>Ga0208879_1002506_pt1 | contig 16059 bp, 12 predicted proteins | sample Knorr_S15_td_Bot_FD_185605 | JGI IMG/M metagenome (GOLD analysis project Ga0208879, IMG submission 185605) | Marine microbial communities from Southern Atlantic Ocean transect - Knorr_S15_td_Bottom_ad_5009_LV_A (SPAdes) (version 2) | ecosystem: Environmental > Aquatic > Marine > Oceanic | place... | reverse complement strand
CGTGTCAAAATCCGCTGTTTCATGTACAGCCCTACAATGAAATCAAGCCTCAGGTTTTTAAGAAAAATGACTTGGGCTCGAGAGCATGTTGAGGATATCTATATGGACATGTTGGAAAAAGGAGTAGATCCAAAAAGACAGGTAAATTAAAAATGCTGCTAACAAAACCTAAAGTACAGAGCCTAACCTACCAAACCGTTTCTCCGTACTTTAGCCGAACGTTGTGTGTAATTAGAAAATGACAGAAATAACAGTTGCCAACAATAGCTATGATGTAATGCTAGTTTTGAGTAGAGCGAAATTCAAGACCAATATAAAACCAAATACTAGCGACTAGATACCAGCTACTAACCCCTAACTACTCTTTCTTGTTAAAACGAGGCTTTCCTTTAAACTTCGATTTAAAATTCTTTTTATTTTTATTGTTCTGCTTGGGAGCTCTCTTTTCCGGTTCGTAAAGAGGTGCTTCACCCAAAGATTCAGGAAGTGCAATTTTATCAACTACCTTATCAATTAGAGCTTCAATATTGAAGAACAATAGCTGATCTCTATCGTTGATAAAGGTAATAGCATGTCCTTCGGCTTCATTTCTCCCCGTACGGCCAATGCGGTGGATATAATCCTCAGCATCGTTAGGCACGTCGTAATTAAGCACTAAGGAGATTGCTTTGATATCAATACCTCTAGAAACGATGTCGGTAGCCACCAATATTTTAAATTTCTTGGCTTTAAATTGTTGCATCACATCTTCTCGTTCCTTCTGCTCTAAATCTGAAGACATCCCTTTAGAATCGATACCGTGTTTTTTCAGCTCACGCTGAATAACCGAAACATTCTTTTTGGTAGAAGAGAAAATGATTACCGACTCAAACTCCATGCGCTCTAAAATATGAGCTACCAAAGCAGGTTTTTGATTATTGAAAACCAAATAAGCTTCTTGGGTAATGGTTTCTGCTGGTTTAGAAATAGCCACATTCACACGGGCTGGCTTCACCAATATACTCTGCGCCATATTCACAATTTTTGGAGGCATAGTAGCCGAGAACAAAAGTGTTTGACGCTTTTTAGGTAGTTTATCTACAATGCGCATGATGTCGTGATGGAAACCCATATCCAACATACGGTCGGCCTCATCGAGAATTAAATACTCTACACCTGACAAATCGATATTTGCTAAAGAAAGAAAAGACAACAAACGTCCTGGAGTAGCTATAATCACCTCGGTACCTTTATTCAAAGATTCCGACTGTTGCACCCAAGTTTTTCCATCGCCACCACCATAAATGGCTTGTGAGCTCACCGAAGCAAAATAGGCGAAGCCATCAAATTGCTGATCAATTTGTTGTGCCAACTCTCTTGTTGGGGCAATGATAATTGCTCGAATTTTAGAACTTTTACTTTGGTGTAGTTTATTGAGTACGGGCAGTAAAAAAGCTGCCGTTTTTCCAGTTCCAGTTTGTGCACAAGCAATAATATCGCGCCCTTCCATAATTACTGGAATGGCCATTTCTTGTACTGGAGTAGGCTTGTCAAAACACATGGCCGAAAGGGCCTCGTTAATATCTGGGTGGAAATTTAGTTCCTTAAAAGTCATTGGTTTTCTTATAGTTCTGTAATCAATCCGAACAAAGGCCTAATTTAATCTTTATAAGCAGAAGAACTGGGCAAATGCCAATTCTATTTTTTTCTTTTTCCGAAAAAAGCCTCAACAAGAGTCATAAGTCCTTTCGCACCTAAAAACATGGCTGCCAACATTAATACACCCGACAAAATTTGCAAAAGCATGTTTTCGTGTTGTATCGAATAAAAAAGTAACATGGGTCCTCCAAAAAAGAAAGGAAAAGACCAAGAGAGGTACTTTACCCCGTCCAGAATTTTGTCTTTATCTACCATCGTTAATAGCATTTACAGCGGCTCGAACCGAACCGAATTTTAATAAATATTCTTGTGATTGTTCAGGAGACATTCCAGTGGCATCGGCAACCATTCGACTACCTCTATCCACCAATTTATCATTGGAGAGTTGCATGTCAATCATCTTATTCCCTTGCACCTTCCCCAATTTAATCATTAGTGAAGTCGAAATCATATTAAGCACCAACTTTTGTGCTGTCCCAGCCTTCATTCGTGTACTACCAGTAACAAACTCTGGACCTACCACTACTTCTATTGGGTAATCTGCCTGAGCAGTAATCGGAGAATTGGTATTACAAGTAATGCATCCCGTTAAAATACCATTTTCACGACAAGACTTTAAAGCACCTATTACATAGGGTGTAGACCCCGAAGCAGCAATGCCAATTACAGAATCTAAGTCAGTAATATTATGAGCCCTTAAATCCGCCCAGCCAAGATTGGTGTCATCTTCAGCAAACTCTACAGCTTTGCGAATGGCACCATCGCCACCTGCAATGATGCTAACAACTAAATTATGTGGAACGCCGAAAGTTGGTGGACATTCCGAAGCATCTAAAACTCCCAAGCGACCACTCGTTCCCGCTCCTACATAAAATAGGCGCCCTCCTTGCTTCATGCGAGGAAGGATATTTTCAACAAGCTTTTCAATCTGAGAAATGGATAGACCGACGGCCTCAGGAACTTTTCGATCCTCTTGATTCATCTGTTGCAATAAAGTGCTAACAGATTGTTTTTCTAAATCTTGATACAAGCTTTCTTGCTCGGTGGTTTTCATTATAGGTAACAGTATTATAAACGGTGGTCTCAGCCACCAAAATTTTTATTAAAGGTACAATTAAAGCTTTTCTTCGTCGAGCACTATGGAGTCCATCAATAAATCTTTATTGTTCAAGAGTTCCTCCATCGATATAAAGGTTTCTGTTCTACGGATACCTTCTACAGAATGTACATTTTTCAATACTTCTCGCGCTGCACTCGAATCCATCGCTCTTATCTTACAAAACACACTAAACTGCCCAGTAGTAAAGTCGATCACCGTTATCTGTGGAATTTCTTTGAGCGAATTCACCACCTTGTCAAAGCTCATCGCCTTGTCCAAAAACACTCCTAAATAAGCTGTAAACGAAAGTCCTAACTTCTTATAATCGATATTAATCGTGAAGTTTTTTATCACCCCTAAGTCTTCCAACTTTTTAACACGTACATGTACCGTACTCGGCGAAATAAGAATTTTTGAGGCCAATTCGGTATAGGGAATCTTCGCATTAGAAGATAAATGCCTAATAATATCTAAATCGATATTGTCAATTTCATTTTTCACAGCCATAAGAGAAAAGTCATAATATTGTTTTCGTAAAAATATTAAAATATAAAATGATATTCACAAAAATACAGGGTATTAATTAAAATATTTCTTTAATAAAGAATGATTTACGAAATTACATCCAACTAAGAAACTATGAAAAAGAACTGGATTATCAGCTTTTTAGCACTCAGCATAATCGCTATATATGGAGCATTTAACTTTGCCGATTTAAACTTGGAGAGTTTCAATACTGCAAATCCTGCCGATATAGCTTGGATGCTTACTGCTAGCTGTTTGGTCTTTTTCATGACTCCTGGACTTGCCTTCTTTTATGGAGGAATGGTTAGCCAAAGAAACATCATCTCCACCATGCTTCAAAGTTTTGTAGCACTTGGGGTGATAAGCATCCTATGGGTTATAGTTGGTTTCAGCCTCTCCTTTGGCGATAGTCAAATGGGTATCATAGGTGATCCGACACAATACTTCATGTTTAACAATATCGATCAGTATAACGAAACTTTAGGGCTGAGCATACCACTCTTACTCTTTGCTTTATTTCAGCTAAAATTCGCCATCATAACTCCCGCGATAACAACGGGAAGTTTTACCGAGCGCGTTAACTTTTCAGCCTATTTAATATTCATGTGTTTGTTTTGCTTGTTTATCTACTGTCCTTTAGCGCATTGGACCTGGCATCCGGAGGGATTTCTTCATCGCTGGGGCGTATTGGATTATGCTGGCGGAGCTGTGGTTCATATTTCAGCAGGCTTTGCCGCATTAGCTGGGGCCCTTGCCTTAGGACGTAGAAAGAAACATCGTGAGTTAGAGAATCCAGCCAATATAAGCTATGTACTCCTAGGTACAGGGATGCTATGGTTTGGTTGGTTTGGATTCAACTCTGGCTCGGCACTTGGAGCAAACAACGATGCAATTATGGCTTTTGCCACTACCAACACTGCTTCCGCTATGAGCATGATTACTTGGATCATCTTAGAGGGTATGAAAGGTAAAAAGATAAAAGCGACTTCAGCTTGTATAGGAGCAGTTGTTGGACTAGTGGTCATTACACCCGCAGCAGGCTTTGTTAGCATCGGGCAAAGTTTCTTTATTGGATTTATAGGAGCTGTAATTTGTAATCACTTCCTAAGTTTTTTCAGAAGGTTTGATATCGACGATACACTGGATGTTTTTGCTTGCCACGGTATGGGAGGAATTGTAGGACTTCTACTTACAGGGATTTTCGCTAAAGATGTGGGATTAATCTATGGAGAAACAGAAACCTTTATCAATCATATTTACGCATTGCTTATCATCAGCATCTTCACTTTTGCAGGATCATATCTACTCTATAAACTAACGGCTTTAATCGTTCCAATTAGAGTAAGTGAAGAGATGGAAGAAAAAGGCTTAGACATCGCCTTACACGGAGAATATATTAACTAAAATCAGAATTTATGTACGGAGACTTAATCCACACAGAACACCGCATTGAAACCGTTTCGGAATATTATTTCGACGCAAATCAGCGCTTAATTACAGAGATTAAAAGTCTAACGAATAATCGGACGAGAATTTATCACTATAGTTTAGTTCAATTTAAAACTATGCACAAAGACTCTCGAGTGAATAGATGCTTCGATAAGTTAAGCGCATAAACTGGTTAGCCCCAACATTATTAACCTTTAACACAATTAATTATGGAACTTATTTCAACCAAAGTTTGTAAAAAAGGAGACATTGGGGTGCACAACAATCTTTTTGGAGGAACTATGCTCAGCTGGGTAGACGAAGCTGGAGGTGCAATGGCTGCGCAATACTGCTTCACCCCTCTTATGGTGACTTTAAAAATGGACGAAGTTACTTTCTTAGCTCCAGTAAAAGTGAACAACCTCATTAAAATTTACGGTGAAGTTATCACAATGGGGAAATCAACAATTACAATTTCTTTGGAAGTGCGACGTTGCAGTGTCTACACACACGAGGAACATCTCGTTTTAAGTACGCGCGTTTTATTTTGCCGCATCGACGAAGATGGGAGTGCAATTCCAATTGCTCAACATGTAAGATTACACTTTGACAAAGAGCAAGAGTCTCAACAAATTAAATCTGCATAAAAAATCCTCTCGAACGAGAGGATTTTTTTATAAGGTAAAATGATTTATGTCTTACGACTCAATTTCACGTTTAGTATATACTTGGATATTTTTTAGGATCAGCTTCATGCATCATAGCATATACCGATTCGAAGATGTCATCGACACTCGGTTTAGAGAAATAATCTCCATCGGTACCATAAGCAGGACGGTGCGATTTTGCTGAAAGTGTACGGGGTTCACTATCTAAATGGAAATAAGCCTTTTGATCTTCCACTACTTTCTGCATCATATACGCCGTAGCTCCACCAGGAACATCCTCATCGATAAATAATACGCGGTTAGTCTTCGCAATGCTTTCCACAATTTTATGATTTACATCAAATGGAATTAAAGACTGTATATCAATCACTTCGGCAGAAATACCAACAGATTCTAATTCCTTAGCAGCATCCATCACCAAACGCCAAGTAGAACCGTAAGTTACCAAAGTAATATCAGCACCTTCCTTAGTCGTTTCTGGAACACCTACTGGAGTTCTGAATTCACCTAAATTAGATGGCATCTTTTCTTTCAAACGGTAACCGTTCAAACACTCAATAATCAAAGCAGGATCGTCAGACTCTAACATGGTATTGTAGAAACCAGCAGCTTTAGTCATATTCCTAGGCACTAAAACATTCACTCCCCTAAGAGAATTGATAATCATCCCCATAGGAGATCCCGAATGCCAGATACCTTCTAAACGGTGTCCACGCGTTCTAATAATTAAGGGTGCTTTCTGCCCACCTTTTGTTCTATAGTGTAAAGTCGCCAAATCGTCACTCATGATTTGAATGGCGTACAATAAATAATCTAAGTATTGAATCTCTGCAATTGGTCTCAAACCACGCATGGCCATCCCGATTCCTTGACCCAAAATAGTCGCCTCGCGTATACCAACATCCGAAACACGTAATTCGCCGTGTTTCTCTTGCATCCCTTCCAATCCTTGGTTTACATCACCAATATTCCCTGAATCTTCACCAAAGATTAAAGTCTCTGGTTTGTTCGTGAAAATAGCATCGAAGTTATCGCGGATAATCAAACGAGCATCTACATCTTCGGCACCATCATATTCTGGTAATACTTCTACCACTTTTAAAGAAGCAAAATCAGACTCACTGTATAAATGACTGCTGAAACGATTTGTGTTAACTAGCTTCTCTTTATTCAACCAAGCCACTAGGCTAGTTTTAGCAGAAGAATTCTCTTCGCGCACCAAGCGCATTGCTCTGCGCACGGCATTAAACATATCCTTGCGGATTGGCTCAATATGTGCCGATAAATCGTTTGCCAACTTCTCGATAAAAGCCTTGTTTGAACTTCCTTCAGACAATTGCATTAATAAAGCTGCAACTTCTTTTTGCTCTTCTTTAATCGGGTTGATGAAGGCTTTCCAAGCTTCACCTTTTGCCAATCTAATTACCTTCTTCGATTCTTTAGAAATAGTATCTAATTCATCTTGTGTAGCCAAATTAGCTTCTATCATCCACTCGCCCATCTTTTTAATAGGATCGAAATCAAGCTCCCATTGCAAACGTTCTTTAGACTTATAACGCTCGTGTGAGCCTGAAGTAGAGTGTCCTTGAGGCTGAGTAACTTCTAAAACGTGAATCAAACAAGGAACATGTTCCTCACGAGCTACCTTCTCAGCTTTTTGATAAGCCTCGATTAAAGCTGGGTAATCCCAACCTTTAACGCGAATAATTTCGAATCCAGCACCATTCTCATCGCGTTGGAAACCTTTTAAAATTTCAGATATATTTTCTTTTGTCGTTTGGTATTTAGCAGGTACAGAAATCCCATAAGCATCATCCCAAACCGATATTACCATTGGCACTTGTAGTACTCCGGCGGCATTTATAGCTTCGAAGAATGGTCCTTCGGAAGTACTGGCATTACCAATAGTACCAAAAGCTATTTCGTTCCCTTTATTAGAGAATGAAGACCAATCTTGTAAATCTTTGTTATTGCGGTATACTTTTGACGCTTGAGCCAAACCTAATAGACGAGGCATCTGCCCCGAAGTACAAGAAATATCAGCCGAAGAATTTTTCATCTCCATCAAATTTTTCCACGTACCATCGTCGTTCAAACTACGAGTAGCAAAATGCCCTCCCATCTGACGACCTCCTGAAGCTGGCTCTTGCACCACATCAGTATGTCCGTAAAGAGCAGCAAACATTTCTTGAATCGACATTTGATCGATAGCCATCATAAAAGTCTGGTCACGATAGTAACCCGAACGGAAATCTCCTTCTCTAAAGACTTTTGCCATGGCAATTTGCGCAAGTTCCTTACCATCACCAAAAATCCCAAACTTCGCCTTACCCGTTAGCACCTCGCGGCGACCTAACAAACTCGCCTCGCGACTCTCGCAAGCCAAACGGTAATCTACCAACACCTCCGTACGGAAATCCTCAAAGGATAATTCTTTCTTTTTTGATGAAGCCATAAACTATATATTCTGACAATTAAATTCCTTCAAATTTAAGAAAAATCGGCGAGGCTGAGAATGAAACATCTAGATAGAAAAAACTGAAATTTTAGAGCTATAAAAAGGTGACAAACCCGCTGAGGGCAGGTAAGTCTTTTGAGGACTGAAGAGTAGTTCGTGCCTCCTTCTCTGAATAAATATTTTTGGGGAATTTAATGGGTAAATTAGAAACTCACTCGGAAATGCAATACTCAAACACTTAGACCTGATCCTCCGAGAATCTTATTCCAAGTAAGTTTCCAAAACGTACCATTAACGACTAAAAATCCTCTATAAATAGCCGAAAATCGATATATGCTATTCTAAAATTGATTCCTACATGGCAATGAACACACAATTATTGTTGTGCGAAACTCCAATTAGATTGTTACCAAGTAGGACTCAAAAGAACTAATCCCTAGCTCAAATTAAAAAACCTTTCAACTATTACATAGTCAGAATAGCTGTAAATCTGGCGCAATGATAGTACATGTATACAGCCTTGAAAAAATTTAAAACATATTATACAAAATTTGACATTTGTGTTGAATTCTTAACAATTGTATGTGGTGCATAAATAAAAAAGGCCTTCGATTTCGGAGGCCTTTTTTTATAAAGTAATCTAGAATGTACTATTTCATGATTATGACTATCTCTGTAGACTTCGTTTTATCACTCATCAAAATAGAAGCATAATAGATACCACTTTCAACATTCTCTGTATCCCATGGCACTATATTCTGCCCTTTGACAACTTCCAATGTTTGAACGATTATCCCACTTACATTACAAATCACTATTTGCCCATTTGAAGCAGTCGATACTAAAGAAAAGTTTACAAATCCATTTGAAGGATTGGGAAACACATTCAAGGTAGACAGATCTCTATCGTCCAAACCAATTTGACTTGCAGCAATTTGAACTTTCAAGCCAACAGGTAAATGATCAGAGATATTAGCATCATATTCCCAAAAGCCACCTGAAAGATAGTCGTCAACAGGAATCGTTTGAATATCAGAGTTCTCATTTTCAAACTCAACAAACAATTCATTAGTAATCAACAAATGATCGATATGTGAAGGCCAACTAGGATAAGACCAGTCAGAACTATTCCCTTGTGCAATATCCATATCCGCAAACAGATAATTACTGGCATCATCAATAAAGGTTTGAAAAACGTTATGATCTGTATCATCTGTTAGGATATCATTTAAGTCCCCTAAAACAACCACTCTCTGATTCGCAAAATTGGTGTCGATATAATCCTTGAGTAAAGTACTCGCTTCATTTCGTCTAAACTCTTCATCATCAGAATCTGTTAAATCCAATAGGCCATCGCCACAGCACTTAAAATGATTATTAATGATAATAAAGTTCTCGTTGCGGAAGTTTAAGTCCATAACCATCGGCGAACGAGGAAACGCACTCCAATACGGATTGGTCGTATAGATTTCGTAGATGTCATTAATCACTACAGAATCCGTTTTGTAAATATAGGCAAGGCCGGCAAACCAACTCGACTCAAAATAAGTCTCGTAACCATCAAGACTATCCACCATCTGTTTTAGTAAAACAGTATCACTAATTTCCTGAAGAGCCAAAACGTCCACATCTAGAGCTTCTATTATTTGCCTAACAGAATCTACTGTGCTTTGGCCATTCTTGGGAAACCACTCCACATTCCACGTTATCACTTCGAAACTTGCATCTGTACCAAAAGACAAGTCCTTTAAGCTCTGTGCTATCAATTGCGGAGCTAAAGTTATTAAGAATATTAGTAATACTACTTTTTTCATCTCTTGATAGATTTGAGATACATGCGCTCTACCTTCTCACGTGCCCAAGGTGTAGTCCTTAAAAACTTTAAACTCGATTTAAAAGTAGGATTGTTTAAAAAACAGTTGATGCTTAATCGCTCGCCCATTTCTTCCCAACCAAACTTATCTTCTAGATGCTCTAAAATCTCAACCAGTTTCACTCCGTGTAAAGGATTGTTTGGTTGACTCTCAGTTTTGTTTTCTTTTTCCATATGACAAAAAAAGCCTCCCCGAAACTCCGGGAAGGCTTTCATATTTAATTACCCTAAGAACGGGTATCTATAATCTGTTGGTGGAACAAAAGTTTCCTTAATTGTTCGTGGAGAAACCCAACGCAATAAGTTCAATGAAGAACCTGCTTTATCGTTCGTCCCCGAAGCACGACCACCACCAAATGGTTGTTGCGAAACAACAGCACCTGTAGGCTTATCGTTAATATAGAAGTTTCCAGCACAGTTTTTCAATTTCTCAGAAGCCAATTCAATAGCGTATCTATCATTAGAGAAAATTGCTCCTGTTAAAGCATATTCAGAAGTAGTATCTACTAATTCTAAGGTAGCCTCAAAGTCGTTCTCATCGTAAACGTAAATAGTAACTACAGGACCAAACAACTCTGTAGACATCGTTGTATAACGAGGTGTTTTCGCCAAGATAACTGTAGGCTCAATAAAGTAACCTACCGACTTATCGTAGTTACCACCAGCAACGATTTCTGCATCAGCATCCGCTTTAGCGCCATCGATATAAGAAGTAATCTTATCGAAAGATCCTTCGTGAATTACCGCATTAACGAAATTTGAAAGATCAGCTGGATCACCCATTTTCATCGTCTTTAAATCTTCGATAATATAAGCTTTCACATCTTCCCACAAGTTTGAAGGAACATAAGCACGCGAAGAAGCTGAACATTTTTGTCCTTGATATTCAAAAGAACCACGAACAATAGCTGTAGCTACTTGTTTAGCTTCAGACGATTTGTGAACCATGATAAAATCCTTACCACCAGTTTCACCTACTATGCGTGGGTAAGTTTTGTAGTTATGGATATTGTTACCAATCTGCTTCCACAAGTTTTTAAATACGTTTGTAGAACCTGTAAAGTGAAGACCTGCAAAATCAGGACTCGCAAATACTTCGTTAGAAATCTCTACTGGATCACCATAAATAACGTTGATTACACCATCAGGTAAACCAGCCGCTTTAAATAAATCTACAATTACTTGTGCAGAATATACTTGAGCATCAGAAGGTTTCCAAACAACAGTGTTCCCCATCATTGCTGGAGCTCCACATAAGTTAGCTGCAATAGATGTAAAGTTAAATGGAGTAATGGCATAGATGAATCCTTCCAAAGGACGGAATTCCATACGGTTCCAAATACCGTCAGACGATTCTGGTTGCTCCATGAAGATCTCTGTCATATACTGCACATTAAAACGCAAGAAGTCGATTAACTCACAAGAAGCATCAATCTCTGCTTGGTGTACGTTTTTCGACTGCGCTACCATAGTAGAAGCATTCATACGCGCACGGAAAGGTCCTGCCAAAAGATCGGCAGCTTTTAAGAAGATTGAAGCTCTGTGCTCCCACTTCATATTTGCCCAGTCTTCCTTTGCGGCTAAAGCAGCTTCAATAGCTTTTTTAGCGTGGCTAGCATTTCCTTTGTGGTAATGCCCAACAATATGTTGGTGCTTATGTGGAGGCGTAATAGCCGCCAAATCGTTTGTACGAACTTCTTCAGAACCGATATACATTGGTATATCAATTTGTTCCGACATCATTTTTGCGTATTCCGCAGTTGTCTCCTCACGCTCTGTAGAACCTGGTGCAAACGACTGTACTGGCTCGCATGATGCTAGTGGTACTTGAAAGAATCCTTTCCCCATTATATGTGTAATTAATTGTTAGTCTTGCTTTTTGCCCTGCAAAAGTAACAAAGATGTTTTTAATAATGGTTGTAAGTTGGTAGTTGTTGCTTGAAGGGTAAGAAATTACATAACAAATTATTTACTTTTCAGAACGCTCACGATAACATAAAAGCCATCGGAATCTTTAATCATAATCCCATTTCTGTTCCAATAAAGGTTTTTAGACTGAAGCTTTACAATATTAAACTTCTCAATATTACTAAGTATAGCTTCGTAATCAGTTATTGTCTTGGGATAGAAAACTAAAGCATCGTCTTCATCAGTTGTATGTTCAGCCTTGTCTGATGATGTGGTAAATTCTAAATGCCAATCAAGACCTTGTTTACCTAAAAAAACACCATCGTAATTCTCGTGATTTTCAAATTGGCCTAATATGTCAAAATCAAGAACATTCGTATAGAATTCAATTATTGAATTGAGGTTATTGGTATGTCTCGCTAGTCTAAAATCCATGTGTGCAAATTACTGAGTCTTGTAATATTTACATCCTCTACAACCAATAAATTTAGTCTAACAGTAAACGAAATTTAATTTTTAAAAACTTGTTCGATAAATTATTGCCTTACTCTATTCACTCCAAACCAAAATCACATAGCTTATAATTATGCTTGGATACATAATTGCGGGAAATATTTTCCTGTTTATTGAGGTGTGAATGATATGCTGGACTTGCATCCAATTCCAAAAAACTCATAACAGACAAAACTGAATCTGTAGGATTATTTACCAAGTCGGTATATTCAAGCTCTTTAAAATAAGGTTTATTTTGATGATTTGGCGCTTGAGTATTCCATAGCTTTAAATAGCCGTATACCTCCTGATATTTTTGAGCACTCGGGGCTACACCGTAAAATGTTAGGTGTAAAAATCGTTTCAAACTCAAAAACGAACCTATCATTTCTTCCTCTTTGCGTTTCATATACACAAACTGAGATTGAGGAAATACCGAGCGAAGTTCTGGAATACTAGCACTGAAGAAAGGGTTTTTCGAAAGATAAATCTTCTCCCGAGACTCAAATGCCAAATGATTTTCGATACATATTTTATAATATTCCCAAATAGCTTTTGGAAGCTTCTCACCACAGTTCATCCGCTTATAATCCTTTTCATTACCCAGAAGAAAAGATAAATGATAGCAAGAAAAAAGGTGGTAAAGTATCAACGCATCTTCTTCAACACTAAACAAGCTGAGGGAATGTATCGAATTAAACTTCCCGTACATTTTTTTCTCAATCCATATAATCATTTTCATTAGTGGACTTCCAAACAAATCATCAATTCGTCCTAAAGATTTGAGTACTAATTTTTGACTCCTCGCTGGGGCGAAAAACATTTCCCAAAGCTTCATAGAAGTGAAGGTCTCCTTTTCTCCCAGCATTAATTTATGCATTCGAGTTGTTCCACTTCGAGGAGCCCCAATAATAAAAACAGCCCTTAGAGATTTTTTATTTCTGAAAGGAGCTATTACAATTTGTTCGAAGCTTACTATAACAATGTGAAATAGTGAAACTAATAGCGCTAAAACCGTCAGTGTGCTCACCAATACAAAACGAAATATACTGCTAAACTTAAATGGGAATACCGACAGTGAACTGATGTATAAACGTATCAGTCTACTAATACAAATGAAGATCCATTGCGGAATAAGATATAATGCGCGCATATGGTTAAAGTACACAATAATTGTAATAATGGTAAGGGAACCCTCTCAAAAAAATAAAGCCCCTTACCCGAAGGTAAGAGGCTTTATAATCTAAAGAGAGACTTTAAATTATTGAGTAATCTTCTTTTCTACTGTTCCATCAGAATACAAGTACAATAGAATTTCACCTGCGAAGCTATCCGTAGCGATTACTTCTTGTCCTTGTAAGTTTACTACGCGAACAAGACTACGTATATCGTTTGGATGTACTGGTGGCATTTCAATTGCCCATTCTGGAGCCGTAGGAGTCAATTCAATTCTTTGACCCGACACATCTACAAATGTAAAGTTCAGAACATCGTTATGCATACGGATTTGGTAACCTTGACCTGGTAAGAAGTCTCCAATACCATTGTATCCAAACTCTGGCCAGAATACATCTGCATCATTATTCTTCACAATATGCACATCGTCTTGAACATCTTGAAGTACAGCCGTTACATCTTGAGGGAATGTTAAAGTATAACCAATCATATTCCAACCAGCGTTCAAGTCAATATAAATCGCTTCCCAAAGACCAGCATCAACCTGCTCCTCAAGAGTAGCAATTGTCACATTAGCCTCATCAAGATTTGTTTCCAATCCTGAAATTGTCGTATTCGAAGCGGCTAGATCAGATTCAAGACCTGCATTGTCAGCAGATAAAGAAGCGTTAGCAGCATTCGCATCAGATAAGTCAGATGTTAATCCAGCGTTTGCAGTATTCGAAGCAGTTAGATCAGATTCAAGACCTGCATTGTCTGCTGATAGAGAAGCGTTAGCAGCATTCGCATCAGATAAGTCTGATGTTAATCCAGCGTTTGCACTATTCGAAGCAGCTAGATCAGCTGTCAATGTTTCGTTAGAAGCATTAGCAGAAGCTAAGTCTGAACTTAATCCAGCGTTGTCAGCTGTTAAGGCATCGTTCGTAGATTGTGAAGCGGCTAAGTCAGACTCAAGACCTGCATTGTCTGCAGATAGAGAAGCATTCGTAGCATTCGCATCAACCAAGTCAGATGTTAATCCAGCGTTGTCAACAGTTAATGCATCATTCGCAGATTGTGAAGCAGCTAAATTAGATTCAAGACCTGCATTGTCAGCAGATAGAGAAGCATTAGCAGTATTCGAAGCAGCTAGATCAGACGTTAATGATTCGTTAGAAGCATTAGCAGAAGCTAAGTCTGAACTCAAGCCAGCGTTGTCTGCAGATAAAGAAGTATTAGCAGCATTCGCATCGGCTAAGTCAGATGTTAATCCAGCGTTGGCTGTATTTGAAGCAGACAAGTCAGCATTCGCATCAGATAAGTCAGATGTTAATCCAGCGTTGTCAACTGTTAAGGCATCGTTCGCAGATTGTGAAGCAGCTAAATCAGATTCAAGACCTGCATTGTCTACAGATAGAGAAGCGTTAGCAGCATTCGCATCAACCAAGTCAGATGTCAATCCTTCGTTTGCTGTATTCGAAGCAGCTAGATCAGATTCAAGACCTGCATTGTCTGCAGATAAAGAAGTATTAGCAGCATTCGAATCAACCAAGTCAGATGTTAATCCAGCGTTGTCAACTGTTAAGGCGTCGTTCGCAGATTGTGAAGCAGCTAGATCAAATTCTAAACCTACATTGTCTGCAGATAAAGAAGTATTAGCAGCATTCGCGTCGGCTAAGTCTGATGTTAATCCAGCGTTTGCAGTATTCGAAGCAGCTAGATCAGATTCAAGACCTGCATTGTCTGCAGATAAAGAAGCGTTAGCAGCATTCGCGTCAACTAAGTCAGATGTCAATCCAGCGTTTGCAGTATTCGAAGCAGCAAGGTCAGATACTAATGATTCGTTAGAAGCATTAGCAGAAGCTAAGTCAGAACTTAATCCAGCGTTGTCAGCTATTAATACATCGTTCGCAGATTGTGCAGAATCTAAGTCTGATTCAAGACCTGCATTGTCTGCAGATAAAGAAGCGTTAGAAGCATTAGCAGAAGCTAAGTCAGAACTTAATCCAGCGTTGTCAACAGTTAATGCATCATTCGCAGATTGTGAAGCAGCTAAATTAGATTCCAAACCTGCATTGTCAGCAGATAGAGAAGCATTAGCAGTATTCGAAGCAGCTAAGTCAGATGTTAATCCTTCGTTTGCAGTATTCGAAGCAGCTAGATCAGACGTTAATGATTCGTTAGAAGCATTAGCAGAAGCTAAGTCTGAACTCAAGCCAGCGTTGTCAGCTGTTAAGGCATCGTTTGCAGATTGTGAAGCAGCTAAATCAGATTCAAGACCTGCATTGTCTGCAGATAAAGAAGTATTAGCAGCATTCGCATCGGCTAAGTCAGATGTTAATCCAGCGTTGTCTGTATTTGAAGCAGACAAGTCAGCATTCGCATCAGATAAGTCAGATGTTAATCCAGCGTTGTCAACTGTTAAGGCATCGTTCGCAGATTGTGAAGCAGTTAAATCAGATTCAAGACCTGCATTGTCTACAGATAGAGAAGCGTTAGCAGCATTCGCGTCGGCTAAGTCTGATGTTAATCCTTCGTTTGCTGTATTCGAAGCAGCTAGATCAGATGTCAATGTTTCGTTTGAAGCATCCGCACTTACAAGGTCAGTATTAGCAGAAGCTAAGTCTGAACTTAATCCAGCGTTGTCAACTGTTAAGGCATCGTTCGAAGATTGTGAAGCAGCTAAATCAGATTCAAGACCTGCATTGTCTGCAGATAAAGAAGCGTTAGCAGCATTCGAATCAGCTAAGTCAGATGTTAATCCTTCGTTTGCTGTATTTGAAGCAGCTAGATCAGATACTAATGATTCGTTTGA
>Ga0208879_1002505_pt1 | contig 16061 bp, 18 predicted proteins | sample Knorr_S15_td_Bot_FD_185605 | JGI IMG/M metagenome (GOLD analysis project Ga0208879, IMG submission 185605) | Marine microbial communities from Southern Atlantic Ocean transect - Knorr_S15_td_Bottom_ad_5009_LV_A (SPAdes) (version 2) | ecosystem: Environmental > Aquatic > Marine > Oceanic | place... | reverse complement strand
CCCGAGGGTTGGTAACACCCATAAGCTTACCATCTTCATTCCAAATGGGATCGTTTGGATATCCATAATGGAATTTTCCATCCAGACGATAGCGCCCCTTTTCTACGCGTACCTTACCGCGCTCAGCAGTACTCATGATTAATTCCTTTCTAATTGATGGTCCGGGTGAACAAGAATTGTTGCGGTAACGTGTGAACCTACTCCGGCATGGCTAATGGCCAAACCACGATTTGCTCCTTCTACCTGCAGGTTAGTCCAGTCAGCAGGTTTGGTACGGCCGAAGCGATCCCATTTTGACTGATCTTCGTGCATTTCCGCCCAGCGTCCCCATATATGCTGACCAATTTCAACGGTCTGCATTATCCCCGTAGCTCCGACAGCGTGCATACATCCGAGGAGTCCGCCGCAGAGATTCGACGGCAGTTTTCCGGGCTTGCCAGTATGAGGATTGGTATGATAACAGTCGCCCGATTCCACATAGGTGCGACCTTCGCCGTAAGGACGGATACCAATATCTTCGTAAGTCTGGATATCGCTGATGGTAAAGGCGTCGTGCAGTTCCACCAGGTCTAGATCCTCCGTAGGATCCACAACACCTGCCATACGGTAACAGTAATAAGCAGCCATTCGCGCAGCCAGAAAACCCGTAAAGCCGGGGTAGCGGTCCCCGCCTGGGAATCGATCGCCTAGATCTTTGTATTGATCGGGTGACTCATTCGGCAGTAAGGGAATTTCCATATTCCGGCGGTCAGCCACCCGCAACGTGTGGCTTCCGGCTGCCACATGAATCATCAGTGGATTGTCTGTTAATTCGTAGGCTGTTTTCTCATCACATAGGATTGCACAAGCCGCACCGACACTCATAAGACAACAGTCAAGTGCGCGTAACGGATATGCCACTACAGGCGAATTCATTACATCCTCTACAGTAATTTTCATAGGCCCCTGGGCATGAGGATTCATCCGTGCATATCCACGGTTTTTTACTGCAATTTCAGCCATGGTTCGACGAAAAGATTCCTCTTCTTTTCCAAACACCTGCCAGTATTTTTGGGCCATGACCGCATAGTACCCGGTATATATGTGTCCCAAAGGTGTTTCCCAGTCCTTATCTGCTGCGGAGGCGATATAATTATTTCCTTCATCTGTGGGTACCTCATCCATTCGTTCCCAGCCCATTGCCAACACACAATCGGAATACCCGGAAGCAACAGCCTTAAAAGCTTCCCAAAGAGTGGATCCGCCGGTGGCGCCTCCAGTCTTAATGCCTACGTTCCCCAGCGGGTCCAGACCAAGGCGGTCATGAATAAGTGCTTCACCCAGAAGTTGATCACCAAAATGATCTGCAAAATGACCATAGTAACATGAATGGATATATTCCTTGAGCTCTGCAGAGGACTTATCAATGAATTCCGCTGCTTCCACGAACGCATCTATGACCAGTTCTTCTGTCCGTTTTTCCGGCACAGCACGACCAAACTTGGACATGCCTCCGGTAACAAGAAATACAGGTCTTTGCATCTGTGGAATCTTGAGTTGTTTATCACTGAATTTGATCATAATTCATCTCTTTTATTATAGTGTTCCTGGGATTAATAAGCTGAATCTGTCTGCCCGTTTATCCATAAAATTTATATGAAAAATTACTATGAGGATATAACACAGATAAATAAGAATAAAGACCAAAAGAGATTAAAATGTGAAATAGACTCAGGTCTAAATATTACCCGTTTTTAAAAAACCACAGATGTGCAAAGAGAATGAAATAAACTGATATCATTAATTAATTCAACCCATATGATTTAAAAAAAATGTTAAAATGAAGATTGAATACAGGAATATCGTTTTTCTTTTGGAATATATTTTTCTAAAATAGTATCACAATAGTTCATCATTTCTTTTTCAATTTTTTCTGAATAAGAAGTTAGACCATTTCGATTTTCAAGGGGGCCTGCAAAGAGATGTTCATCCGGATAGAGCTGTTCAATAGTATAAAACATTTTCTCCGGAAAACGCATTGGTCCGGTACTAACCGAATGTATGTTTTCAACCGGAATTGTATGAAAAATATTCTGAATTAATTCACTGTAATTTTTTTGATAGCCTTCATGGTAAATCAACGGATCCAATCGTATTCCAACCTGCCAGCCTTTTTCTGCCAGTTTCTCCATTGTTTGTATCCGTCTTGTTACAGGCGGTACGCCATGTTCCAATTTTTGAGAAATATTTTCAGGAGTAAAACTATAGGCAACAACACAATTGGGAATGACTTCATGATTCAACAATTCATCAACATTGATGCTTTTTGTGCGAAGCTCAAGAACTGCTCTTTTATGTTTTTGAAAGAAGGGAAGAAATTCTCGAACAAACCCTGTAATTGCTTCCAGGGCCAGCGAATCACAATCATAGCCTGAGAAAAATGTGATTTCTTCATCATCAGGATTTTGTTCTACAATTTTTTTGATCTCATTTTGGAAATCTTCATAATTCACAAATAACACATAATTTGCCGAACGATACATTCCCTGGAGAAAACAATACCTGCAGTCATAAATACAGTTGAGCATGTGGGAAAAATAATAATTTTTCCTCCCACCGATTCCAAACCCTTCCGGAGCATCCAATATAAAATTCCTGTGTTTCCTGGCAATAATAAGCGCTGGTTTCTTCTTCTGTAAACGGAAATTCTGTTTTTTAGGATTGAATACTTCCCCAAAACGTTCACATTCTACAATCCTTGCATTTGAAAAACGATTGAGAATGCTTTTAGTCCTGGGATGACTTCGGATTTCCGATTCTATATAAATTGTTTCAATCATGACCCATCCATACGGGTAAGTTTTTCAAATGTATATCCAATGTTTGAATGACATTTCGGCTGTTCTTACAACCAAGCAATAAAATATTTATAACATCTTTTCCAGGCTGGAGCAATGACCACTTCCGGAGCAAACGTTTCAACTGATGGATTTGGGTGACAGTAAAGCGCCAGCGGGAAAGACACTCTTGTACAAATGGAGGGTCTGAAGTTCTTTTTTCTTCCTCCAGAGATAAAAACTGAAGTTTTATTACCAACTCTTTTATGATTGATAGATTTTTGCTGATTAATTCATCAACCATATCTGCAATTATTTTATCTGCAGGAGACTGAAAATTATCAGAAATTATTTTCAGGCAGTGAATCATTTCCCTGGTTGAATAGGATTCGGCAGCAGAATAAAAACCAGATGCTTCCATTTCTACAACATCATTGTTTAGGTAATTAAAAACAGGATTTTCAACCGTTTTAACCGATGCCGTCACGCATTTCGGATCGAATACCAATTGGGGAAACCATGACCGTTCCGTTTGGGAGTCGGTAACCTTGTGAGCTAAAATGGGTGTCCCCAATGGGAACTCTTTGTGACCTCCGATTCCTATATTCAACCATGCTGTACTGACACCTGCTTCCGAAACAGAAGCAAGCTGTTTTGTTGCCCTTGAGGAAGCTGAGGATCCAACACCTGAAATAATAAGCCGGACTGAATGATCTTGATTAGAATAGATTTTGAATAAGGTGGGATCACTCTTCCTAAGATTGAAATGATTGATAATTGGTTTTGCCTCGCAGGGAAGTGCAACCACGATATTTATTTTCCCTGTCACTGTAAGAATTCTGAGTATTGTTCTTTAAATTTCCTGGCTTCATTTATATTGCCCCGCTTTTGGACGCCCTGAATAAAAATATGTATTTTTTCGGTCAGCATTTTTTTCGCTGCATTTTCATCCGATTCTGAAAGTCCTTTTGAATAAATGATTTTCTCCAAAGATTTAATTCGGAATCGGTCCATCCCCCAGTATTTTCTGGATAGTTGATCCTTATGTCCTCCATATTTTCGAAGAAGCGAGTCTTTAATATACAATACTGGATTTCGTACAGTAATTCGAAGCCATAAATCGTAATCTTCACACGCGGGGAGTGAGTCATCAAACAATCCAATTTCTTTAAAAATACTCTTGTGAATGATCACACTGGAGGGAGAAATACAGCACAACGGCAGGCACTTTTGAAAAATCCATCCACCAAATTTTTCATGCTTCTTTTTAGGATTAACCCTTGTTCCATTCCGAATCCAGACTTCATTCGTATGACATATTTTTATTTCAGGGTTTTTATAAAGTGCATTCATCTGTGTTTCCAGTTTTTCCGGAAGCCATTCATCATCTGAATCAAGGAATGCAATCCAATCTCCGGATGCCCGTTTTATGCCCACATTCCTGGCACTGCTGACACCAGCATTTGATTGCTGAATAAACACGATTTCAGGATATACGGAAGTCATCAACACTGAAGTATCATCGTTTGAGCCATCATCTACAACGATAATTTCATTCGGGACACAGGATTGACTCAAAATAGAATCTAGAGCCCTGGGAAGCAAATGTGCACGGTTAAACGTTGGGATGATAACAGAAATCATTGTTCTATCCATTTTCTAATTACATTACGGTTTAAGTTCTGATATTTTCACAGGTTCATTATAACATAGTTTCGAAATAATTTTTTAATAAAAAAGGTATTACTATCTTTTGCACGGATGTTAAAATAATACAATCTGAAGTAAATAGATGTCATACATGTAAATTTTAAGATAGCTTCCAGCCTTCCTTCTTTTCTTTTTTATAACAAATTTAAAAGTAATTTCAATAAGTGAACAATCAAAGCTATATCGAACCAAAAAATATCCAAATCCCCGCAGGGAGCTTTCTTATGGGAAGTAATAACGGCTCGGCAAATGAAACTCCTATTCGTCCTGTTTGGGTGGATTCATTCGCACTTGGAGAATATCCGGTAACAAACAAAGAATATGCGCTCTTTATAAAAATGAAAGAACATTCTTCTCCACCATTTTGGAAAGAACCAAAATATTTAATTCCGGAGCATCCAGTTATCGGTACCAGCTGGCACGATGCAATCACATATTGTGACTGGCTAAAAGAATTGACGGGAAAACCATACCGTCTACCAACTGAAGCAGAGCATGAAAAAGCGGCACGTGGCGGTGTGGAAGGGAGTGAATATTGCTGGGGAAACGAACTCCCCTCTAATCATTTGGGAGGGCGAAATTCTTACCTGACTATCAAAGGTACTGAAGGAAAAAATGGCTATAACCTATACAATATGTCAGAGGGTGTCCATGAATGGTGCGCAGATTGGTATGATCCAACGTACTATACAATTTCTCCAAATCGAAATCCCAAAGGTCCCAATCGTGGTTCCCGCCGTGTTGCCCGAGGAGGATCATGGCGTCACCTGATCCGCTTTACACGCTGTGCAGCACGGAGCAGTCTTGCACCCGAAAAACAGTTTAGCGATTTTGGTTTCCGATGTGCAATGAGCATTTGTTAAATAGAAAAAGAATTAGTCATCTTCTTCGCAATGAGTGTGGACGTCTGATTTTATGGGTTTTAAATGGATATGTTCATTTGGAATGAAAAAACTAGCTAATACTTCAATAGAACCACCCACAAAAGCAATCCCCGCTGTCATATAGGCTTCTTCATAAATTGCTGAAATCAATTCGATTAAATGGATGGCGCTATGGAACCGAAGACCCCATCTCAAGGTATCTAAAAAATATTTTTTTATGGTCATGTTGAATCAGATTGTTCTCTAAGTCTCAAATTATTTTAATACTGCTATATTCAATGTTAATAGAAATTTCTCATTATATTTATATTCAGTTTCCAACTCAAATTAAAGGAAATGAATTGCTCCGGTTCATAAAAAAAATACACACATTATTCCTCCTTGGTATCATTTTCATTTCAGGATTAGTCTCTCAAATTCAAACCAGAAAAATTGCAGACGGATTTGATAAGCCCATTTATGCGGTTTCACATCCGACTGATCATAAAATGATATTTGTGGTTGAACAAAAAGGTGTCGTCCGAATCGTGATTGACAAAACTGTTTTAAAACTTCCATTTTTAGATATTCAGGACAGGGTTCATTATCCATTATTTCCTGGTGATGAAATGGGATTATTAGGCTTTGCGTTTCATCCTGATTATTCAGTAAATGGATATTGTTTTGTTAATTATGTAAATAAAAATGATTATTCTATTATCTCACGATTCAAAGCAGACAATCTCACGATTAATCCAAACTCAGAAAAAATATTTCTGAAGATGAAACAACCCTATTCCAACCACAATGGAGGGAGCATTACTTTTGGACTAGACGGTTTTTTATATATAGGATTTGGTGATGGTGGATCAGCCGGGGACCCTGAAAACAATGCTCAAAATCTTAATAATTTTTTAGGAAAAATTCTTCGGATTGATGTAGATACTAATCTAGAGAAATATACAATTCCACAAAATAATCCGTTTACTGGTAAGAAAAATGTAAAAGAAGAAATTTTATGTTACGGACTACGAAATCCATGGCGTTTTTCCTTTGACCTGTTAACTGGTGATTTATTTATCGGGGACGTTGGACAAAATAATTGGGAAGAGATTGATGTCATTCCGGGGAATAAGATGGGTGGTCAGAATTTTGGCTGGAATATCATGGAAGGATTCCATTGCTATCCTGAAGAAAACGACTGTAATAAAACGAATTTCATTGAACCAATTTGGGAGTATCCGAATAATGCCAATTACCTAAAAACTCTGGTCGGAATAAAACAAAATAAAATGGATGGATGTTCAATTACAGGCGGATATGTTTACCGCGGGAATAAAATCCCCGAATTTTATGGGCGCTACATTTTTGGCGATTACTGTACCGGAAAAGTTTGGAGTTTTGTTTACAAGAACGGTGAAGCTAAAGATATAAAAAATCATACACATGATATTTTGAACAGTATGAACAAAAATAGTTTTTATTTATCCTCTTTTGGAGAGACAATTGATGGTGAACTTCTAATTGTTAATTATAGCGGAGAAATTTATTTAATAATATCATTATAGCACTTTATTTTTTGGTTTTCATCAAACGAACCAGACGATTCTTTTGTTTCATTCTTGAGAATTCTTTGATTATGTTTACATGTTAATTTTACAATGAACATATTTATATAAGGAGTGGGCTTTATGTCAACATTTATTATGTTCGGGAAATATACGTCAGAAGGGTTCAACAATATTTCACAGGAGCGGACGGGGAAAATCGCTGAAATTATTAAAAAGCATGATGGTGAAATTCACAAAATGTATGCAATCCTGGGCGAGTATGATCTTGTATTCCTGATAGATTTTCAAAACACAAAAACTGCTATGCAAGCTTCCGTGGCACTAAGCAAATTTTCCGGCATTAACTTTACTACCTCCCCAGCATTACCGGTTGAAATGTTTGATGAGCTCATGGGAGGAGGGTTTTATTCTGACTGGGAATCCCCTCAGAGTTAATTTATTTTAAACAAATTCAATAAAATTTTCTATCTTTAATTTAGGAGAGGATACACTAAAACATATGGATTGTAAAAATAAAAACATGAAATTAATCATTAACCCCTTCTTCTCATCATTTGCGTATTTTACTCTATGGTTGCAGTAAACGAATTTGTTCGCCGGCAGGTAAAAGGATCAGGAAAAACTTATTCATCAAAGCTATCATTTGAAGAAATTGCCCTTCATGCCGAAGAAAGATTAGGTGATAGTCATTTTAGACAAGGATACAGGGACGGAGTTGTTTTAGTTGAAGTATCTCCAACACTTGTACCTCATTTTATTTGTCCGCTGGTAAAGATTGATGAAAACACAAAATTCATAACTGAAAGGGTAAAACGGAGAGAAGAGGAAAAACCTTATTTACGAATTCGTGCTTTAAACGGTACTCCCCTTCCAGCTGGAAAAGTGGAACTGGTTTTATATCGTCACGATGTTTTAAAAGAAAACAACGAACACAGTACAACTGAAAAGTGGGAATTAATCAGTATAAATGCTATTCCGGAAGGGGTTGATGCATTACCAATGGGACCGGTAACCATGATGCGAAACCAATTGGAATTCCCAGGAGGAACAAAAGGACATTATTCATCGGAACAATGGGCAGAATCCGTGGAATTCTGGCAAAATTATGCTGTACTTGTTCCTGATAAATCTCCTGAAGAGTAAGCTCATGTATATTCGTTCAGAACACTTTCTATCCCATCATATATTTAACTGATTTATAGTTGATCCAAGGATGGTAATTCCTCAAAAATCATTTCCTCAATTTCTTTATAATTCTTCATTGAAACGGATGAACTGCTTGATGAAAATGTGGATAGAATTTTTTCCTGGATAATTCCTCTTGCTTTCACAATAGAATAGGGAATTTGATGAAAGGAAACCATAGAATACCTGGAAATAAATCGATTCGGATACGTCATTTCTAATTCTCTTTCTAACTCTTTCTTTTTAAAAAAAATATTCTGATTTACTAATCCTCTCATTTCAATATAATTTTCTAAAGCCAGTTCTCCAATTGCATCTGTATCGAATTTTCGGACATTTGAAAACTTCTGAAACAACTCTCCCCAATTCTCAGTTGAATCCATCCATCGGTTGAAAATTGTACAATCTTCAAAAGATGCATTCATCCCCTGACCAAAAAACGGAACAATTGCGTGGGCAGCATCCCCTATGAGGACAGCCTTATCTTTTGCATGCCATGGACTGCATTGGATTGTTCCAAGTTTACCGGTAGGATTCTTGAAAAAATCTGTTACTAATTCGGGAATGATTGAAATGACATCCGGAAACATTTTTTTGAAAAAAATTAGAAGATCGTTCCCTGATTGAATAGTTTCAAAACTTATTTTTCCTAGCTCGGGTAAAAACAAAGTGACAGTAAATGATTTATCTAAATTTGGCAGAGCAATCAACATAAATTCATCCCTAGGCCAAATATGGAGAGCATTTGAATCCAGAATGAATTGACCCCTCTCATCTGGTGGGATATTCAGTTCTTTGTAGGCATGATTTAGTGGATCCAGTGCATCAGAAACAAAGCCGTCTTCACTAAGAAATTTTCGAACTACCGAACCCGCACCATCAGTTCCAATAACTGGGAAATTTTTCCATTTTATTTTTTCACCGGTATCTTTTTTCAGGAACGTAACCGCCCCTCGAATTATATCCACTCCTATACATTCATGCTGAAAATGAAATCTGACTTTATCGGTATTTTCTGCTTCTGTGATTAATATTTTGTTCAGGTCACTTCTGGAGACAGAATAAATAAAGTCAGTGCCAGAACTGCTGTATGGCAGAAAACGGGTGTCACCATTTAAATCATGAATTCTTCTGCCGTGCATTGGAATTAATGACGGTTTAATCCGATCAAATACCCCAATTTCTTCTAACGCAGTAATCCCTCGTTTTGATAGAGCTAAGTTTATTGATCTTCCAGCGGGAACGCTTGCATTCCGTAAGTCAGGACGTTTCTCAAATACATCTACCGAAAATCCCCTCCTGGAAAGATATAAAGCCAATACGGGTCCTGAAAGTCCACCACCAATAACGGTGATTTTATCAGAGCAATTATTGGTAGTAATCAAACCAGGGATTTTAGTTTTTTAGAAAATTCCCAGACTTCGTGATAGGTATTATAAAATGGAACCGGAGCAACACGAATTATATCTGGCTCTCTCCAGTCTACGATAAATCCGGATTCAGTTAATTTATTAAATACAGACTTTCCATCTTTTTTCATTCGTAAAGATAACTGACACCCCCGTTTCTGATTGCTTGGGGGTGTAATAATTTCGAGTGGTAACTCACTTAATAAAAATGAAAGATATCCGGTTAATGATGTACTTTTATTACGCAAAGCTTCCATTCCTGCTGATTTGAATATTTCCATGGAAGCCCTGAGAGACGCCAGCGGTAATATTGGCGGATTTGAACATTGCCATCCTTCAGCGCCAGGGATATGCTTAAATTGACTTGGAAAATCAAAGCGGGTTTTTTTATCATGTCCCCACCATCCGGAAAACCGAGGAATAGATTGATCGTTGTGATGTTTTTCGTGGACGAATATCCCGGCTATACATCCGGGACCACCATTTAAATATTTATAACTGCACCATGCTGCGAAATCAACATCCCAATCATGTAAACGAAGTAGAATATTTCCTGTGCCATGAGCAAGATCAAATCCAACTGCGCTGCCAACGCCATGACCAGCATCAGTAATTGCTTTCATATCAAAAACTCGGCCTGAAAAGTAATGAACACCACCCAAAAAAATCAGAACTAAAGAATCCTTTTCCAGTTCAATCGCTGAAAGTATATCCTCGGTTGATGGGCATGCATCATCGGTTGATGATTTTACAGTTATAAGCGCATCTTTTGGATCATATCCATGAAACTTGATTTGGGATTCCAAAGCATAGCGATCTGAAGGGAAAGCATTATCCTCTATTAATATTTTATACCGGGAAGAATTTGGCCGGTAAAAAGAAACCAGGAGCAAGTGAAGGTTCACGGTTAATGTATTCATCACAACCACCTCGGAAGGTTGGCTCCCTGTAATTTCAGCTGTGGAATCCGTTAAAAATTCATGATAAGGAACCCAGGGATTTTTTGCCTCTTTATGTCCTAAAACTCCCATTGAGGCCCAATCCTGTAATTCCTGATCAACATATTTTTTTGCATTTTTTGGCTGAAGCCCCAAAGAATTCCCCATAAAATAAACAACTTGCTTTCCATTTTTTACCGGAATAGAAAATTGTGAACGGTACTCACTTAGCGGATCTTGAGCATCCAGACCGTTTGCAAATAATTTTTCCGCTGAATATTTCACAATGTTACTGGATAAAGTACCGGTCTTGAAGGCGCCGCATCCAAAGAAAAATTTGACACTTGTAAATTGATAACATAAAATCCATCATTTAATTCAGGCGGTATGTATGCTAATTCAGTGATTGTTTTTGATGATGGCATTTTGTCTTTCAAAGATTTTTCACCAAGAGGAACATCCCAAAACAAGTGATGAGAAGCCAACAATCCTCCATCATTTGTTCGATCTAAAGAAGGGAGATCAATACAAAGATGCTCAATTTTATTTTGTTTTAGGCATTCGATAGCATCCAAGGTAAAATAGGGTGGAACATCCTTTTCACTATACACTTTTGTAAGTTTTGATGAATCATTCGGTAACGTTCTTACTACAAGAACTTCTACCGGATACGGCAAATCCTTTAAGGCATTTTCTACTGATTTTCCCGGTATCATAACATCGGAAGATTTCTGTTTACCAAGATTGGATTCATCATCTCCGGTGGGATTGGAAGGAGTTACAGTAATTAAACCCGCAGTTTTAAATCCATTTATCAGTAATTGATTGACAAAAATGTTTTCATGAACTATATGTCCAACGCATTCTGTATGCGTCATATGGCAATGGGGAATAAATGAAACTGAATCGACATTACACCCCCCTCCTCTCAATGTACTACCGATATATTTGTTTTCTGTATATGCTTTGGCTGTTCCCTTAGGCACACCAAAGAATTTCAATTGTTTTGCCTGAAATGAAAGAGGGATTGAAATATCAATCCCTTCCCTGGTTTCCAATTGAATCTGATTTCCGCCTATTTCAACAGTACAAACCATTTATAAATCTAAACAAAAATCCGACGCATTCATTCCTAACCAATCTAACGCATTTAACCCTAGAAGTTTAGATTTCACATCTTCCGGTAAATGTTCATGGGAGATAATTAAATTCCCTGGAGATTTTTCCCCAAGAGGAAAGGGATAATCTGATCCCAAAGCTATTTTATCTTCACCAAATATAGTAATTATTTGATCAAGACAATTGTGGCTGTGAACCAGTGAATCCACCCAAAATTTTCCTAATAACGATTTGGGATTTCGTGCTCCATCAACCGCACATAGATCGGGTCGGGTATTATATCCATGCTCAATTCGATCCACCGTTCCGGGAAAAGATCCACCGCCATGAGCAAACGCTAATTTCAGCTCCGGCAGTTTCTCCAACAACCCTGAAAAGATAATAGAACAAATTGCACGGGAAGATTCTGCGGGCATTCCAACTAACCACGGCAGCCAATATTTTTCCATTTCTTTCTCACCCATCATGTCCCAGGGATGGATAAAAACAGAAGCACCCAACGTTTCTGCTGCAGCAAAAAATTCCTTGAATTCAGGTTCACTTAAATTTTTTCCATTCACATTTGTCCCGATTTGAACACCGGAAAAATGGCTTGATTGCATGCATCGCTCTAATTCTTTTACCGCAAGTGCGGGATCTTGCATTGGAACTGTACCCAACCCAATTAACCTTTCAGAAAACCTCTCTACCGTTTTTTCCAGATCATCATTCAGGAATCGTGCAAAATCGTACGTATCCTGAGGTTCCGCCCAGTAGTTAAACATAATTGGGACAGTAGATAACACTTGAACATTGATAGAATTCTTATCGCAGTCTTCTAATCGCAAAACAGGATCCCAGAGATTCGACCTTACTTTCCGAAACAACTGCCCATCCTTAATCAAATCAGCACATCCATCCCCGGTATGCTTCAGCTGAATCCATCCTCCATATCCATATTTTTCATTCAGATCCACCCAATTATTTGGTAAATAATGAGTATGAATATCAATATTTACCATTTTATGGTTTTTCTAAATATGCGTTACATTGTTTGCAGGTACGAACTTCATCCTTTTGCCAGAAACCATCAAAAATCGGAGGTAATTGTTTCACAATGTCTGTGAGAACAAAGTATTGTTCATATAAGAGGGATGAGCACTCGTCGCAGTACCACTGGAAACCATCCAACTCCCCTTCCCTTCTTTTCCGTTCTACTACCAGTCCGACTGTGTTTTCAAATCTTTGTGGTGAATGAGGAACTTTAGGCGGAAGAAGAAAAATCTCTCCTTCCTTAATATCTATTTCCTTTGGTTTTTCATCCTGCATAATCCGAAGGACCATATTCCCTTCCAGTTGATAAAAGAACTCTTCACCTTCATCAATATGATAATCTTTACGAGTATTCGGCCCACCAACAACCATGATGATAAATTCTGTATTTTCATAAACCACCTTGTTCCCCACCGGAGGCTTTAGTAAATGGCGATTTTCATCAATCCAGTTTTTGAAATTAATGGGAGGAAACATTTTTTCTTTGTTCATTAATTATTGCAATACATTTCAACTCAATAGCGATTGGTGTGGGCAGTGAGTTGATTCCCAATGTTGTCCTACAGGGTTGATTATTTTTGAAATATTCAGTATAAATTCGATTATAGGTTTGGAAATCATTTTTCATATTGGTGAGAAATACGGTTACATCCACCAGTTGATTCCAACTTGACCCTGCATCCTCCAAAATTGACCTGACATTTTTAAAAACTGAATGGCACTGGACCTCAATATCATAGGATATAATTTCCCCGCTCCCATCCAACTCAACGCCGGGGATTTCTTTTTTACCTCGTTCTCGTGGTCCCACTCCGGATAAAAAGAGAAAATTACCAACTTTTCGGGCATGGGGGTATAAACCTACTGGTTCTGGTGCATTCTTGCTTTCAATTTTATCCAAATTCATATTTTAATACACACATTTTTTGGTTCTGTAAAAAACTGAAGCGAGTTAAATCCCCCTTCTCTTCCGATTCCTGAGCTTTTCATTCCACCAAAAGGAATTCGCAAATCCCTGAGCATCCAGGTATTGACCCAAACTATTCCGGAATCAATAGCGGAAGCGACCCGGTGAGCCCGACTCACATCTGAAGTAAATATGCTGGCTGAAAGTCCATAGCGGGTGGAGTTTGCCATGCTGATGACATCTTCTTCTGACTTAAAAGGAATCATGCAAACTACAGGTCCAAATATTTCTTCATGATTCGTTTGACAGTCTGCAGGGAGTCCTTCTATAATGGTGGGTTCAATATAATAGCCGTTTTTCAGTTCTCCATCTAACTGAAGACGTTTTCCTCCCGTTAAGACTTTTCCGCCTTCATTCCTGGCCTGTTCAATCTTAGATAAGATTTTTTCCATATGCTGCTTTGACACTATAGCTCCCAGATTACTTGAGTTATCCCGGGGATCACCAACCACCAGGTTTCTGGTTTTTTCAAGGAAGTCAGATTTAAACTTATCGTAAATATCTTCCTGGACAAAAAGACGTGAGCCACTGAGACAAATCTGCCCCTGATTTGAAAAAGAGGCTTTCACTGCCATCTCCACGGCACTATCAAATTCTGCATCAGAAAAAATAATATTAGGATTCTTCCCACCCATCTCTAGTGATAGTTTTTTAAAAAATGGAGCAGTAGCGGCAGCAATTTTCCCGCCTGTTTCTGTTCCTCCAGTGAATGAAATTATTGGCACATCCGGATGTCGAGTGAGAGCGTCTCCTGCTTTTTCGCCAGTTCCGTGAACTATATTTAATATTCCTTTTGGCAAACCTGCTTTTTGACAAATTTGGCTGAAAATAAACGCTGTCATTGGAGTTACTTCCGATGGCTTTGCCACAACAGTATTTCCAGCGGCCAATGCAGGCGCAACCTTCCAGGTCAATAGATAGAGAGGAAGGTTCCAGGGAGAGATACAGCCGGCAACACCAATTGGCTGTCTTAAGGTATAGTTTAGAGCCCTTCCATCCATTTCATGAATTTCTGAATTAAAATGGAGAATAGCTGTTGCAAAAAATCTGAAGTTTTCGGGTGCACGGGGTATATCAACTGACCGTGCAAGCCATTCCGGTTTTCCATTGTCCTTGCTTTCTGCAGCAATGAGCTCATCACTATGTTTTTCAATTTCACCTGCCAGCTTCATGAGGATATCAGATCGTTCCTGTTTAGGTGTTGTACTCCACAATTTAAATGCTTGTCGTGCAGCTTCCACAGCCTGATTCACATCGTTTTCATCACTGTCCGGAATCAGGGAATAATGTTCACCAGTGGATGGACAGATATTTTTCAGGTACTTTTTGGAAGCAGGAGGAACTAATTTACCATTTATATAATTCTTTATTTTTAGCATTGCTAAACAGGCTTTATCTCCAGTTTTAAGTCAATATTTTGCACCTTTGTTGTAAGCGAACCGATAGAGGCAGCATGAACACCGGTTTCTGCGTAGGTACCAATTGTATCTATATCAATTCCCCCGGAAGCTTCCACAAATACATCCGTACCATTCGGATGCTCAGCCACAATCTTCAACGCTTTCTTCACCAAATCCGGTGACATGTTATCTAATAAAAATCCATCAACATTCATATTTAGTCCCTGCTTTAATTGCTTAAGTGTATCAACCTCCAATTCGATTGGGATTCCCGGATTTGAATCCTGGATATTTTTAACCGCCGGTTCCAATCCTCCGGCAGAAATGATGTGATTATCTTTTATCAATACTGCAGTACTCAAATCCAATCGATGATTATAACCACCGCCAACCGCCACAGCAAATTTTTCAAATTTTCTTAGCCCTGGTGTCATCTTTCTTGTATCCAACACTTTGAAATTATAGTTCTGTGTACATTCTACATATTGGCGGGTTTTTGTCGCAATACCGCAAAGTCTTTGCAACAAATTCAATACAACTCTTTCGCGGCTCAGGATTGTTCGTGCTGAACCACGAATTCTTGCCAAAACTTCATTTGCTTTTCCTATGCCGCCATCCATAATAAAGGATTGTATGATTATATCTTTTGGAAAACAATGGGGTAAAATTGATAACCCGGCGACAACACATTCCTCCTCTGCAATCAGTACAGCTTCCATTTGCATGGATGTATCTACTGAATAATTTGTGGTGATATCATCTTCGCTGCCATCTTCTTGCAAAAACGACTCTATTTTTTCCCGCACATAATGACCATCAAGATTTGTTAATCTGGAAAACTGAAGTTTATTTCTTTTGATCTTCACACCATTAATCACAGACATGATAATCTTCCACCATCTACAGGGAGGTTAATCCCGTTAATGTAAGCTGCAAAGGGGGATGCCAAAAATATTATAGCATTTGCTATTTCCTCCGGCTCACAGATTCTACCAGCTGGAATCATCTGTACCCATTCTTCTTTTATTTTTTCCGGACTCATATTTTTTTC
>Ga0208879_1002502_pt1 | contig 16070 bp, 11 predicted proteins | sample Knorr_S15_td_Bot_FD_185605 | JGI IMG/M metagenome (GOLD analysis project Ga0208879, IMG submission 185605) | Marine microbial communities from Southern Atlantic Ocean transect - Knorr_S15_td_Bottom_ad_5009_LV_A (SPAdes) (version 2) | ecosystem: Environmental > Aquatic > Marine > Oceanic | place... | reverse complement strand
GTTACACCCTGTTTAATGTCGCTTAAAGAACGGCCATCGGCAATGAGAGATGTAGTGGCCCAACTGAGCATATTGATAAATCCTGGTGATACAGCCAATCCGGAAGCATCAATTTCTATCCTTCCTTTACCACCTATCGATTTAGAAACTTCAACTATCTTAGCATTTTTAATTGCAACATCACCTTTATATGGTTTGGTACCAGAACCATCATAAATCATTCCATCTCTGACCACAAGATCATATTGTGAACAACCAATCAATAAAATAAATAGTGGTAAAACAAATATTATTTTTTTAATCATTTTTTAATACCTGATTTTAACAAAATTGAACAAAAAACAACAATAATATTTTATATTTTTTTTTCCAACAATTTTGTTGTTTATTAAGCGTACAATTAATTAATTTCAGGACCAAGATAAGTTTAACAATTTATTCCCTTACCTCTCTTCAATTCGGGATAACAATACTATTGTATAAAAATTGTTAGATAAAAAAATAGGGCCATTTGCCCTATTTTTTTATCTAATAATTAATAATTATTGTCTATACTTACCTAAAATTGGTCTGCCAGGGAATGTAGTCTCAACAATTTTCCCGTCTTTTACAACTAAGGTTCCATTCACTAATACAAATTCTACACCCTCCGAATACTTAAGTCCTTTAAAATCCGCCTTATCTATAATCCTGTTAGGGTCAAATATAGTTATATCAGCATCTGCACCAATTTGCAGACGTCCTTTATTTCGCATCATTGGGGAAGCACCTTCTAAACGTTTGGCTGGCATAATTGTCATCTTTTTTAACGCCGTCATCAGATCCAGCGCGCGTTCCTTACGTACATATTTACCTAAGACTCTAGAAAAGGTACCTGCTGTTCGTGGGTGAGCGCCTGGAGCGTAGGGCATCCCATCAGAAGCGATCATTGCTACAGGGTGGCTTACCCCTTTTTTGATCCATTCCGGTTTCATCATATGAATTATAACAATTCCTCCTTTTTTTCGATATTCATAGAATGTTTTACTATTCAGACGTTCTCCTGTAGCTTCCCATTGTAGATCTTCATAGGTGATATTTAACGTTTTTTTCCAACCTTCATCAAAGAGAACTGATTCAAGTGAAGTTGAAGCTGCCGTATAGGGATATACCTCTGTAGTTATATCCAACCCTAAATTTTGTGCAGACTCTACCATAGATAACGTTGTTTCAATCTCCCCCAAAGACATACTATTGGCATGAACCAAATGAACTGAAGCTCCAGAGGTGGTTGCATCTGCCATTGCTTCTTGCAGGCCAGGTAAACCAAATCCTCGTGTATGAGTATATACTGGTATATTTTTACTTTTAGCAAATTCATAAACTTGAAAGATCTCTCCAGCTGTTGCACCTGGATAATACCCAACAGGTACACCAATACCCAGTGCACCAGCTTTCAGGTAACTATCCATCAACTGATGGGACCGGTCAATTTCTTTTTGAGTCATTGGTTTATAACTGGCCGAAGCAAGTGCCTCATCAAAAAGTTTACCGGCCAAACCTTCTAAGTTGAGGCCTTCTTCTTTGACCTGGTTCGCCATTTTTTTCGCAATCTTCAGATTTGAATCCATAGCCGACGCCCTTAAAAATCCATGGGGAGCTGTTCCTCCATAGTTCACTATGGAATTTCCTTTTTTTGTTTCAATCCATTCTCTATAAAATGCTACTCCGCCTTCCATTTCAAGTGCAGTGGTAACACCATCCATTGCTTGGTATCTATGTGCATCATTTGTCTGACCATGTGCATGAAGATCTATAAAGCCAGGAGACACCACTAATCCTTTAGCCTCTATCAAAATAGTACCACTTAATGGTCTTGCACTTATTTCGACAATACGATCTCCGCGAATACCAACATTTCGTACACCACTAAATCCCGTTTCAGGATCCATAACTCGGCCACCTTTGATAACAATATCATAAGTTTGAGATTGTAACAAAACAGCAGATATACTCATAATTAATAACATTTTATTTAATTTCATAAATTCCTCTTCTTACGACTTTCATAAATTTGAATTAATAGATACTATTATTTTCTTTGGAATAAACTAGCCTACCAGAGAGATATACTTTTTGAACCCATGTTTTGATACTTAAAGGGTTGCCGTCTAATATAATAATATCCGCCTGTTTTCCTTTTTCTATGCTACCTAACTTGCTATCAACTCCTAATATTTCTGCGGCTCCAAGTGTGATACTTCTTAAAACTGCTTGCTCTGACATTCCATATCCTGTTGAAATAGCGGCATCAATTAATAACCATACTGATTTTTAGATACAGGTGTATCTTTCGCGCCATACCATTTAAAAACACCAAGTAGTACTTTTTTCATTTTTTAATATATTAAAAAATGAACCCCCAAAATTTTGGGGGTTCATTTTTTAATATAGAGGGAACTTGATCTTTGGAGGAATATTACTGGGCTATATTTTCATTCCCAAGAACTTCTACAGCAGGTAATTCAAAACATGTCAAAGTACCATACTCTGCACCAGTTTGGTCCACACCCGAAGGATGAATAGAGCCAGGTTCACCAAGAAATGGAATATTGTAACTACTACCTCTAAAACGAATCATATCAACAAGTCTATGACCTCCTTCTAAGAAGAAATTCCTTTTACGCTCTTCTATTACCAATGCCATAATATCAGCAGGTGTTCCAGTAATACTAGGAACCCCAGCAAAAGTCCTTAATGTATTCATATCAGCAATTGCACCAGTTGAATTACCACTTCTTGCTTTTGTCTCTGCAAGAAACATTAATGCTTCTATACCTGAAGCCATTACCATATCTTCTGCACGTGATTGATGCTTTGTATCAGAATAGTAAAAGATCGTAGCAAAATCAAACGTCATTGTACCTTTTGTGACAACGCTCACACGTGTATCAGGAGTATCACCTTCTACTTGAGATGGAAGACCATTAGCATCCAAGGTTAGCCCACGATATATATCTGTAATACTGCCATGCTTAGATACTTCACTATTCACATTATTAAGGTTTTCAAAGGTTTTATTATAACGTGTACCTGCCGATGCATCCCGAGTTGCATGTTTAACATAATCAAGTGGCACTTGCGCTGCATCTGCGGCCGCACCAGTCCAGTCCTCTAATCCCATACGGGCACGGGCACGTCCTACCAAAGCCATATTCTTAATATCCGCGCTAGTAGCAAGGTTAATCGCATCTGTAAATTTCTCTTCTGCAACTTTAAGTACATCAGCTCTAGTTAATGCAGGTCCGCCATCAATTGCCATTCTGCACCAGGTTTCACCTAAGCCAATAAGGGCAAAACCACCATAAGCTCTTACTGTAGCTTGCATCTCTGCCTTTCCATCTACGCCTTCAAAGGATTCAAGTCGACTGTAAATATCTTCAGACTGAAACCTCGCAGTATGAAGCGGAGTATAAAGTTGGTAGCCCCAAGTCGCACAAGGAGATTGACTATAACCAGCATCAGTAGAATAAATTTTCCTCTGACCCCAGTTTCGCATGGTCAAGTTACCTGATCCAGGCATCCATTCATCCGAATGATGCGATGAAGCGCCTACAATATTAGCCCATGCACACTCAGTGTCGCCTATCACAGAATTAACAAGTGTCTGAGCCAAAGCAGGATCATTTAAAGCATCTTCTGTTACTCGTCCAGGGACATGAACTTCTAATACTTCATCTAGATCAAAACCACAACTAGTTAATCCAAAGAGGACAAAGATTGTAGAAATTGACAAAATGCATACATTACGTATTTGTTTTTTCATTTTTGTTACTTTCATAATATTATTGCTTAACATTTTATTATTCTCCTTAATGCTTGCTTAGAAGGATAGTCTAAGTGTGAACAACATTGTTCTTAACTGTCCCCAACCTTCTTGGTTGTAAGCACTTAATCCTTCTGTCGCACCACCAATTTGATTACTAACTTCAGGATCCATTTGTTTAGCGCCGAATCCTCCTTCTTGATCAACCCAAAGCGTTGCTACGTTATTCATAGAAAAATTCAGATTTGCACCTGAGATTCCAGGAATCTTATCAACCCATAAATTAGGAAGTTTATAACTTACAGCAATTGTTCTAAGCTTACCAAAACCCGCCTTAATGATTCCAGGTTGCCAAAGTCCACCACCACCTAAGGATTCATACCCAAGTAAAACTGGATCGGTTCTTTCCTGCATTGCTCTAGAATTCAAAAAGAATCTATGCTGTGCTGCAATATCTCCACTAACCATAGTATTTCCACCAACCCAGTCAACTAGTGCATAAAAAGTTAAATCACTATTTTTAGTAAATGAGTTATTAAGTGTAAGGGAGCCATACATACTTCCTTCTGCTTCAGGAATTGGTTGTCCCCAATAAACTGCAGGGGCTTCAGCGCAAGGAACTGGACTACCACCACCTGCTGAAAAATTTGTACCAGCAACCTTCTCACCACCTTCACACATGGCATTGCTTGCGGATGTTCTTCCACTTTCACTTGTTGTCAAATCAGAAGACACAACCCTTTTTTGGAATATACCTGCTAAAGGGAAACCTTCTAGGTGCATCTGACCTGTTGAAGCAGCTTGAACGATAGGAGGTTGGCCTCCTAAGCTAACAACTTTATTTTTAGCAGTCGAATAGGTCATACCAAGATTCAACATAAGACCACGGCTTCTAATTGGTGTTATGTTTGCACCTATTTCAATTCCTTCATTTTTTATTTCTCCAATATTCCTGAATTGAGAACCAGGAAAACCTGTTGATGGAAGAATCGGGACTGAAACAATAGCATTTTTGGTTCTTTGTTTAAAAATAGTGAACTCAACACCAGCAAAACCATCCAAGAATCCTGCATCAAAACCAATCTCTGTCTCTTCACCAATCTCAGGCTCAAGGTCTGGATTACCAATATTATTTGGTGTCAAAGTACCTGATCCACCTGGACCAACTGAAGGTGCATACGTTCTTATAGCTGCAAATAAATCTGGTTGTCTACCGGCCTTACCGAAAGCAGTCCTGAATTTAAATTCTGTAATCCAAGGAAGCGCATTCTGAAAAAAGGCTTCTTCACTTAAAGCATAGGCAAGTGAAAACTTTGGGTAGACTACAAAGTCATAGTTTTTACCAAAAGAACTGTTATCATCTCCACGCACTGCCGCTGTTAAGAAAATACGGTCTTTAATACCAAATTGTTGCTGGAAATAAACTCCAAAAGTTTTGTTTTGAAGGAATTCTTCATCAGCTGTTTTTGTTGCACCTGAAGAAATTGTTTCAAGTGCTGCGACCGGGAAGGTCTCTCCATAACCATAAACAATTTGCTGTGTTTTTTCATAAAACTGAACACCAACTGAAGAGATTGAACTTAAATACGACATTGGTTGGAATTTTGCATTCGCATTATAATCAATGGTTGTGAAATTCGATCTTGACTGAAGAACTGTTTTTGTACCGTGGTTTCCAAAATTACCAATGTTTCCAGTAGCTCTATATAACTCAGTACTTCTTGTATTACCATAGTCACCACCAATTATTATCCTATGATTAAACCAAGTAGTTGGATCATGAGTAGCTGAGGCATTCCATGTAGTTCTATCAAGATCTTGGAATCCTTCAATTTCATTTTGATATGCTTCTGGAAGATAAGCAATGTATCCTCTATAAGGACCATCTAATGCATTTGGGAGACCACTTTTTGGTTCACAACCTGGAGCCGGACATGCCCAAATTATTGCCGTAGATAAAGGTTGTTGTGCAGATGAAAATTGTGTTCGACTTTGAACAGTCCCCAAACCAAAACTAAGCCTTAAAGTTGGAGTAGGCAAAAGAGTAACATTAGCCCTACCATTAAGTCCTGTTTTCCAGTTATAATTCACAATCCCATTCTCATCATTCCAACCTGCAGAAACAAAGTATGTGTGGTTATCTCCACCACCACTAACATTAAGGTTGTAAGCACTAATTGATCCTTCTTGGAACCAATTCATTCCATTTTTTGCATCTTCCGCGATAACATTAACCTCAATAATATCACCTGGCGTATTTCCATCAACGCCCGTACTAGTATAAAACACTGGCATAAAATATTCTTTAGGGTCTTTAGGAAGGTTGTTTGTTCCCCTTTTTGCCATAAACGATATTTTAGCTTTTCCTTTTTGACCTTTTTTAGTAATAATTGATATCACGCCATTTGATGCTTCTGTTCCATATAGTGTAGCTGCAGCAGGTCCTTTTAAAACTTCGATTTTTTCTATTTCTTCCATGTTAAAATCGTTAATTCTAGATGGTTGTTGAGCATAGTCAAAACCTACACCACCAAATCTTGTTTCATTATCCATACCATTTACTCTAACACCATCTACAACAAGAATTGGAGTTCCAGCAAGAGTCATAGAGCTTACACCTCTAATTCTAGAAGTTCCACCAGTACCAACTTCGCCGCCATTATCCATAATTCTTACACCTGGAATTGTAGCACTAATCATATTTGTAATATCAGGACGGGGTGCTAATTCAAGCAAACCTGCCACATCTAGAACCGCAATAACATTACCGAGTGCTTTTTTCCTTTGTTCACCAGCAACACCAGTTACAACGATCTCATCTAGACCTACGGCAGATCGTTTCAATGCAAAATCTAATGTTGTTGTAACACTTAGATCGAGCTCTTGCGAAAGAGACGCGTAGCCGATATAGTTTGCAATGATAGTTACTGGCCCATCTGTAGGTACATTAATAATCCTATAAACTCCATCTGCATCTGTTGCAGAGCCAAGAATAGTACCTTTTACGATAACGTTAGCACCTAATAGGGGTTCACCCGATCGAGCATCTGTTACATTACCTGTAACACTATTCTGGCCGTAGAGCCCGCTTAAAAAAAGCAAAACAATCCAGAAAGAACTATACTTTTTAATCATTTTATATCTCCCTATTTATTCCTTTTTTAATTTCCAATGAAACCAACAAATTTTGGTATAATTTTATAAAACCACCATAAAAGTTGGTTTCAAACTCAGGTTAATGTATCGCGGCAATCTGCAATAAAACAATGATTATTTGTCTAATCATTTTTTATCTGTAATTATATCCCAACAGATTCCAGTAGTAGAAAAACCATATCATAAATAGACAGCAGAAAGAAACCATGCTAAAGCGAATATTACGCCATAATCCCCAATAACCAGATTTCCAGACAAGTATCGTCTGATAAAACTGATACAACCCCGCTAAACTGGCCAAAATGGGAAACAGCAGCCAAAATTTGAATAACCCTGTAACACCCTCCGAAAAAAGTTTGTCACCATCTACTATAAAGGCAATGATACCCACAATAAAGAAAACGAGGTTTAATCCTGCAGCAATTACAGCAGCTGTAGTTGCCTGCTTTTCCGGTTTGGGGAGTGCTTTGTAAGCCAACCATTGGTATGCCAGCCGCAGTATCACACCAATAAATATAATTACGGATAAACCTAGAAATAATAAATTAAATGACTGTGTTTTCCAGCCTGCAGCTTTATACATAGACATGAATGGCAGCCAATCAAAAGTTAAACCGGTAATTTCTCCCTGTTTATTTTCCTGGAATGCAATGCGGATTTTTCCATCCCTTTCCTGGAACAAATTCTCTCCAATTTCAATATATTGTTTTGCATCCTTAAGGCCAGAGACGATGAGGGTATTATCTTCGCTAGGCGTTACTTTGATTCCTCCCCCCAGATTCATTAGTGTTTCAATCGTAGAAAAATTAGAACGCCAGAAAAGATAAGTTCCCGCATAACGGCCTGCCCGTTCGCCAAAATCATCTGGAATCGATAATTTTTCTGAATGATCTGGAAAAAACTCATTATAAAACGCTGGAATAACAACTGATCGTACTGCGGCGCCACCCGTTCCAGTAAATGAAACAAAAATACTTAAATCATTTTTTAGATCAATCGCCAGATCGGAGTGAAAAAATTGCGTGTCGCCCCCATGACCCACTATCCTTATATCATTAATATTGCTTTCGTAGAAACCCAAGGCCATACCTGGCAAACGTGGATCCTGGGTAAAATTCTGGGTCAGCATTTCCATGACGGTAGCTTCCTGTAGGATGCGATTATCATAATTATTGCCGTCTATATTATATCTTCCTGAGTAACTCCCACCATTTAGATAAGCGAGTGCAAAACGGGCCATATCTGTTGAAGTAGCCGATAATGCACCGGCTGGACCAAAGCTAGCAACGATTTCAAACGGCTTTGCACTATACTTTCCTCCTTCAAGAGTATAACCAACAGCCATATTCTTTTTTAATTGTTCTGGAAGCGGTTCTTGAAACGTAGAGTGATTCATTTCCAATGGTTCAAAAATATACTTCTTGATATACGCATTAAAGTTCATCCCGGAAATATTGGATACAATCAATCCCGCTAGGGCAGTGCCATAATTTGAATAAGCTGTCTGCACCCATGGAGGATTGACCCTTTCCGGCTGGTATTTTTCCATGGCATCCCTTAACGGCAGCGCTTTTTCAATATCTGTGATAATTAAATATCCCAGACCACCATCTTCAAATCCAGGCGTATGCGTCATAATATGGCGTAAAGTGACTGGCTGCCCTGGAAAAGTTTCTTTGATTTTAAATGTTTTAAGATACGTATTTACATCCGTATCCAAATCCAACTTCCCTTGTTCCTTTAATTGCATAACAGCAGTCCATGTAAACAGTTTCGAAACAGAGCCTGGTCTAAACATTGTTTTTTCTGCTACCACAGGGATACGCTCTTCAATATCCTGAAAACCATAACCTTTAGAAAAAATAATACGATCATTATGCACCAAAGATATGGTGCCCGATGGGCTGTTATTGGCCTTCATATGGGTGGTAATGATCCCATCAAAAAAAGCTTCAATGATTTCAGGATTCTTTAAACGATCAGAAACTTGAACTCCCGAAACATGTTGCAAAAAAACAAGTAAGGTTAATAAAGAATAAATTAATTTTTTCATCCGGAACTCCTATATATATTCATTTCATTTTTTGTATGAACTAATTTTCCAGAGATATAAACCCGTTCAACCCATGTTTTAATACTCAAGGGGTCACCATCTAATACGATTATATCTGCATCTTTAGGGATTTTAATATCTAAGCCTACATCTCTTATTATTCCTCCATCAATTAGAATAGTACCCTTGTCAATGACGGATCCTGAAATTGTTATTATTCTCCCACCCTTTATTGCTAAAGGTTGTGCAATTAAAGTATGAAAAATAATAAAGAATAAAAAACCTGTTCTTAATAGGTTAATTAATTGCTGTTTAAACGTTATGGTTTTAATCATCATAAAATAGATATTGAATTATTTTTTAGTTGCTGACCTATTAAAAACTTCCATTCCATTAATATAAACTTTTTCAATTCTTGATTTTGGTTCATTCCAACGACCATCAATAATGACAAAATCTGCATCTTTACCTTTTTTTAAAGACCCTACACGCTCACCTACATTTGCAATAAGTGCAGGATTAATTGTAATGGCTTCTAATGCTGCTTGTTCTGTCATTCCATATCGAATACCCATACCAGCATTACCTCTTTGCCACTTTGAGGATACTACCGGATCATCTGTGTGAAAAGCAAAGAGGATACCATGGTCATTCATTATTTTTCCAGTATACATTACACTGTCACTTACACCAATCCTAGCAAACAAAGGTATTCCAACAACTTTCACGTTACGTTTTGCAATTTCTTTAGGGACTTTATATGCTTCAGTTGCATGATGAAGGGTCAAGTCAAAGTTAAATTCATCCTTTAATCTTAATATAGAAAGTATATCATGGGCAGAGTGAACATGTGCTCGAATTCTATCTTTTCCAGACAGAACATCTGAAAAGGCTTCAAGAGATAAATCTTTTTCAGGAGGAGAAGAATCTTTTTTCCCCTTTAGCCATGTATCTTTTTTCTTTTCATATTCTTTTGCTTTAATAAATTTTTCCCTTAAAAATGAAGTCACTGCCATACTAGTCTTGGGAGAACTTCTTTTTCCTCCCATAGCAATTTTAACACCACCTTTTTCTAACAATACTCTTTCCTCAATGCTTCCACCCCATGTTTTTATCACTACTGCTTGACCTGAGGATACTTCACCACTACCAGGACCAGTTACAACAGTAGTTACTCCACCTGTATATGCCTTTTCCCAAAAAGTTTTATCAGGTGATAAGACATCTAAAATCTTATGTTGCGGACCAAAAACAACTGGAAATTCATTCAAATTGTCTGGTGAAGTACCAATATGTGAATGGTTGTCAATAAATTCTGGAACAATTTCAAAATTTGAATAGTCTAATATTTTGGCATTATTAGGTATCCTTATATTTTTTCCAACTGAAACTATTTTACCATTTTTTATCAACAGAATTCCATTACTGTAAACACGGCCTTTTTCTGCAGTGTAAATCTTAGCTGCTTTGATCGCAATAGTTTGACTATTTAGAAAGGAAAGGACTCCGAAAATTATTAGAGAAATTTTATATGTAAAGTCATTCATAAAATTTATTAAAGATTAAAACGGCTGCATTTTGTCTTTATAAAAAATTCTTGGTTTTCCATCAAGTGATCTCTCTAATGAGACTACTTCATTTTTTATGTTATAATGAAAAGTGATAAACTCATTACCGTAGCTTCCTCTTTCTCTTGCCTGATCCCATCTAACCCGAAAAGTATCATAATGCCAATGACTTAAAGTCCCTTTTAAAGCATTACCTCGGGACAAAATTAAATCATTACCTGAAGTAGATACTGTCATTTTCCCATAAAAATCATGATTGTAATCACCTTTGTATTCTGATTTTTTTAATCGTGGACGGGTATCTGAGACACGTCGGGAGTCAATATCTTTTCTTAAACTATCTCTTATTACTAGCGTTCTATCATACAATTTTTTATCTTTTTCAGACCAATCTATATCATCTTCTTTACCCAAAAAAGCATCAATAATTTCTCTCCCAACTGAGAGAGAAGCCATCATCCCACCATTATTAACTACAACCCAACCAAGATCAATATCTGATATAAAACCTATCCAAGTGATAAAGCCATCAATCCCTCCGCCATGACTGACCATCTTGTATCCTCTGTAATCAGACAACCTCCACCCTAATCCATACAAGGAAAAATTTGTTACTTCGTCTGTTCCAGCATAAGAAGCATGCATTTGCGGAGTATGCATCTCATTCATCACAGCTTCACTTAATATTCTTTTCCCTTCAAACTCACCCTTATTCATATTCACTCTAATCCAATTGGCCATTTCCATAGCATTCGAATACACCGAACCGGCTGGAGAAATATTATCCAAATTGCGATCTTCAATAGGCTGTAACTCTCCATCAACTGTACTATGTGGCGTTGCCACATTATTACGCTTTGCAAGATCTTTCAAGTTCGTCACGCTCTTTCTCATTTTTAGAGGCCTAAAAAATCTTTTATACATTATATTATCCCAGCTATCACCATGAATTTCAGCAGAGACCAAGCCTGCAGTCAAATACATCAGGTTCTGGTAGTTGAAAGTAGACCTGAAACTATATTCTGGCTTTAAGTAACGAATACGTGTCATTACTTCTTCTTGATTCATTGGCGATCCATACCATACCTGATCACCCCGGGTTAGTCCACTTTTATGGGTTAGTAAATCACGAACCCTCAGCTCAGCTGTAGCATATGCATCATACATACGGAAACCTGGTAAAACATCAATAACCCGATCATCCCAACTAAGCTTTTTCTCATCTACAAGCATTCCCAATGTTGCTACAGTCATTGCCTTAGTTGTTGAACCAACTGCAAACAGTGTCTTTTCATCTACTTTGGCAGGCTTGCCCAGTTCACGGACACCAAATCCATTTGCATAGATAATCTTATCACCTTTTATAATCGCCACAGCCATTCCTGGGATATTCCATTCTTTACGAATCTGTTCAATACGATCTTCAAGTCCAGAAGGGATTTTTTCCTGGGAAGAAACTATCGAAAACAAAAATGGTATAATGAAAGGAGTAATAATTTTATTAAGTTTTAATTTATTTTGCTTTTCCATTTTTTTACCTTCTGATCGGTTCGGCCGTAACCGCATCTATCAGCAATTGCCTCAGTGCTTTATAATTGGTACTGTCTGTAATGGTAGGCTCAGGATTATAATCAGTCAGGTTCACCCAAGCATAAAATTCCCCATTAGGTTTAAAAACATATAAGTCCCTTAAGGTGACCTTCCATTTCTTCCAGATCTGATATTGATCATTATCACTTCCCCACGGCAATGTATTGCCTTTTACCATTTGATTAATTGGTACATCAGACTCCGCGATACTATTCAGACCCATGATGGCAATATCTTCATATCCACTGGTATTCAAATCATTGCTCATATCATCCAGAACATCGAACCGATGCTTACATAGTCCTCACCCAGGATCACCAAAATAGTATGCTGATACTTTACCAAAATAAAAAGGTGGTCCGACCTTTTCACCATATGTTGATGAATTCGGATTTAAATCCTCGATCAAAAAAGGGGTAAAATCTAAATCTTCCATTGCCACTATTTTATCTTCGCAAGATACCCAAAGCATTACGGAGAATAAAGCAAGAATGAATTTCATATTTTTATTATTGATCATAATCAAATTGGCATATACAAGGTGTACTACGGATTTTTAATCATCTTTTACCTTGCTGAAGTATCCTGGTTTACCATCCAAAAACCTCTCCATAATATGGGCTTCATTTTTTGCATTGAAATGGAAAGTAATAAATTCATTACCAAAGCTGGCTCTTTCTCTAGGCGAATCCCACCTGACGCGGAAGGTATCATAGTGCCAGTGATTGAGAGTGCCTCTCAAGGCATCCCCTCTTGATAAAATTATTTTACCATCTGAAGCCGTCACTGTCATATTACCGTAAAAATCATCGTGATAATCACCCTTGTATCCGCTACTCTCCAGTCGAGGTTGAGTACCCATTACTCGGCGGGAATCAACATCCGTTCGCAAGCTATCAGCACGAGCTGTTTGCATAGCATACGATTTTTTCCCTTTGGCAGACCAATCTACATCATCTTCAAGTCCCAAAAAGGCATCAATTATTTCATACCCTACAAATTTAGAAGCGGCACTGCCCCCATTATTAAACACGACCCATCCGAGCTTAATATCCGGTATAAACCCTAACCAGGTTCTAAACCCATCGATTCCGCCACCATGACTAACACGCTTATGGCCTCTATAATCATCAACAGACCATCCGAGTCCATACATCGTAAAATTCGTTAGTTCAGATGTACTCGAATATGAAGTATGCATTTGAGGTTTATGCATTTCATTCATCACGGCTTCACTTAATATCCGTTTCCCTTCAAACTCGCCCTTATTCATATTGAGTTTAACCCAGTTAGCCATTTCCAATGCATTCGAATAAACTGAACCGGCCGGTGATATATTTTCCAAATTACGATCTTCAATAGGCTGCAATTCCCCATCCACATCAGCATGCGGAGAGGCAACATTCTTCCGCTTAGCTAGATCTTTTAAGTTGGTCACACTTGTCCTCATTTTAAGCGGTTTAAAAATCCGTTTGGACACCACATTATCCCAGCTGTCACCATGGATCTTGCCCGATAACATCCCTGCAGTTAAATACATCAAGTTTTGATAATTGTATGTAGATCTAAAACTGTAGGCCGGTTTCAAATAGCGAATGCCATGCAATACCTCTTCCTGAGTAGTTGGGGCTGCGTACCATATTTGATCACCTCTTGTCAGTCCACTTTTATGGGTAAGCAGATCCCGGACTCTCATTTCAGCAGTAGCATATGCATCATACATGCGGAAACCCGGCAATATATCCACTACCCGATCATCCCAGCTCAGCTTTTTCTCATCCACCAGCATGCCCAGTGTTGCTACTGTCATCGCTTTTGTGGTTGAACCGACAGCAAAAAGGGTCTTCGCATCTGCTTTTGCAGGTTTGCCCAGTTCACGCACACCAAACCCCTTAGCATAAATAACCTTATCATCTTTTATGATTGCTACAGACATTCCAGGTATATCCCAATCTTTACGAATCTGTTCAATACGTTGTTCTAACCCTTGAGGTATAGACTCTTGCTGCATTCCTTGAATAAACGTTAGTGCAAATACTAACAAAGTCACAGTCTTGATCATTGCTTTGATTTTGCCATATTTTTTCATTTCACTTCTCCTTTTTTAATTTAGTAAAGTATGTTGGCCTACCATCCATAACCCTCTCCATAATATGGGCTTCATTTTTTGAATTGAAATTGAAAGTAATGAATTCATTGCCTCCACCACAACAACCTTTCACTCTATCTGCTAATAGGTCCCACCTTACGCGGAAGGTATCATAATGCCAGTGATTCAAAGTACCCACTAAATTCTCTCCTCTTGATATAATCAGCTTCCCATCTTTTTCTTCAATTTTCAGTTTGCCATAAAACTCGTGAGTGTAATTACCTATATAACCAGAATCTTTTAACCGAAGATGTGTTCCCTCCACGCGACTAGAGACCAAATCTGCCATTAAACTATCTGAAATTTGATATCCGGATGATGGATTGGCCTTCACATATTTCATTTCAGCTACAGACCAATCAACTCTGTCCTTGACACCCAAAAAGGCATCAATAATTTCGGCTCCAACTACTGTTGTTATTCTAGCACCTCCATTATTCATGACAACCCATCCCAGATTATTGGCTGGAAGAAATCCAATCCATGTGCTAAAACCATCCAAATAACCGCCGTGGCTAACCCGCTTATATCCCCTGTAATCATCAATACTCCAACCAAGTCCATACGTTTTGAAATTTGTAACTTTTGCCTCTTCTGGAAATCTGGGAGAAAAATCTAAATGCATTTGAGGTTTATGCATTTCATTTATCACGGCTTCACTTAATATCCGTTTCCCTTCAAACTCGCCCTTATTCATATTGAGTCTAACCCAGTTAGCCATTTCCAATGCATTTGAATAAACCGCTCCTGCTGGAGCAATTGCGTCTGCATCCCGGTGTTTAATTGTCTTAAAATTTTCCTCAGATAGTAATCCATTCTCCTTCGCATGAGGAGTTGCAATATTACTCCGCTTTTTTATGTCTCTTGACATCGGAACACTTCTATTCATTCTAAGCGGTTTAAATAACCTTTTATACATTACCTTATCCCAGCTGTCACCATGAACTTCAGCAGATACCAATCCCGCAGTTAAATACATTAGATTACTATAATGATATTTAGACCTGAAGCTGTACGCAGGTTTTAGATAGCGGATTTGGTGCAGAACCTTTTTTTGTGTAATGGGAAATTCAAGCCAAACACCATCACCTCTTGAAAGTCCACTTTTATGGGTCAGCAAGTCCCGAACTCTCATTTCAGCCGTAGCATATGCATCATACATCCGAAAGCCCGGCAATATATCCACTACCCAATCATCCCAGCTAAGTTTTTCTTCATCCACAAGCATTCCTAACGTCGCAACAGTCATTGCCTTGGTAGTTGAAGCAACGGCAAACAGAGTTTTTTTATTCACTTTTCCAGGTTTGCCCAGTTCGCGAACACCAAACCCCTTAGCATAAATAACCTTATCATCTTTTATGATTGCTACTGACATTCCAGGTATATCCCAATCTTTTCGAATCTGTTCAATTCGCTGTTCCAATCCTTCAGGGATTGATTCCTGAGGCATCCCATGTATAAATGTAAATAATGTCAAAATAAGTATGGTATTTTTGAATATATTTCTGATGTTAATATACTTAATCATTTCATTTCCTCTTTAAATTCCAAGCATTAAGCACTTTGCGCTCTTTTGTAGGATCAAGACCTGCCTTTGGTGAAGCTTTTCTTTCTTTCGATAAACCTCCCCACCAAGTAAGAGTATCTTTGACTGTTTCTGCAAGGGGCCTATAAGTTAAACCTGCCTTAACAGATTTGCTATTATTAAAGGAACCAAACCCATCCCATTCACCTCCTAATGGCATCCAT
>Ga0208879_1002501_pt1 | contig 16077 bp, 16 predicted proteins | sample Knorr_S15_td_Bot_FD_185605 | JGI IMG/M metagenome (GOLD analysis project Ga0208879, IMG submission 185605) | Marine microbial communities from Southern Atlantic Ocean transect - Knorr_S15_td_Bottom_ad_5009_LV_A (SPAdes) (version 2) | ecosystem: Environmental > Aquatic > Marine > Oceanic | place... | reverse complement strand
ATTTACATTTTCATTTACATTTTCATTTACATTTTCATTTACATTTTCATTTACATTTTCATTTACATTTTCATTTACATTTTCATTTACATTTTCATTTTCATTTACATTTTCATTTTCATTTTGATTAGTATCAAAATTATTATTAAGCATTTTGTATATATTATATTATATTAGTTTTTTTAAATTATAAATAAAATTATAAATAAAATTTTTATATAAATTATAAGATATAAATGAGTAATTTAGCAAAAGATTTTTGTTTAGTAAGAAATAATTTAGTAAAAAATATTCCTCAAAAAACTTGGATTCGATATATATCAAAGACAGATATGATAGTAAATAAAGGTGGAATGTTGTTAAAAAATAATGCATTACAAGACAAAGATAAATTTTTATTATTAAAATCTCCTACAGGTCCTATATGGAGAGTATATATAGACCAAAATTATATCTATATAGATAAGAATATAGTAAATATAATGAAGGTTGGTGATAAAAAAGAAACAAGTCAGCGGATTAAAAAGACAATTAAGGCAAAACCAGATAATAAGAAGGATGTTAAGAAAGTTAAACGTGAAAAGAATCGAAAATATACAAAAAAAACAAAAGTCATAAAAATAGATATTTAGTTATTTCATAATGGTGGAAAATCAGTATTATAATTATATGTTAATTTAGATTTAGATATTGTTTTTGTAATATTTCGTTGTTTTTGTGATGGCAAAATATATTTAGTATTTTTAGTATTTTTATTAAAATTTTTTTTTTTTTTGATATTTGGTTGATAATCAAGAACTGAGATAATTTCAATAAAAATATCACTTAATTTATTGGGAAAATGGTCTATTTTTCTATTATCCCAATATCTTGGAAAGATTTCAGAATTAATTGTTAATTTTCCGAATTCTCTAATTGGATTATCACATATAACTTTCAAATCAATATAATTAATTTTTTCATTATGAATAGAAGCAATAATTTTTTTTTTAAGATACCCAATAGTATCATTTTGTGTTATGAGGACAGTATATTTAGTATCTTTATATTGGTATTGTATTTTCATAATTATTAATAAGATATAATAATTAATTTTATTTTTATATTTATATATTCTTATATGCGTTTATTATAATTATAATTAGTTGTTATGTATTAAATAATAAGCTTTAATACATCATATATGGATTCGAGATATAATAATAAATGGGAAGATACATTTACGATAGATAATCCAATAATATATGGTAATAAGAAGAAAATAAATGAAATAAATTTATGGTTAAAAAATATAGATGAGCCATCAAATAATAAACCATTATTATTAACAGGTTCATCGGGAATAGGCAAAACACATATTGCTAAACAGATATTAAAAGATAATGGATATCATATTCATTATTTTAATGCTCTAGATTTTGCTAATAAGGTTTATATTCAAGATAGTTTAAAGAAAATTCTTTATTGTCGTAATATTTCATTTATGACAGAAAATTATAAACAGTCTTCAATAATAATCGATGAAATCGAAGGTATAAATAGTTATAGTAAAAAACATTTATTATCCGTAATAAATACAGTAAAAGAAAATAAAATGAAACGAATTCCTATAATTTGTATAGGTTCAGGTTCATATTTTAAAAATTTGAATGAATTAATAAAACTTTGTATTTGTATAACATTTGTTAAACCAAATAAAACAATATTATTAAAAAAGGCTAAAGAAATAATATCTACAAATAAATTAAGTTTAAGTAAAAAATCATTAGATTATATTATTAAAATTAGTCAAAATGATTTTCGTCGTTTAACACATATATTATATTTTTTATCTTTTGGTAGTTATTCTTGTAAATCTGATTTGGATAATAATATAGAATCCATATGTGAAATAGTGTTACAAAAAAATATAAAAAAAAGTGAATTATATGATTTTACAAAAATTTTATTATCAGAAAAAACATCGTTTAATGATGCTCTTTATTTTTTTGATCAAGAAAAAGTTTTATTACCGTTAATGATACATCAAAATTATATTAATTATTTAAATTATCGTAAAACAATTAATAGCAAAAATTGGATGAGTATTTTAAAAGAAATTAGTGAAATTATATCTTATGGTGATATAATTGGAAATTATATTTATAATCATCATTATTGGGATTTATGTGATTATTATGCTTATTTATCATGTTATTATCCATCATTAATAATAACAAAATATCAAATGAAATCTAAAAATAATATGCCAGAAATTCTATTTACTTCAATATTATCACGAAATTCAATTGAAAGAGTTCGGAAAAATCAATATGATATTTTATTAAGAAATATAAAAAATATTAATAATTATTTTGATGAAAAATTAATTTCATCAATTTCACAAAAAATTTTACGTTATTTATTATCAAATACTCTTGCTATGAATAAACAAGGAATTACTTTATTGAAATTTTATAATATAAATGTAAAGACAATACCATCATTAATTAAATTCGCAAATGTTGAAAAATTTTCTATTTTATATACTCGTAAAAAATATTTACACATAAAAAAATTATATGAACGAATAACTTCTAATGCAGATAAATTAGTTATAGTTTAGAGTTTAGTTTATAATTCCGAAAATGTAATTTAAATTGTGTCAGAAAGTAGCTTAATTTAATTATCTATACTATAACTTTGAATGTAAAAATAAATCCTATTTAATATATATAGATATAATGTCAAATTTTAATTTAAATAAATGGATTAAAGAAAATAAGCATATTTTACATAAATCCGCCGAAAATATAGCCGTTGAACATATTTTTAAAAATAAAATAAATGAAATGAAAATAAAAGAAAAAAATATGATTCAAAATAAATTAGTTTGTAAAAAATCTTTAATTAAAGTATTACCACATAGTCAAGAAATATTATATCCAGTTGATTCCGTCGTATCAAGTAAAGTAGTTCAAATAGATTCTCCTCCTTTTAAGCCTACTGAATTTAAGCCTACTAAATTTAATTCAAAAAAAGGTAAATGGTTATATGATAAAATTTATACACATCCCTATAAAAAATCTCCTTATGGTATAGTATCAGAAAATAAAAGTCCAAAATACAGAGACCAAGTATCAAATGAACAAATTTTTGATGAACAAAAATGGCTTACTGATAAGCTTTACACAAATAAATATGATAAAAAAAAATATAAAAATATTTCATCTAAAACAAAGAGTACAAAATATATTTATGATAATGTAGATGAAATTAATTATAAACCTTTACCAAATAATGATCTTAATATAGAATTAGATACTAAAGCAATGGGAGCTTTTACAACAAATACATCAACATTATTTAATAAAATCGTAAATAAAATTGCAAATAATAAATCAAATCGGCAAGGACAATACAAGAGTGTCTCTGGTAAATTAAATAAATCAGATAAATTAGATGAAAGATATAATAATGGCTTAATAATTATGAGTATGATTAGTATCATAATTTTAGTGATAGTGTTAATTTTTTTTATAAATATTAAATTATTATAAATTTTTTTACAATTCTAGTCTTCTTCGTCAAAATTTTCATTAATATTTTTATAACAGTCTTTAAAAAAATTACTTAAATGTATATGAGATGTATCATTAAGCATACTTTCTACAATTCGATATATCCAATTTATAGTAGAATCGCTTTTATATATATGTTTAATACAATTTACATAGCGATTCCCTGCCCGTTTAGTAAAACCACATAATCTAAAAACTTCAATTTCATCATTAAAAGATTTACTTTCATATATATTATAATGAGTATTGACATAATTTAAATATAATCTAAATATTTTTAATTTATTAGTTTCATTTTCTAATTCTTTTTTATTATATTTTGTAAAATTGGTTATATATATCTGTTTAATACCAATAGTTTTTAAAAAAATATTGGTTGGGACATTATTTAAATCGGTTTTTAATTTTTTTACTCTACTATACATATTTAGTATAATATAAAATAATATTAATTCAATTTCTTATTATTATTTTATATTATCAAATAACATTTTAGTTAAATTTTTATATTTAATATAACTATATAGATATAATGGATATAAAACCAGATAAAACAAGTTTAATGAAAATGAACCGTTCTTATGATGATTTATGGAATGAAAGAGGACAAATATTGCCAGATAGTTCAGATCAACGTGCTCCTTTTGAAATGACAGCTCCAATTAATAATACAATTGAAGAATCTGCTTTAAATGGTGGATATGAATGTACAAAATTAAGTAATCTTTTTTTTTCTTTAGCAAATAGAAAAGAAGTACAAATCCGTCTTAGATATGAAATATGGAAAATTTCTGGAAAAAGATTCATAATCGATGAGCAAAATGCAATGGAATTATCTATTATGATGAGATCTGTATTTTTACAACATTCAAAAAATTTAAATTGTCAAATTCAAAAACAAATTAAAGAATTGAATGATATAGTAGTAGAAGCAGTTGTTCCGGGATTATTGACACGAATTAAACAATATATTATATATCTTCGTGATAAGAGTCAACCTTTACAACCATTAGATAGACCAAAAAATACAAATGTAACTGGAACAAAATCCTTACGATTAGATAGAGCTTTGGGATTTAATTAGTTAATTTATTTTTTATTAACAATTCTTTTATTTTGCATTTTTTTCTTTTTTCTTGCATTAAATGATATTTCGTTTTGATTTATTTGTTCCTGATTTTGATGAACAAGTTGATTAAGGTGATCATCAAGATATTCAGGTGTAACATCATTAATATTTATTGGATTAAATGGTCCCCATTTTCCAACTTCGCCTACAAATACATTAAAATTATCTGTTTGTTGTAGTTGTTTAGCTCTTTTTTGTGCTTCTTCTAGAGAACTATAAGAACCTCTTATTTTAATTCCTCTTATGCAATTTTTATGACCATATTTATCAACATATTTATTAATTAAATCTGTATAATTAACAGTCATAAAGCCAATATATTCTTCGAACAGTTTTTTATGACATATTTTTGGATCTTCAAGTTCATTATTAATTTCTTCTTGAACTTCTTCTTGAACTTCTTCTTGAACTTCTTCTTGAACTTCTTCTTGAACTACTTCTTGAACTACTTCTTGAACTACTTCTTGAACTACTTCTTGAACTACTTCTTGAACTACTTCTTGAACTACTTCTTGAACTACTTCTTGAACTACTTCTTGAACTACTTCTTGAACTACTTCTTCTTGAACTTTTTCTTCACGAACTACTTCTAGTATTTCTTCATGTTCTTCTTGCATATTAATTTCACCAGAGGATGACATACGAGGAGTTAATAAAAAATTTTTTGATAAATGTTTAAGAAATTTATTAAAAATGAATCTTTCATAATGTTTTTCAGTTTCATCCGATGGTTCAACGAAAGATAAACAACAATATTGTTGTCTATTAATTATTTCATCTTCTTCTAGGTAATCTATATTTTTGTTATAATTCGTCATTTTTATAATAATAAGTTATATAATACTTATTTTGTTTTTTAATTTGAAATTGTACGCATGATATAAAATATATAGTATAATAATATAACTATAAATGTTTCAAGTGGATTTAAAAGAAATCGTTATTCGATTAGTAAAATATTTGATTGAAGGTTTAGCAGTTGCTATTGCTGCTTATTATATACCAAAAAATAGATCTGAAACAAATCTTAATGAAATAATGATGATAGGTATAACTGCTGCTGCTACTTTTGCCATATTAGATATGGCTGCACCAGCAGTATCAATTGGGGCAAGATTTGGTGCTGGATTTGGTGCAGGTCGTGCATTAACGTTGTAGTTATATTATATAATTGTGATATATAATTCAATATTAAATCGTATTTAATTCAAATAAAAAATTTTATTTGAATTCGATTCATAAAAAAATAAAAATTGATTAGATATTTAAAATATATAAATATATAATCAAATGGATAATGTTGATAATATTGATAGAAGAACAGCTTCTAAGCTTTTGAAAAAACAATTGAAAAATGCTTCTGGAGATGGTTCTTCATTAACCCATGTATGTATTTGTAAAGGTGCGTATAAAATAGATAGAAAGAAATTTGATTCGTTAAAATTATATGAAAGTTTAGCGGAAAATCGAGTTCCTTCAATTTGTGAACGTCTTCCTAAAAAGTTTCCATTATTTTTTGATATTGATGGTATTTCTGAAGATTTAGATATATTAAAACTTCATAAAATGATTTTTAGTATTTTAAAAAAATGTTTTATATTTGATGATGATTGTGATGAATATTACATTTCACAAAATAAATCAAAAAAGAATTCTTATCATATTTATTATCCAAAAATAATAGTAAATAAGGATATTTCTTTGATTGTATCTGATATTATTAATCGAGTAAAAGAAACAAAAGATGTAATTGATACATTACCATTTAAAACTGGTGGATTACGAATGTTAGGTGTTTTAAAATGGAATAAAGAGAAATCGGAATATGATGATAATAGTTATCATGAATTGATTAAAGGTTCTGACGAAGAAATTATGAATTCAAGTTTATCAGAACAAATGAAATATTTGACTGTATTAATTCTTCAAAAGACTAAATTAACAAAAACAAGTGCTTATTATGGGGATAAAAAAACATCTCTTGCTAAAACATTTGTAGATAGTAAATATCCGAACAGAAAAGAATCTTATTTTAAAACAAATATACATACAGTAAAAACAGTAAGAGATATTATTCGTAAAATTTTATTTGAATGTTTAGAAGAGGATCGTTTAGATACGAAAAAAAAATGGACTACAATTATGTTTTGTATTAAAAATATAGAAGATGTATATGATATAAAAGTAAAAGATATTGCTCTAGAATGGTCTAAAAAGTCAAAACATTATAAAGAAGGTTCGAATTGGTTAGACGATGAAATTAAATCTTTATGGAATTTAAAAAAAATAAAAGAATATGGTTTGGATAAATTATATAAATTCGCAAAAAAAGATAATCCAGATGAATATTATAAATTAGTAAATGGTGTAAATAAATGGGAAAAACATATTGAAACAATTTCAATCGAATATATCCGTTTTAGTTATAATAGATTTGATTTAGGTGATGCTGAATTATTTTCTCGTTTATATAATCTTCCAGAACAAAGAATCGTTTGTTCATCTACAAAAAAAGGGTTTGAATTTTATTATTGGAATGGAGAACTTTGGAAATTAGATAAAGGTGGATATATGAGAACATTAATATGTTCTCAATTATCTGGATTATATCAACGATATATAAATGATTTACAAGATAAGATTAATCAATTAGATGATGATGATGCGAATGATAAGGAAAAATATATTGAAATAAAAAAAGAAGTAATCAAAAGAGCACAAAAATGTTATACAAAAAAACATTCGGATAATTTGATTCCATTAATTGCCTCTGAACTTTTTGATGGTGATTTTAAATCAAATTTAAATTCAAATAAAGATATTATTTCTTGTGATAATGGTGTAGTTGAATTAGCACATAATGGTAATCTTCGAAGTTATAGAATCGATGATTATTGTACATATAAGTTATCAGTTGAATTTCCAGAAGATGGTGTAAATATTGATACAAGTACAATTGATTCTTTTTTTAATGATATTATGTTAGATGATAAAAAAATGGTAGATTATTTACAAAGATTTTTAGGATATTCAATCACTGGTCATACAATTGAACAAAAATTTGTAGTATTTTGGGGAGAACTTGGTGGTAATGGTAAATCGGTTTTAATTGAATTATTGCGACATGTATTAGAAGAAGGTAAATATTATGCTACATTATCAGGTGATTCTATATTAAAAAATAAAAAGTCATCACCTGGAGCAGCGACCCCTCATTTACTTCCTCTCTTTGGTTCTCGTATAGCTATAGTTGATGAATCAGATAAAGAAGTTAAATTAAATGAAGGTATGATAAAGCGCGTCACAGGAAATAAAACTTATACTGTTAGACCTCTTTTTAAAGAAGAATTTACTTTTGAAAATTGTGCTCAACCAATATTAATTACAAATTTTCGTCCAAATATTTCTAATGACCCTGCTTTACATAGACGATTAATTTTAATTCCATTTGAAGCTGAATTTAAAGATCGTGATTGTTTTGATAAAAATAATAAAAACCATAAACATAAAGATCCCAAAAAATTTGAAAAATTACAAAGTTCAGCTAAAGAATTATTAATGTGGTTAATTAAAGGAGCAATTGATTGGTATGCTAATGGTTTAGGGGAATTTCCTGATAAAATTCGAAATGCAACGGAAAGATATAAACTGGAAAGTGATGAATTATATAATTTTTTAAATGATGAAGATATTTGTGAATTACCACCAATAGATGTAGAATTTGATAAAACAGAATATTTTACAACAACACAAGAATTATTAGATAAATTTATTAGTGAAATGAGTTATAAATGTACCAAAAAAGAATTTCGAGATATGATGTTAAAACATGGTCATAAAGAAATGAAATATAAGAGTAAAAAAGGTTTTAAAATTAAATTAATTTTTGAATGTTTGTTAGATTAAGTTATATATTCATATATTCTTTTTGATACAACTTTGCCAATTTTTCTTTGTCTAGTTCCATCTACAGAATAAAGAATCGTTTCCAATAAATTCTCTTTATCTTTTTCATTATCAAAATTCAAATAAGCAATACATAAATTTTTTATAGATTTACATTCTGTAATAATAGCTTTTGACATATGTATCGAAACTCCCGGTATTTGAGCAAGTTGTATTGTCATACAATTTATTTTATTCATATTGTCTTTTTTTCTAATTTGAATATTGTCAACATATTCAAATTTATGTTTAGATAATTTGTTTATATATTTTTCATAATTAATTTTGAACTTTTTATAAAAATCAAATAAAAATAAAACACTTTCTTCTAAACAACTCGTTTTATATATTTGCATCATATCTCGTAATATAATGTTAATCTGAGCACCAATTATTGTACTTAATGGTAGTCCATTAATTTTACATTTATTTTGCTTTATATAATATTTATTATTCAATGATCCTTCAATTAAATAAATAATATTTATATCTTGTGATAAACATTTTTGTAAACGTATTTTTTGTTCACGCAATCGTCCATCTTTTATTGAATTTGCTAAATCTTCTAATGTTTTTCGTTCAATAATAAAAATAGTTTTTCCATTAATTCGGTAATGGATATCTCCAATATCTAATTGAGAAACTTTTATAAATTCTAAATTTTTCATATAGTTTAATAATTTGGTTTCTCTAGTATCTATAACCATTTCAATATTTTGAGAACATTTTATAGAATTAATTTTGTCTATAATTTTATCTAATCCGTGTATATTCATTCTTTATTAAGTATAATTCTTATACTTAATACAGAATTTTATTTATACAAGACAATATTATTTTATAAAATTTTGATAATAGATAAATTTATAAAAAAAAATTTGATATTTATATAACAAATTTAAGTAATATGAATTTTATTAAACAAAGATGAAAAATAAAATAAAATTATATATTATCTATGAGAAAATTCTTAGCATCCGGATTTCGTAAATATTATGCCGAAACACCAACAGCTAATAAATGTATTCGATATTTAAATGATAAATATCCATATATTATGCCACGCATTGATCATATAGCATATAGACAATTAGGTGATATTGAATCACTTGAAAAATTATTAGTCAAATCGGATTATCATTTAATGGATAAAATTGATTTACCAACTGAAAATCCAGATTTTATTAAAACAGCTTTTTGGTACAAACATTCATCATTTCCAAGAATTTTTTTAAGTTCAGTTGGATTAAATAATTTGCCAATAGATTTAAAAAAAAAATTATATATGGAAAAAAATATAAATATATATAATCAATTAAATGAATATGACCAATATTTAGCTTGGACATATTTTTGGGGTAATAATATTAATCATATTGCGATCGATTTGAGTACCTATCCAGATGAATTTCCAGAAATAATTGAAAATATGGAAAAAGATTTAAATTTAAAAATGAATTCTACAAATTCTGGAAATAAATTTCAAATAAGTTCTGATGGATATTTAACACAATGTTCTACCAAATCTGATTATATTCAAAATATACCAAAATCATATATTGAATTCGTTCATCGTGCAGTTTTACCTGGTAATAAAACTGAATTATTTCCATCATCAATTCATCGTAAAGATGGATTCGATGCATCAAATGCTAATACTATTTTTAAATCGACAGATATATAATGTTTTATTCAAAACATCTACAACATATTGAAGATATCCAATTTTTTATTTTATCTGGAAAATAACTGTAAGATGACCATATATTAGATATAAATTGTAAAGTTATAAATAAATATACTAATGTCCGATATTTTGTAAAAGCACAATAAAATGTTAACCCCATTGAAATAAAATATAAAAGAGTTGGTAAAATATGTTTTCGTGTAAACATAATATAAAAATCTGTTAATGGATTTCCATATAGTATAAGAGAACCAATTAATGATATTATATTACCAATTGAATATAATATAGCAAAACTATAAGGATTTGCATTTAAATTTCCTATAAAATGTGTTGACATGTAAGAACAAAAAAATCCAAATATAGTACAAATAAGATAACCCAATATACGTGAGGTACAACTTAAAGAATTTTGGTTATTATCTTCATCATTAGATGATGATGAAGATAAAGAAGAAATTTCTGATATATTATCTGGAATTATTTCAGTTGATATAATTATTGACTCATTATCTATTTTTATCCCTTTTATTAAATTTTCTTTTAACATAATTTTTAATAATATTATATAGTATATAAATCTAATAATGGTTAATACAAAAATATATAAAAAAAAAAGAATAAAGAAAGTTTAAAAAAAAAACAAAAAGGAGGCACAGTTGAGGAAGAGATTTCGGAAATTAAAAATTTCCGAGAAGGTGAAGATAAATGTTGTGACCCTAGTCTTAAAAAAGTACCCAAGGAGGGACCAATAAAAAAGAGAAATGATAAATGTTTTGAAAAATTATCTAAAAAAAATACAGAAGAAAAAATCTATCTTGGAAGAGTAAAAAAAATTCCACTGCTATGTGATACCATGGAGGGATTTTATAATAATGAACAAAAAGAAGTAACAATAAAGAAAATTGCTGAAAAAAATTATTTTGGATTCAATCCAACAGCAGGAACAATTTAATAAGTAATTATAATAATAAATAAGAAAATAATATATCTACTAATAATATAAATAAGATGGCTAATGCTAATTCTGAATCCACTGTCATAAATCCTAATCGTAATAATAATAATCGTAATAATAATAATCGTAATAATAATAATCGAGTAAATCAAGCAAATCAAGCAAATCAAGCAAATCCTTGGATGCATGGTCAATCTAGGCCACAAACTAATCCTAATCCTAATCAACCTAGATCTAGCAACTCCAATGCTGTGCTTTATGATGACATACATGATGAAGATGAAGTGAAATCGGGTAATGATGAGCAAAAAGACGGAGAAGACGGAGAAGACAGAGAAGAAAAAGATCAGTTGGATACGGTTGTATCTGATATTGAGGGTTATATGAACGCATATATACAAATGGTTAGCGATTTAAACACACATGTAGAGACAATTAATAAAAAATTAAATGACTTACAGAAGCAAATTTATAAGTTAGAGGACGCGGAAGCTGACGTACAATCAAAAATCGATTCTTTAAAGGAAGAATTGAAGAAATGTGAGGAAGAGAAGATTAAGTTGCGTGACGAATTAGCACGATGCAACGGAGAACTGAATAATAAAAAAATAGAACTAAAGAACTTACAGGATGTATTGGAAAAACTTAGGAGTGATATCATTGAGGCTAACGTAACTGACCAGGATATAATTGATGAAATGAGAAAAAAAATAAAAGAAAAAGAAGATAAAGAAGAGGAATTAAAACGAGAAATAACTGATTTAGAGCAAAAAAATCGTACATTATTAGATAGATTGGAAAAAATTAGAAATAGTTTCCATGTTACTAATCAAGCGTTCGGGAAACGTTCCGGAGAGTTAAAACAAATTATAAGAGACATTGAAACTTTTCAAAGACAAATTCAACAAATTACAGATCGTACTTTAGGTCAACCATTAGGTTATAATAGTGGTCAATCCTTGGAGAATTTGGTATCAAACAACAACAACAACCCGGTACAAAACAACAACAACTCGGTACAAAACAACACCAGCTCGGTACAAAACAACACCAGCTCGGTACAAAACAACAACAACTCGGTACAAAACAACACCAGCTCGGTACAAAACAACACCAGCTCGGTACGATCTGGTTATGGTGGTGGTGCCAAAAAACAATTATACAAAATGTTTGGTAGTGGAAAAAAATACAGTCTTAGATGGAGATATATTAGTCATAGAACAATGTTTGGAGGATATAATAGAAAATCATTAGAAAGAATTGCATCTAAATGGGGTATTGTTAATACTAAAAGTTACAAAAGAAGAGATTTATTACAAAAAACAATGCATTTTGTAATGTTTGCAAGATATGGTGATATAAAATTAAGAAAAAATTTAAATACAGCAGCAAAAATACTTGGTCTTAATCCTAAAAATTATAAACGAAAACAAGATTTATATAGTGCCGTTTATAACAAAACAAACAAAATGAATTTTAATTTAAAAGGCGGAAAAAAAACAGTAAGAAAAACAAAAAAAACAGTAAGAAAAACAAAAAAAACAGTAAGAAAAACAAAAAAAACAGTAAGAAAAACAAAAAAAAACTAAATTAAATATGTGAATTATATTTTACCAAGAGGCTAGAACTGTTACTTGTATCTTTACTCAACTTTATTTAAGTGGTTTTTACTCAAAAACCACTTAAATAAAGTAAGGTTAATGTAATGGAAATTTATAATATGATTTAATAATAAATCATATTATAAAGTGAATCTATCTGTTGTTAATTTGGCTAGAACTGGACTGGAAAAATAAATTATCTTTTATAAAGTTGTGAGCCAACTTTGGCTAATTTATCTGCTTTATCATTTCCATACCAAATAAAATATTTTTGAGAGTTTTTGTCAATTGGTTCTGCTTGGTGACTATTAACATGTCGAAATTCTACACTTTCTTTTGACTTTTTTAAAGAATCAATTTGTGCAATAATTTCACTATGTTTTACCGATTTACCTTTTGAATTTTTCCAAAGTTTTGGATCTGAATTTTTTTTTTTCCAATCATGTATCCATTTTTCAACGCAGGATATAGAATATCTGGAATCTGTATAAATAATAACGTTTGGTAATCTACTAAATTCTAATGCTTTTAATATAGCTACTAATTCACCTTTTTGATTAGAAGGTATTTTAGTTTGTGGCATAGAGCAATTTCTTTTATCATTTTGTCCAAAATATACACCTACACCTCCATATGCATTTTTTTTTCCATTATTAATACATGAGCCATCAGTAAATATAATTTCTGTAGTATCTCTGGTTCTTTTTTTTATAGTCGTTTTATTATTAGTTAAAGGAAATATACTGTTTGTTTTAATTTTAACTTTAGCATTAGCATTAGCATTAGCATTAGCATTAGCATTAGCATTAGCATTAGCATTAGCATTAGCATTAGCATTAGCATTAGCATTAGCATTAGTATTTAGATATGTTTCTTTAAGTTCTTCATAATTAATATTATATTTTGCACTAATATCTTTTAATATGCTTCGCAGTATAAAACTGTTCATGTTATATATTAATTATGTAATTAAAAAATCAATTTTTAATAACACAATTAATAAAAACACAATTAATAAAAACGGAAGATAATTGTCGATGATAGATATATTAGCATACATATAATTAATTTTTATTTTTCGATTTTTTATTAGAAATAATTTTTTTAATATATCCATTTTCAATAATTAGAGTAACAAATTTTTTAGATTCGAGTGCATATAAAATATCATGAATATCATTTTTCCATAAATTTTTATCAAATTTTTTAAAAAAAATTTTTTCAAATTCATTTAATGAAAAAATATTTTTTTTATTAAAAATATTTAATAAAATTGGCCACTTATTTTTAAATGTATGTTTAAGTTGATTTTCCCAAGCATATCTATTAATTTGCGGAATATGTGGTATTTTTTTGTTAGTTTTAGTTAATTTTGAAAATAGTCCATTTTTATTTTTAATGAATAATGATTCAATAACACATTTTAATATATCATATCCAGTATTAGATGAGCATTCGAATTCAATATCTAATACATTTTTAATAATTTGAATATATTTTTCAGTAATATTAGAATTCCATCCTTGTATCATAATATTTTGAATTGTTTCAATCCAAATTTTATTATCATAAACGTGTTCTGATTTTTTATCATACTTAGTATTTAAACTATTATCAGCGATAATAATAATAATTTGAAGTAAGTTATTGATATATTGTGTAGGGAAGTGATCAAAAATTCGAATTTCGATACCTTGTCCTTTTTTCATAATAGTTTGTTTTAGTTTTGATATGTTTTGTTGTAATAATTCATTATAATTAGTAACAAAATCGACAGAGATTGTTCTTAAATCAGAAGATAATAATACATTTTTGCATTGTAATAAGTCATTTTGAAATTTTTTTAATTTTCCTTTTCTCCATTTATTATCAGTATTAGTATATCGAGTAATAAATTTATTTTCAAGTACTCTTATATCAGAACCAGCGAAATTTCCCCACCCAGTATTCATAACTCTGTACGAACCTTCTGTATATTTATCACCATCGCCTATAGAGCGTAAGTCTGGTGAAGAAAAAGCGCATATAAGCAAAGGTTCTAACCATTGAATTTGTCTTCCGAATTCTTGATGTATATTTATAAATTTTTTTAAAGTAATATTTTTTTTATGTGGTAATGTGATAGTTAAGTGGTAACTTCCCGTATAATCAACAAGTTTATCTTTTGTATAGTGATAATATTTATATGAATGAGTTGGTATAATAGGTATTTTACAATTTTTAATAGAACCATATGCGTATTGTTTTAATTGACCATAAATTTTTATTTTTTGAGAAGTTTGTTTATTTTTATTTAAAATTTTCAAAAAAGTATTTTCTTTATTAATTAATTCATTAACTAATGATGTTAGTTCTCTATTTTTGTATTTTATAGTTTTTATTTCAACCATATTTGTCATAATACGAGATATAGTAGGACATTCAGGTCTTCCACTATATTCAAAAGGTTCGATATTATTGAGGAAATAGCGTTCAGCTTTTGTTAGATATATTTTATTATCTTCATCTGGCCAACAATTGGAAACACTATTACTTTCTTTTTTAATTTCGCAGCAAATATGTTTAATGGGGTCAGCATATAATGTATCATTATTTCTGAAACAACAATGAACTGTATTTCTAGTAATAGAGCATATGGCTTCTTGTGAATTAAATACAATATAATTAAATGAATTATTTTTATTTTTTTTAATGTGAAATAAATGATATTCGTGTTCTATTCCTAATCCCCAGTAATAATTCATACTTAATATATTAAAATATATTTAATAGAATAAATAAAATTGATATAAATAAGAGGTGATTAAATAAAATAAATGTCTATAACAATTATAGGAGTTTCCGGTGGGTCTTGTAGTGGTAAATCGTCAATTTCTAAAAATTTTAATCGAAGTTTTGGAAAGAATTCAATAATAATATCTCAAGATTCATTTTATCGTTCTTTATCAGAAAAAGAATTAAAAAATGTAGAAAATTATGATTTTGATATACCGAGTGCTATTGAATTTGAAAAGTTAGAAAAGGTTTTAATCGATATCAAATTGGGTAAGGATTCAATAAATATTCCAATATATGATTTTAAAACACATACAGTAACTGGTATAAGTAAAGTAAATTTAATAGGTATTAAGATAGTAATATTAGAAGGTATTTTTCTTTATCATTTAAAAATGATAAGAGACATGATAAATATCCGT
>Ga0208879_1002500_pt1 | contig 16079 bp, 15 predicted proteins | sample Knorr_S15_td_Bot_FD_185605 | JGI IMG/M metagenome (GOLD analysis project Ga0208879, IMG submission 185605) | Marine microbial communities from Southern Atlantic Ocean transect - Knorr_S15_td_Bottom_ad_5009_LV_A (SPAdes) (version 2) | ecosystem: Environmental > Aquatic > Marine > Oceanic | place... | reverse complement strand
CATGTTTGGATGCATCAATGCCACCTTGGGTTCAAGAAGGCGGTTACGATAAATGGGCAGAACGTTTACAAGATTCTGAAATTAGAAAAAAAGTTTTAAAAGAAATGACTACACCAACTGATGAATGGGAAAATCTAATGTATGCTGCAGGTTCTGCTGAAAAATTATTACTCGTTGGTTTTAAAAATGATAGCTTAAAATATTTAACTGGAAAAACACTTGCCGAAGTTGCTGAAATGAGAAATCTTTCGCCTGAAGAAACTGCTATGGATTTAGTAATACAAGATGGAAGTAGAGTAGGAACCGTTTATTTTTTAATGTCTGAAGATAATGTAAAAAAGCAAATTGCCTTACCCTATATGAGTTTTGGTTCTGATGCTGGCTCACAAGCTCCTGAAGGTGTATTTCTAAAATCCAGTACACACCCTCGCGCTTATGGAAATTTTTCCCGACTGTTGGGTAAATATGTAAGAGATGAAAAGATGATTTCTTTAGAAGAAGCCATATATAAACTCACAACCTTACCAGCAACTAACTTGAAAATTAAAAAACGAGCAGCCCTTAAAACAGGTTACTTTGCAGATTTGGCAATTTTTAATCCAGAAGAGATTCAGGATCATGCCACGTTTAATGAACCTCAACAATATGCCACTGGAATGATTCATGTATTTGTAAATGGTACACAAGTTTTAAAATATGGCGAGCATACTGGCGAATTGCCAGGACAAGTCGTTAAAGGACCTGGGTGGAAAGCTGATGAATAATAAGCTTGACATTGTAAGAAAAAACGACTATCTTCGTTCTTGCCTGCAGCCAGGCAGATAACAGTTGATAAACAACCAACCAGTGCTCAACTCGATTGAGTATTAAAACGTTTTTTATTTTGACGTTAGTGGTAATGAAATATTACATAATGTTTTGAGTAAAAAAAGAAACACAGGAATGGTTAATAAATAAATCAAAAGCAATTTTTGGTGATTTATTTGATTATTCAAATTCTGTATATTTTGATGCTAAAACTAAAATAGAATTTAGATGTACCAAACACGATTATACCTTTTATCAACTTTCTAATAATCATTTATACTCCAAATACCCTTGCAAATATTGTATTGAAGAATATAAAAGAGAAAAGTATGCGGATACTTTAGATGATTTTAGGGATAAAATTTCACTGAAATATGGGGATATTTATTCTTTTGAATTTGCAGATTATAAAAATCAGAATACTGAAATAATTCTTATTTGTAAAAACCATAAGTTAAAAGTAATTAACACTCCTTATGCAATTTTAAGAGGTCACGGATGTAACTTGTGTACTAAAGAAAAAATTCAAAAGGAAAGAAGTGAAAGAACCTTAAATGAGATAAAATTATATGTTGCAAACCTAAATGGTAAATGTATATCTGAAACTTATATTAATAACCAAACTAATTTAGAATTTGAATGCGAAAATGGTCACCGTTTTTTTGAGTCATGGAGTGATATTAAGAATGTTTTAAGATGGTGTCCTCATTGTTCTCCAAATAAGCTAATAGGTGAAACTCTTTCTAGATTAATACTTGAACATCTTTTGAAGATTAAATTGCCTTCAGCTTACATTGAAAGTATGGAAGGTTTGGAATTAGATGGATATAATTCAGAAAAAAATTACATTTGAATACCAAGGATATCAGCATTATACAAGTAATAGTCACTTTCATAAATCAGATGTCAGATTTCAAAGTCAAAAGAAAAGAGATAATAGAAAAAAAGAGTTATGCATTAAAAAAGGAATTACTCTAATTGAAATATTTGAGTTTGATACAATTAGAGCGAATAGGATTCACCTTTTTTACAATCAAGTAAAAACAATACTAGAAAAATTAGGAATCACTTACAATGAACTTCCTTTTAAATTAGATTTAATAGAATTATATAAGGGCAAAGAAAGCGGATTATACACTAGAGCAAAAACAATTGTTGAAAATAAAAATGGTGAAATTCAAGAATATATTGGCTCTGAAAGCAAGCACATTTATTACTGCTCCAAAGGTCATATAATAACAAACAGAGTGCTAAGTGTTATAATTAAATCAAATGCTTCTTGCTCTTATTGTGAAAACATAACTAAATATAATAATCTAAAAGAGACTATAGAGTCAAGAGGTGGTCAACTTTTGGATACAAAATTAAAGTCAAAAGGATTTTCCGAAACATATAATTGGGTTTGTGATAAAGGACATAAAAGAGAATCCAAAGGACAATATCTGATTAATGGATTTTGGTGTGTTGATTGTCAAGCAGAAAATATGACTATTAGTTTTGATGATAAAACTATAGCACAGTTTAAAATGGATGTTGTTAGTGGTAAGTATTATCAAAAAGACTTGCCTAAAAAATATGGAATAAGTGATACTGTTTATAGGAGAATCATTAAAAAACATAAATTAGTTCCTAACTATATTCCACAAGACAGAACTAAACAAAAGAAAAGAACAAAAGGTAAATTATTACAATTACATCCTATCACATTAGAAATACTAAATGAATTTGAATCTTTGGAATCTGTTAAACGATTTGAGGGAGAAAAACTTACGCCAGAAGGCATTAGAAAACAAATGAAAAAACATAAAAAGTCATTTGGTTATTATTGGTGCAGAGAAAATGATTTTGAAGACACCAAAAGAATGATTAAACTCAATACCACTAACAAAACCTAAACTGCATTAAAACACAGTTTAGCCAAACCGTTAGGCACAACATGAGAATGAATAAATTGACAAAAAGGACGAAAACATTTCTTTCCTTTTTGATGGTAATTACTTTATTAACAAGCTGCTCATCAAAAGGGATAAAACAAAATTTATGTTCTAACTAGAGGATTTGAAAAAATCAAATAGAAAACCCAAAAAAATTAAATAAATACATTTTAAGAATTTAAAACATAATCATATAGCAAATTATCATAAATATTTATTTTTTTTATATGTTGTTTTAGGCCATAAGGTATATCACGAAGTTTGTAGTAAACATCTATTTTTTTATTTAAAACATAGTTATCCACCTTATCAAGAGGCAATTCTAATAAGTTATATATATCTATCATTTTTTTTGTTTTATGAATACCAACAATTAATTTTTTTTCATCTATTAATTTTTTAATCTTGTTAAGATCATTATTCGTAACTTCATATGTAGACCATATATCGTATCCAAGAAGAAATTTGGTTTGCATGTCTGTAAATTGATTACAAAAATCTACTAAATTCGTTTTTAGTATATGATTAAAATGAAAATAAGCTGAAATCACCGTGTTTGTCGGATTTCTTAGTAGAGTAAACATTTTTTTATTTTCTTTAAAAATATTCAGCTCTGATATATTCTTAGGGGGGTAATCAAATTTATGATAAATTGCTATTTTTTTATTCATATACCGATTGTATATAACATTAAATTTAAAACTTATTCCTCCTGTTTTGGGTATGTGTATAAATAAATATTGTACCTCCGATTTTTTATTGTTCAAATATTTTATACCAAGTTGATGATACCATTTTTTGCTGTTCAAATATTTTATATCAAGTTTGTGATACCAATTATCTTGACATCTTTGTAACAAATCCTTATTAGAGTTTTCATTTACTTTAATAGGCTTATTACTGTTTTCTCTGTACAATATAAAATCTGTTTTCATGTATTACAAATATATTAGATTATAAACTTAAGACATATATAAGCCATACCCTTCGGGATACGACTAATATACAAACCGTTAAACGAAACACTTTATTTATTATCCTCAAAATACGCTTTCATAGGCTTAAAATAATGCTCATCCCAACCTTTAATATAATGCTCGCCACTTTCAGGCACATTACTATGTGTTAAAGTTAATTTGGTTTCACCTTCTTTTTCATTAAGTGTAATGTATATTTGCGAATCTTCTTCGCTTTCTTCAAATTGTGATGCTCGCCACGATTGTACAATTCTGGTATAAGGCTCTAAAACTAAATTCTCACCTTTAATATAACCATCCCAAGCCGTAAATGTATCGCCAACTTTATCTGAAACAAAAGCAGTTCCTCCAGTCATTTTGGTATGCCCTTGTGTGCTTAACCAAGCTTTATAAATTTGTTTAGCTTTTGCTTTAATATTTGTTTTTAATGTGAATTCCATATTATAAGATTATAGATTAACCAACTACTCTTTAACTCTCATTGGCGAATATATTTTTACTGCATGTTGCAAAACTTCTTCTTTGTTAAGTGTCATTTTTTTTAGTTTCTGATGGGTAAAATAATCCATTTGTGTGGTAGCATGTTCTGCATTTACTTTTGAAGAAGACCCATAACTGTTTATAGTTTCTATTTCTACACCATCTATACCAAAACGCACTAGTTCAATATAAGATTCTCCTGCTGTCGCTCTATATGTTCCATCTTCTTCTTTTGTACTATAAATTGCAGCTAACACATCTGGCGCACCACCAATAGGTAAATTAACTTTTTCTCTGCTATGTCTTTGTAAAGTCCCTAATTCAATTTGCAGTGTTCCATAATTAGCTAATAATTCTTCTTTTGCTTTTGTTATTCCATAAATACAATCTTCAATAGTAATTGTTCCACCAGTTGTTATTCGGTGTTCTGCTTTTCGTTTTTTATTTAAATGCATCCATGACAAAATATACAAAGCCGCTGTTTTATTTTTAACATCAGACTTCCTGTTCCAGGTATTTAACAATTGGATAGCATCAGCAATTTCTGGATATTCATTTGGATTTAACTGCATCATCATTTCCAGATTAATGGCAGTTCTTGTTGTCATTACAGATGGATATTGACTATCGTATTTAATACGTTTAAAATCAGAATAATTTAAACTGTCATACTGCGAAATCAATTCTAAAAAGCGTGTGCTTCTATTATTTTCCAATCCTTTTGATTGATAACCCATAGTTTTATTCAGTACCGTTTCTATACTATTACTCAAACTATCGGTTGCAGAAAATGGCGTGTTGTTGGTGTTAAAAACCCAACCACTTGGTGGATTTAAAACTTGGGGTAAACTGTCTAAAGGAATAATCTCTTCATTCCAAAATGTTTCAGACGTATTTCCTGGCAGTACCTTGTTCCACGAATAATCAGGATTTCTAACAGGAAGTCTTCCATTACTCAAAAAATAAATATTGTCTTCCTTATCTGCATATATAATATTCAAACTAGCTAAACCTCTAATTTCGAGTGCTTTTTTAAATTGGTCAAAATTTGTGGCTTTATTCATTTCGTACCATTGTTCAGCCATTTTTATAGATTTACCTACTACAAATCGCCAGGCAAAAACACCGTCATCTGTTTTAAAAGTCGGACCGTATTTACTTTCATAAATGGTCTTCTTAATTGGAATTTTAATAGGTCCAACAAGTTTTAACCAGGATTTATAGTTCTTTTCTTTTAATTCCAGCCATTCGTCATCAAAACGATACAGGTTTTCTTTTTCAGGATGCATTTCCAGTTTATATACATCCGAAAAATCGGCATGATTCACAGTATGAGCCCAACCTAAATTCTCGTTTGCGCCATGAAAAATACAAATACCACCTGCAAAGGTACCTCCCAAAATATTCATTCCTTCTTCACTAATTAAATGAGCTTCGTACCAAGAATACCAACCTTCTAATGGTTGGTGAGAATTGATTGCTAAATAAGTTTTACCATCAGTCGTTTTCCGTTTAGAAATCGCAAACGCATTAGATCCTTTTGGAATATCACTTTGTAAATCTTTAATAATGGTTCCATCCATTATTTTTGCCAAATCTTCTCCGGCATGCGAAACCTCTAAATTTCCTAATAAATATCCCACAATAATATCTTGTCCAGTTATTGGAAATAAATCACTTAACAAGACTTCTTTTGGGTGTAATGACGCATAAGCATTAATTCCAGCTACAAAACTTTCCAAATACGTTTTAAATTTTCCAGTAACATCTTTGTCATACTTTTTTGCTACAATCTCTTGCAATCCCATAAATTTAATTCCAAAATCTGCTACTAATCCTTCTTTTCCTTTTATTTCTCCCAACATACCTTTACAAGCTGCCATTAGTTCCTGTAGAGTCACAAAATCGTCTTCACATTCTACCCAAGCCAAGCCATAGGCAACTTCTGCGTCAGTTTTCGCCATAATATGTGGAACTCCCCAAACATCTCGAGCAATTATAATATTTGTAAGCTCTTCACCTTCAGGATTTGAAGAACAGCCAAATAATAGCAATACTAAAAAACTAAAATAAATGGTACGCATGGACAGCAATTTCAGTAAATATAGTAAGAAGTTTTACGTAATTTTACCTAATGATAAAAGAGATTCAACTTCGTGTCACACTTCAAGAAGAAAAGCAAGACGATATTCTTTTAAAAAAATCTGCAAGGTTTCTCCATATCAATCCAAAAGACATTACTGGTATCAAGTTGCTTCGTAAATCTATCGATGCCAGAAAGGTCAAGATTATATTCAATTATAAAGTTGCTGTTTATATTAAAGAGCAAATGCTAGAATCTTCTGCTTATGAATTTAATTACAAAGATGTTTCAAAAGCGAAATCTATTCATATTATAGGTTTCGGGCCTGCAGGAATGTATGCTGCATTACGCTGTATAGAACTTGGATACAGACCTATTGTGCTGGAACGAGGTAAAAATGTAAAAGACAGACGACGCGATTTAAAAGCCATAAACCAAGACCACTTTGTTAACGAAGATTCTAATTATTGTTTTGGCGAAGGTGGTGCAGGAACTTATAGCGATGGGAAATTATATACTCGTAGCTTAAAACGAGGTGATGTTCGTCGCATATTCGAAAATCTGGTACTTCATGGGGCAACGGAGCAAATTTTGATAGATGCACATCCACATATTGGCACAAATAAATTGCCTAAGGTTGTTCAGAATATTAGAGAAACCATTTTAAAATATGGTGGTGAAATTCATTTTGAAAGTCGTGTTACAGACTTTATAATAAAAGACAACAATATAAAAGCAATTCAATTACAAAACAACATAGAAATGGCTGTTGAACGAATTATTTTAGCAACAGGACATTCGGCAAGAGATATTTACTATTTATTGCATAAAAAAAACATTGCACTAAAAGCAAAATCCTTTGCAATGGGAATTCGTGTTGAGCATCCACAACACATCATAGATTCTATACAATACCATTGTAGTGGCAAACGAAATGAATTATTACCAGCAGCATCTTACAATTTGGTACACCAAATAAATGGTAGAGGTGTGTATTCGTTTTGCATGTGTCCTGGCGGATTTATTGTTCCGGCAGCAACAGCAAATGGTGAAGTGGTTGTTAACGGAATGTCGCCTTCCAAAAGAAATAACCCATTTGCCAATTCTGGAATCGTGGTAGAAATTAATGTAGATATCGATTTGCCAAAATACGAACGATTTGGAGTTTTAAAAGGATTAGAATATCAGAAAGATTTAGAAGGTTTAGCCTTTACTTCTGGCGGAAGAAATCAAACAGCACCAGCACAACGTTTAACCGATTTTGTTGAAGGACGTTTATCAACCAATTTGAATGAGACTTCCTACCAACCCGGATTAAAATCGGCTCCTTTACATTCTTTATTGCCAAAATTAATAGGAGGCAAATTACGAAAAGGTCTTGAAGTTTTCGGACAAAAAATGAAAGGCTACTATACCAACGAAGCTAATGTTGTTGGTGTAGAATCACGAACATCGTCTCCTATAACTATTCCGAGAAACGAAAATTTAGAACATCCTGAAATAAAAGGGTTGTTTCCTTGTGGTGAAGGTGCTGGTTATGCTGGCGGAATAGTTTCTGCAGCAATGGATGGCGAACGTTGTGCAGAAGCAGCGACAAATGGGTTATAATTTTTAATTAGTCTTTCTTATTTTCAATTAAAGAAGAAAAAAATCTATTATCTTTTGTCTAAAAGCGAAGCGGTCTATCATCTTTTTAAAAGATATTATTCCTATTTTTGCTACATTAAATGTTTAATTTAACTTAAAATATTCTTCCTTTTAGGAAGATGAAAGATGAGTATGAACGCATATATATTTCCAGGTCAAGGAGCACAATTTTCAGGAATGGGTTTAGACCTTTACGAACACTCACCTTTTGCACAAGAACTGTTTGAAAAAGCAAACCATATTCTCGGTTTTAATATCACAGATATTATGTTTGAAGGTTCAGCAGAAGACCTTAAACAAACCAAAGTAACACAACCAGCAATTTTTTTGCATTCAGTCATTTTAGCGAAAATTTTAGGCGATAGTTTTAACCTAGATATGGTTGCAGGACATTCGCTTGGAGAGTTTTCTGCTTTAGTTACTATTGAAGCATTAACTTTTGAAGATGGTTTAAAATTGGTTTCACAACGCGCTCTTGCCATGCAAAAAGCTTGTGAAATGCAGCCAAGTACTATGGCTGCTGTTTTGGGTTTAGAAGATGCTGTTGTTGAAAAAATATGTGCTGAAACAGAAGGCATTGTAGTTGCGGCAAATTATAATTGTCCTGGGCAACTCGTTATTTCTGGTGATATTGATGCTATTAATAGAGCCTGTGAAACCTTAAAAGAAAAAGGTGCACGTCGTGCTTTGGTACTTCCTGTTGGGGGTGCATTTCATTCGCCTTTAATGGAACCTGCTCGTGAAGAATTAGCTGCTGCCATTGAAAATACAAAGTTTAACAAACCAAATTGTCCAATCTATCAAAATGTAACTGCAAAAGCTGTTACTAATGAAACAGACATAAAAGCAAATTTAATTTTACAGTTAACTTCTCCTGTTCGTTGGTCGCAATCGGTTCAACAAATGATTGCAGATGGAGCTACACATTTTACCGAAGTTGGTCCAGGAAAGGTATTGCAAGGTTTGGTTAGAAAAATTAACAGAGAAGTAGAAACAACATCAGCAATTTTTTAAATCCAAACTTAATATGAAATTATCACGACGCTCTATTTTTATTAGTTTATTAATTGTTTTTAATATTGCTATCGACCAGATTTCAAAATTTTGGGTTAGAAACTATGTTGAACTTTATAAAGAAACTCAACTTCTTGGTAATAAATTTATCCTAACCAATGTTGAAAACTCTGGTGCTTTTCTCGGAATGGGAAGTGAATTAAATCCTACATTAAAAATAATTTTGCTTCTTATATTACCTATTGCTGTTTTAGGATTTGTATTACGCTATGTGTTTAAAGACAAAACCATTGATAAGCTTTCACTCATTGGTTTCTCTTGTATTCTTGGAGGTGGTTTTGCAAATATATATGATAGAATACTCTATGGTTCGGTGACCGATTTTTTTCATATTGATTTAGGTGGTATTTTTAGAACAGGGATTTTTAATATGGCAGATTTGTCAGTTACTACTGGAATGATACTTATAGTTACTGCAAGTTTTATCTACCGAAAAAAATAATTACTCTTTATATATCTTCCCCTCTTTCATTACAAAAACAATAGTTTACATAGTGTGAATGTTTTGCGTTGGATCTTCGTCTGTAGCAACAATATCGACAAGAAATCCGACAGCAATTTGCCCTAAATTGTCTAATTCTAAAACTTTAGCATTAGTGATTGTGGCGCTTTGAATAGTTTCAATAGCTGGCATTCCAGCCTCAACCATATAACCAAACTCTTTTCCGTTTTCACCATGGTTAAAAACACCGGCATCTGTACCAAATGCAATAAGTACGCCTTTACTATATGCTTTTCTGAAAGTGTCTTGTATTTTTGGCCCAATTGCTAATGCTTTTGGAACAATAATTTCCGGAAAATAGCCTTTAATTTTTGCTTTAGCTTCTACAGATTTTCCAGCAGTAATTGTTGGCACATAATACACCTTATACTCTTTCATTAACTCCATGGTTTCGGCACTCATTAAAGTACCGTGTTTTATAGTTTTAACGCCTCCGAGAATAGCACGCCTCATACCTTCATCGCCATGAGCATGAGCTGCAACTTGCATTCCGTAATCTTTTGCTGTTTCGCAAATAGCTTTAATTTCTTCTAAAGTAAATTGTGGATTTTGTCCGCTTTTGGCAACGCTTAACACGCCACCAGTTGCTGTGATTTTAATCCAATCTGCACCATTTTTATAGCGTTGTCTCACCGCTTTTCTGGCATCATCTACACTATTTACAACTCCTTCTTTTGGTCCTGGATCTCCCATTAATGCTTTACTTCTCCCATTTGTTGGGTCAGCATGACCTCCCGTTGTTCCTAATGCTTTTTCGGCAGTTAAAATTCGAGGTCCAACAACTTTTTCTTGAGCAATGGCATTACGTAACGAAACATTAACACCACTTCCTCCTAAATCCCTAACAGTAGTAAAACCTGCCATTAGAGTTATTTTTGCATGTTTTTGAGAATTAAAGGCAATATCAGCTTCATTAAGTATAAAAGGTTCTATATACGATTTCAGACTTAATTCACTTTCTAAATGCACGTGCATATCAATAAGCCCAGGCATTACGGTTTTATCTTTTAAATCGATAACAATATCTTCAGAATTTTCTGGAGTTACATAACCATCAAGAATAGATAAAATTGTTTTACCTGAAACTACAACAGTTTTATTTGTAAGCACTTTGCCATTTTTTGTGTCTATTAATTTTCCGCAATGTAAAAAGGTGTTTTGAGAAGTAATACTGAAAGAAAACAGTACTGTTAGAAGAAAAAGTAATTTATTCATAATGACTATAATTGAAATTTATATTATTTAGTTGTTTTTTCTTATGTGTTGCTCCCATTTCCATGCAGAACGCATAGCATCATCTAAAGTTAGTGTGGCTTTCCATCCTAATTTAGTATTTGCTTTTGTAGTATCTGCATAAGCCGAAACAATATCTCCTTCTCTTCGGTCTGCAATTTTATAATTTAATTTTTGTCCTGAAACTTTTTCAAAAGACTTTATGACTTCCAGAACAGAGCTTCCTGTGCCAGTTCCAATATTAAAGGTTTCATAATTGGAATAGGTTGATTTATTTAGTAATCTCTGTAAAGCCACAACATGTGCTTTTGCTAAATCTACCACATGAATATAATCGCGAATACAAGTCCCATCCGAAGTTGGATAATCGTCGCCAAAAACCGAAAGTTGTTCTCTAATTCCAATAGCAGTTTGTGTTATAAAAGGCACTAGATTTTGAGGCACACCAATAGGCAATTCTCCAATTTTAGTGCTTTTATGTGCTCCAACAGGATTAAAATAACGTAAAGCAATCGCATTAAGATGAGGTGTTACTTTACAAGTATCCTTAATTATTTCTTCACCAATTTGTTTTGTATTTCCATAAGGCGATTCGGCATTTTTTATTGGTGTATTTTCAGTAATCGGCAATTCATCTGCTTGTCCATATACTGTACATGAGGAGCTAAAAATAAAATTTGCTGGTTTTAATTTTTGTAATTCCTGAAGTATATAAACCAAGGTGTTGATATTATTTTCGTAATAAAGTAATGGTTTTTCCACACTTTCGCCAACAGCTTTACTTGCTGCAAAATGAATAACGCCTTGAATATCTTGATGAGTTTTAAAAAACGTCTGTACTTTGGGTTTATCCTTTAAATCTAATTTTTCAAAAGTTGGTGCGATTCCTGTAATTGATGAAATTCCGCCTAAAACATCCATTGAAGAATTGGACAAATCGTCTATAATAATGACATCAAAACCTTTATTTTGAAGTTCTACAACGGTATGAGAACCAATAAAACCTAATCCGCCTGTAACCAGTATTTTACCCATTTATAAAATCTATTATTGTACTTGAAATAAATGCAATTTGCTCGTCATCAAGTTCGGTGTGCATTGGTAACGAAATAACTTCTTTTACTAACTGATTTGTGACTGGAAAATCTGCTTCATCATAACGTGAATCCTGATAAGCCTTTTGACTATGTAGCGGTATGGGATAATACACTCCACACGGAATTCCGTTATCATTAAGATGCTGTGCCAATGCATCTCTATCTACTCCATTAACTTTTAATGTATATTGATGAAACACATGATTATTATCACTCCCACTTCTAAAAGGCGTTATAATTCTTTCTTGCCCTTTAAAAGCTTCGTCATATTTATTAGCTGCTTCTCTTCTCGCATTACAATAAGCATCCAAACGAGGTAATTTTGCATTTAAAACAGCTGCCTGAATGGAGTCCAATCGGGAATTCACACCTACTACATCATGATGATAACGCTTGTACATACCGTGGTTTACAATACCTCGAATAGTATGCGCTAAATCATTATTATTTGTAAAAATCGCACCTCCATCTCCATAACAGCCCAAATTTTTTGATGGAAAAAACGAAGTAGAACCAATATGACTAATCACTCCCGCTTTTGTTTTTGTACCATTTTTGGATGTATAAGTAGCTCCGATGGCTTGAGCATTATCTTCTATAACATACAAGTTATGAGCTTTAGCAATCTCCATAATAGCATCCATATCAGCACATTGTCCAAACAAATGCACAGGTACAATTGCTTTAGTTTTTGGCGTGATTGCTTTTTTAATGGCTCCAATATTGATGTTAAAATCGTCTGGATTTACATCAACCAAAACAGGAGTAAGTTGCAATAATGCGATAACCTCAACGGTTGCTGCAAATGTAAAATCGGCTGTAATAACTTCGTCTCCTGATTTTAAACCCAAGCCCATCATTGTTATTTGCAATGCGTCTGTTCCATTTGCACAAGGAATTACATGCTTCACACCTAAATAGTTTTCTAAAGCACTCTGAAAGCTATGAACTTCCGGACCATTTATGAAGGTAGTAGATTCAATAACATTTAAAACCGAATTATTTACTACATCTTTTATATCTTCATATTGACCATTTAGATCAACCATTTGTATTTTCTTCATATGTGACGAAATTACAAAATTCATTACCGTTAGGCAATGAATTTATTTTAAAGAAGTGTATTTTAGCCTGAAAGAAAAACTTTGAAGATTCTCTATAACATACTCACTTATATTGCTACATTTCATTTAAAAATCATTGCAAATTTTAATACCAAGTTACGTCTCGGTGTCGAAGGAAGAAAAAATACTTATAAGATTTTAAAATCCAATATTTCATCTCAGGATAAGGTAATTTGGTTTCATTGCGCATCTCTTGGCGAATACGAAATGGGACTTCCTGTATTTGAAGAAATTAAAAAATTATATCCTCATCATAAAATAGTATTGAGCTTTTTTTCTCCTTCCGGATTCGAAATTCGTAAAAAAAATCCGCTAACTGATATTGTGGTGTATTTACCTTGGGACACTAAGTATAATGCAAAAACATTTTTAAATTTTGTGCATCCCGATTTGGTGATTTTTGTGAAGTATGAAATTTGGCCAAATTATTTGAACGAATTAAAAAGAAGAAAAATTAGGACAATTTTAATTTCCGCTTTATTTATAAAAGAACAATTATTTTTTAAATTTTATGGTGGACTGATGCGCAAATCTCTAAACGTTTTTGAACACATTTTTGTGCAAGATGAAGATTCAAAAGAATTGTTAAAATCTATAGGTTTTACTAATGTTACTATTTCTGGTGATACACGATTCGATCGGGTTTATAATCAGTTACAAATAGATAATACTTTAAGTTTTATTAAAGAGTTTAAGCAAGATAAACTTTGTATTGTCGCAGGAAGTACTTGGACAGAAGATGAAGCATTAATTGTAGATTATATTAATTCGACTTCCGAAGATTTAAAATTTATTATAGCACCTCACAATATAAAACCTAAACAAATTGAAAATTTAAAAAATTCAATTCAAAAGAAAACAATTCTATTTTCAGAAAAAGAACGATTAGACGTTTCAGACTATCCCGTTTTCATTATCGATACAATTGGTATTTTATCTAAAATTTATAGTTATGCAGATATTGTTTTTGTTGGTGGTGCAGTTGGCAATACTGGACTTCATAACACTTTAGAAGCTGCTGTTTTTGGAGTACCTATAATTATTGGAAAAAATCACAAGAAATTCCCCGAAGCTAACGAAATGACAGAAAGAGGTGGTATGTATGCTATTTCTAACCAAAAAGAATTTGATGCTATTTTGGATTCATTAGCTTTAAATACTGAAAAAAGGAAGCGATCAGGAAACTTAAACGCTATTTATATCGCAAAAAAACGTGGTGTCGTAATCCAAATCATACATTACATACGTAAATAGAGTGAAAAACTTACGCTTTTAACAATATATTAAAAAAATGTTAAAAATATTTTGTAAAAAACATTAGATGTTATTAATTGCATAAAAATTAACTTTAAAATACTAAAAATGAAAAAACTAATTTTAAGTTCTGCATTAGTATTAGCATTATGTTTCTCGTTTACATCTTGTAGAGAGAAAAAAGAAGCTGATAAAGCAGAAGATTCTACAGAAGCTGCAGTAGAAGAATCAACTGAAGAAGCAATTGAAGTAGAAGAAACTGTTACTGATTCTACAACTACTACTATTGATGATGCTAGTAAAAAAGACAATTAATCACTTACTTGACTTTTTAAAAATAAATAGCCTTACATAATTATGTAAGGCTATTTTGTGCAATAAATTATGCATATTAAACCGAATTGCTTATCTTTAGTGAATTATTAATCCTTTATAGTCATGAGTGGAGGTCTAAGAATATTATTTATTTTAATAGTAATGTTTATTGGAATATATTTTTATTCCATATCATACAGATATATAAGAACCACAAAAGAAAAGAAAAGAAAAAAAGAAATACTTAATAAAGAAGAAGCGTTTAGGCAGCGGAAAATGAAGTCTCAAAAAGACAGAGAAGAAAAAGCATGGATTACCGAGTTAAGACATAAAGAAATTAAGAGACAATTTAAATGGTTAAAAGGGATTAATAAGGACATTAGAAAGAAAGAAGAAATTTTGCTTGATAAATAAGCAAATAACAGAATAATTATTAAGATAGTTTTATCTCATAAAAAAGCCTTAACACACTGTGTTAAGGCTTTTGTACACCTAACGAGCCCATTCTCGAACTTTTTTACCAAGACCTTTATAAACTCTACGAACTAAAAGATATCCTCAAAAACGAAGGTATTTCTCATTATAAGGTGTCAACAGGCATTATCACAGGTGACAGAAGCAATTTAGGAATAACCTTTAGGGACTTAAACTATAATAGATTAAAATAGTATGGCAAACACAACAGGTAAAAAATTCGGCGGTCGTGTTAAAGGCACACCGAATAAACAAACCCAAGAGATAAGAGGTGCGTTCCAAGACCTTCTGGAGAGTAATTTAATAAAGATGCAAGAAGATATTGATTCTCTTGAGCCTAAAGACAGGATTAAAACAATATTAGAACTGTCAAAATTTGTTATTCCTACTTTAAAAGCGACTGAATTAACCACCGGGAGCGGAAACGATTTTACACCTATTGTTATCAGTTTTCAGGATGCTCCACCAACAATAAACATTGATGAAAAAAGCAAAAATTAAGGAAATATCTAATATCCAGGAGTTGAAAGATTTTATACTTAATAACGAATTAACTCAAGAGCAAATAAAAGAGATTTTAAGAACCTCACTTAATATTTGGATTAGTGGTGAATATGATAAAACCGATTTGGTAAAAATGATTGCTGCTTTTTATTACAAATATCCAAACATACAAGACAGACCATTATTTTTAGATGTGGAAAACAAAAATATTAGCATTAAAGATTTTGGTTATAGATAATTTCATCAAATCATTAATGATTACTTTTTTGATTCAGTTAACTAATCTTAACTAAAAAGATGCTTGAAAAGTTGGCAGCGTCATATTTATAATTAAAGGATATGACTCCTATAAATTAAATAAAGAATCCTTTGATTTTGATTATATGCAAAAAACTCAAAAGAGGTTTTAAAAAATAAATACTACAACTAAACCATAGGCATATCTTCTTCTTTTAAATCTTAATCTCTTTGTGCTAATTCTTGAACCATTTCTCTTAGTTCACTTACCTCATTTCTGTAGGTGTCTATTTCGCTTTGTTGCTCTTTTATTGCATTAATAAGCACAGGAACAAGT
>Ga0208879_1002499_pt1 | contig 16087 bp, 21 predicted proteins | sample Knorr_S15_td_Bot_FD_185605 | JGI IMG/M metagenome (GOLD analysis project Ga0208879, IMG submission 185605) | Marine microbial communities from Southern Atlantic Ocean transect - Knorr_S15_td_Bottom_ad_5009_LV_A (SPAdes) (version 2) | ecosystem: Environmental > Aquatic > Marine > Oceanic | place... | reverse complement strand
GACTAGCTTCTTTTCAGAAATCACATGAAATGCTGAAACAAGTTTTGATTTGTCCTTCATATGTTTTGATACTAGTTGATATGAAAATGGTTTATTTTCCTTAATTGCTACACATTCAAATCCAACATCTGTTTTTGTCATTGGAACAATTGGAGATACAACAACACAACTATCTTTGATCTCAGGTAATACTCCAGAACATGTTGAATCAATATTATCATATGGAATTGATAAAATCAAAACATCACTCTCCTTTGCAACTGAAAGATTATCATTTCCAGAAATTATTCCCTTGATTTCTCCAAATGCTTCTTTGGCAAGATTGGTATATTCTACTGCTGAATCTGATGCTCTTGCAGCATCTCTGGAGCCAATAATTACATCGTGGTTTTGTGACCATCTTAAAGCAAAGCCTTTACCCATCCCACCAGTTCCACCAATAATTCCTATTTTCATGATGATCTATCTGATAATGTTATTATTATCTATATTTGAATTTCGATCAAATTGGGACAAATAATTTTCCTTAGACATGGTCAGGCAAAAAATAACACTGAAAGAATTTTAGCTGGTAGAACTGAAGGTTTTCCATTAACCGAAACTGGAATAAAACAATCTGAACATACTGCTGAATTACTTAAACACATGAATATCTCTGCAATTTATTCAAGTCCAATAGAAAGAGCAAAACATACTGCAGAAATTGCTGGAAAACACAACTCACTCGATGTTACAATTGATGATCGTCTTAATGAACTTGATATGGGAAAATTTACTGGAATGCCATATGATGAAATTTTTAAGAGTCACGGCAATGTCTTTATGAAATTCTATAATAGCGAACTTGAGATTGCTCATAATGGAGTAGAAACTTTTCCTGATGTCAAAAAACGAATTCTAGGAATTGTTGATTACGTAATTGAAAAACATCCTGATGAGAATGTACTGTTTGTAACTCACATGGACCCAATCAAAGCAATGCTTTCAACCATTGTTGATCTATCTCCTACCAATCTCTTTGAATTGATAATAGCAAATGCCTCTCTTAACATCTTTAGAGAAAAGGATAGAAAATATTCACTTTCAGGACTTAATGTAATGGATCCATCACGTTTCGATCAAGGTTGGTAGTTTGTAATCTTGAAAACCCTTAAATAGAAAAAATAAGTTTTGTCATTCAATCGCTAATGAAAGGGATAGTTGGATTACTCTTAATATTGGCAGTCTTAGTAATGATACCCGCTGTAGATTTAGCATTTGCTGCAGGTGACGAACCTGGGGAATATCTTGATCGTAGAGTGATTATCTGGAACTTGTTCTTTAGAATGATGACTGTTGCATTTACAGTTGGTGCTGTAGTCGCAGGAACAATGATCTGGTTAGTTTGGAGATTCCGAGAATCTCACCCAAAAGCAAAGCCAACTGCATATGAGGGGACTGACTGGTAGAATTGAGTGGACACTCTAACTATCCTGAATGGATTTACGTTGCTGTTGTAATTGCATTAATGGCATGGGTTGGAGCGGAAGCATGGAATGCAGAAAGACTTGTGGAACATATTCCTGAAGGTGCTGAAGTGATCAAAGTTACAGCGCAACAATGGTTCTGGACTTTTGAACATGAAGATGGAACAAAAGAAATTGGTGAACTACACGTTGAAGTCGGAAAGGCATACAAATTTGAGATAATGTCAAAAGATGTAATCCACTCTTTTAACATTCATGATTATGTTGTTTTGATGGATGCAGTTCCAGGTAGAGTTAACACTGTATGGTTTGCTCCAACTGATGTAGGAGAACATGATATTCAATGCAGGGAATATTGTGGATTGATTCACTATAACATGCGCGGAACTCTATATGTGGAGGAATCATCAACTTGATAACATTATTATCACAACTTTCTGTCGTTCAAATTGAGGAAATTAACTAATGGTTCTAGAATTACAAAAACCACGTCCAATTTGGCAAATTATGTTCTCAACACATCACACTGATATTGGTTTACTCTATCTAATTTCCTCACTAGCATTCTTGTTTTTGGGTGGTTCATTAGCACTTGCAATTAGAATTGAGTTATTTTTACCAAATATTGAAGGGACTGGACAAATTATTGCAGATTCGATGACCTTTAACAGAATTTTTACTGTTCATGGTACAACGTTAATCTTTTTGTTTATCATTCCTTTTGCATCTGCAGTTGGTAATTACTTTGTTCCAATAATGGTTAGATACAAGGATATGGCATATCCAAAACTCAATGCAATTGCGTTTTGGATGATTCCACCTGCTGCTGCACTCGTTTGGTTAGGCTTTGCAGACTTTACATGGTACGCACAACCACCATACTCTATCATTAGTGCACCAGGTCCAGCAGCTGACATGTGGATATTTGGACTAAAGATTTTGGGTGTTTCATCAGTACTTGGTGCCATTAACTTTGTAATTACAATTCTCAAATGTAAGCATCCAGACATGTCAATTGGTCAAGTCCCGCTTCTAGCTTGGTCATTCTTAGCAACATCTGTGATTATCATTGTTGCAATTCCAACATTTGCAGCAGCACTCTTGATGCTTCTAACTGACAGACTAGGTGTTAGTGGATTTTTTAATCCTGCAATGGGTGGTGATCCAATAGCATATTCACATTTGTTCTGGTTTACATTCCATCCAGAGGTATACGTCTTGGTAATTCCAGCAATTGGTATGATGTATGAAATCATTCCAAGATTCTCAAGAAAGCCAATCTACAGCTATAACTCTGGAGTCTTTGCGTTTGTAATGCTGTCTCTTGTAGCTTTTTCATCATGGGGACATCACATGTTTGCAACAGGAATGTCATTTACCGAAAAAACAGTCTTTATGGTAGGAACTCTTGCAGCTGTTCCAGCATCTGCCATGCATGTGTTCAACTTTATTGCAACAATGTGGAATGGTAGAATTAAATTCGCAACACCAATGATGTGGGCAGTTGGAGGAATTGCATTATTCTTCGCTGCAGGTGCAGGTGGTGTTGTTAACACCGCAATGCCATTAGACTTTTCAACACATGATTCATACTGGGTAGTTGGTCACTTCCACCTCTTTGTGATGGGTACTATTGCATTTGGTTCAATTGGAATGGTCTACTACATGTTCCCATATGTCACGGGTAGAATGTATAATGAAACTGCAGGTAAGGTACACTTTTTCATGTCATTTGTAGGTACAATATTGGTATTCTTTACACAACACGTACTTGGTTTGTACGGAATGCCACGAAGAGTTTTCGATTATCCTCCAATCCCAGAATGGATTGCCATGAACCAAATTGCATCTGTAGGTGCAATGATTATTGGTGTCAGTATGGCAATCTTCTTGGTAAATATGATTTATAGTTCAGGAAAAGGACAACTTGCAGATACCGAAGATCCATTTGGTCTAGGTGGAAAGTATTACTATCCTTTCGAGGCAAAGAACCCACATCACTAGGAGAAAAAAATGAGTATCGAAACACAACATCCAGCAAACGAACCAAAACAACAAGTATACAGAACAACTTCAGGAAGAACTGTCTACATGATGGTCATAATGTTAGGCATCTGCATTGTTGGTGGAATAATATTCTTTTCAATGTGGGACTATTGGATTTCATCCCCTGCTCCAGTTGTAGCAATGATGGCAGGAGAAGCAGATCATGCTGCACCAGCAGCAGCAACTGGAAAAACAATTACACAAGATCTTACGTTTATTGAATCATCTGACTTTAGGACTCTGGCGTTTAACGCGTTACCGGGTGAGGATGATAATAATCCTGCAGTTCACATGAATGTTGGAGATACTGTTGTCTTTAATGTAGACAATGGCGGAATATCATTTCACGCATTTGGTGTTACACAAGGTACTGAGGGAATTACTGGAATTATTCCAGGAAGTGAAATTGGAACTATGTCAAATGCATTAAAACCCGGAGAAGGTGGTTCTTCTGAATTCGTTGCAGGTGAAAAAGGAACTTACTATTACATCTGTACAGTTCCTGGTCATAGAGAACAAGGAATGGTTGGAGAAATAATTGTAGGTCCTGCACAAGGTGGTTCTTCTGGTATAGCATCACCTCCAACAGGTATCTCTCATGAATTTACTTTGAACTTTGTAGAATCTGATGATTTTAGGACTTTGGCATTTAATGCATTACCAGATGAAGATGGTCATAATCCAGAGATCCGAGTAAATTCTGGTGATGAGGTAACCATTACTGCCAATAACATGGGTAAATCATTCCATGCATTTGGAGTTGTTTTAAACCCTGAAGACTTTAACAGTATAATTTGGAATTCTGCAATTGCTGCAATGTCAAATCCTCTAAAGCCAGGTGAAGGCGATAGTACTACTTTCACTGCTGGCGCCCCCGGAACTTACTATTACATCTGTACTATTCCTGGACATGCATTACAAGGTATGCAAGGTAGCTTTATCGTAGAATAGTTTTGGCAATTCAGTATCTTGCATTAGTAACAATGATTGTTTTGTATTCTCTGATGTTTATTGGAGGATATATCTCAGCAGCTGGACTTGGTTTGACTTGTCCTGAGTGGCCATTATGTCCAAGTGGGGTATTGCCTACTGAAGAATATTTTCTTGAATGGACTCATAGATTAATTGCTGCTACTACAGGAGCATTGGTAATTGCAACTATGGTTGCCTGTTTAATTAACAAGAATGCTGACTTGAAGATCAAAGTAACAAGCTCACTTGCCACTGTATTTGTTATTACTCAAATCACTCTTGGTGCTTTGGTAATTGATCTGAAACTACAAGCGGTTTTAGTTGCCATTCACCTAGGAATTGGAATATTGTTATTTGCAATGGTGTTGTTAACTGCTTTGTTTGCATTTAGAATCTCTAGAATTTCAATCGAGTCTAAAGTTTAGATTTTTTAAATTTTTTTGTAAAGTAAACATATCCAACAGTTACTGCAAGAAATAAAGCACCTATAGCTATTGCAATAAAGAAGATGTATCCAAATGGGTTTTGCGTTCCCATGTTAAATGTAAAAGTTACAACACTTTGATTTTTTCCAACGTCATACAAGTCAACCTTTACGATATGGTTTCCTGAATTTTTCCATACATAATCCAAGTCCCAATGAGCTCCTTCTATGGATTTTGGCTGTATTGTATCTACTAGTTCTTCGTTATAGTAAATTCTAATCCCCATCGTAAATTTGTCAACTTCTTCATAGTCAAATCCCTCAGTTACTCTTACCAAAAATATAGATGGTTCGCCAATTTGGGGAAACTCGGGCAATGTAGCTACTTGTACTCTATAACCTGCTTCAAATTTCTCTCCAGAATTAAACATTGAATGAGCATTAGCATCAAATACTGAGATGAATGAAAATAGCAAAATAAAGATCAAAAAAAACGATCGCTTTTTAATCATTCAACTATCATTGAAATTTGATAAATATATTGTAAATCAATTTCTTTACAAAAATCTTCAAAACCTTTAAATCCTAAACTACGAGGATCTGAATTGTGACTTTTGTTACAAAATCTATTGATATCAAAACACCTGTAGACAATGTTTTTACCTATTTTGCAAGACCAGAACATGTTTCAGACCAAATTAAAACTGATACTGTAGGTATGACAGTCATTCCTATGGATATCAAAGAAGGGATGGGTGTAGGTACAACTTTTAGAATTATTGGTGACTTTAGCGGTAAACGTCTAGAGTGGGATTGTGAGACAACCGAATTTATTAAAAATGAAAAGATCTCTGCAAAGCAAATTGAAGGTCCTTTTAAGAGATGGGAGATCACTAATGAATTCAAAGCATTAGGTGAGAATCTTACTAGAGTAACTATGTCAGTAGATTATGTAATGCCATTTGGTCCACTAGGAGCAATTTTGGATAAAGCAAAATTTGCAAAATCTGCTGAGAAAGGAATGGAGACTGCTCTTTATAACGTTAGAGGTTTACTCGAAGGAAATGGTTCAATTCCTGTATACATCACACTAGATGCTTACAAAAAAATTCTTATCGAAAAGAAAAAGATGAATGATGTTCCAGTTTCAACTGTACTAACAGCAATTCTTGAAAAGTACAATGAAATTGAAGCTAAAGCACAAAACTAAATTTTCCTTTACTTTACAATCTTAAGATTAATAACAACTCTGGGTTTATCGATTTTGGTGGGTCTATGGCGCAGCCAGGTAGCGCACCGGACTCTTAATCCGGTTGTCGAGGGTCCGAATCCCTCTAGACCCGCTCTTAATTTGTGTTAGATATTTTTTAAATCTGCAAAATTGTATTTAATAGAAATTACAGTTTTCTTAATAGAGTGAATCTAGCTTTGTCAGGTTCTATATCTTCATGCATATCTACATGACTTACAATTTTTACGTTATAATTTATCCATCTTTTGTACATGTTGCGAAATTTGTGATTCTCATCAATTTGTTTTTCTGTTTCTTCAAATTTTTCACAATTCATAATGTATTTTCTAGCTACTCTATACATCTCTGCAACCCCTTTTTCTAATGCGTCATCATCCAAATAATTCAATAATTGGTGTGTAAAAACAAAGTCTATTGAAGAATCTTCAAATGGTAAATCAGTAATAGATCCTTTCTTAAAATTTACAATAGGAAGTTTCTTTTTTGCTATATCCAAAGCATTGTCGTTTAGATCAATTCCATGAATTTGAAATGTATCAGTAAATAATCTCAAATCGATTCCAGTTCCACATCCTATCTCTAAAACACTTGTGCAGTGCAAAGAAGTAGCCAAATCCCTTGTATATTTTGCAAATTCTTCATTGTATCTTGCTTCATTCTCATCTGCATATTTATCCCAAAATTCTTTATTGCAACTCATATAGGATTTTTCAAACATAGCTGTATTTGATACTAATTGTTTAGTGCTGACACTTGCATGGAACAAGTTTTGTATCAAACGTACAATCATCTGGCCCATCCGATTTTCCATGTGTTGGAATCTCCTTCATACAGTCTTCATGACGCCCTTTTCTGCAAAACCAGCAGATTTCCTGAGTATCACATGAATCCATAATATCTAATCGTTTTTGTGGGTAAAAAACTTCGTGGAAAATTAGATAAATGTCAACCATGGCAAAAATCTTTTATCTTTACCCATAACTGCTTTGGTAAATGATTTTTGTAATGCTTTTGTAATGTTTCCCATCTTGCCATTTCCAATCTTTACTTTGTCTACCTGCGTTACTGACTTTACCTCAGCAGCAGTTCCTGTCATAAAAATTTCATCAGCTGCATAGAGATCATCTCTTTCTAGATCTCGTTCAATCACAAAGCCACCGTTTTCTTCAATAATTTGGATAACGCTGTCTCTTGTAATTCCCTCTAGTAATCCTGCTGAAAGAGGCGGTGTTTGAATAATATTGTCTTTTATAATAAAGATATTTTCAGCACTTCCCTCTGAAACCTTTCCAGAATAATTTAACATAATTGCCTCATCATACCCATTTTCTAATGCTTCAATTCTTGCAAGTGCTGCATTTGAATAATTTGCTGCCGCTTTTGCTTGCATTGGTTGAGATCTTGAATCAATTTTTATCCAACTTGATACTTTGCATTTTGCTCCAGAGAATTTACCTGCTTTTGATTCCCCCATCTTCCATGCCCAACATGCAATTGAAACGTCTACTTTGTTTTGAGTAGGAGTTAGTCCCATCGTTCCATAACCGTAATATGCTAGTGGTCTAATGTAACATTCTTTGAGTCCACTAGACTTTGTAGTTTTTATTATGGCATTTGAAATTTCTTTTTTTGAGAATTGCATTTTCATTGAATATAATTTTGCAGATTTGAAGAATCTGTCAACATGTTCTGGCAATCTAAATATCGCAGAACCATTAGGTGTGTTATAACATCTTATTCCCTCAAAGATTGATGTTGAATAATGTAATGCATGAGTTAGTACGTGAACTTTGGCATCTTTGAATGGTACAAGCTTTCCATTCATCCATATCTTACCAATCTCTTTCATAGGAGAGAGAAAAAACTCTGCTAATTTAAAGAATTATTTTTTAATCTAGTTTTTCTAAATTTGGAAACTACATATCAGACAAATGACAAATTCTAGTATGGAATGGATTCTGGGTTTTTCTGGAATAATTTTTCTTATAGTAGGTTTGGTTGGTCAAGCATTTGAAATGAGAAAAATTCGCTTGATCACATACAAAGATGAAGAATTAGCCTCAGCAAATATTTTCATGAACAAGAAGAACTTCAAGTGGTATGCATTACTTGGGATTGGAATAATTCTTTGGTATGTGGCTGAGCGTATGTAATCTAATCTATATAGATCATCTCTAAATACTAGAAAATTCACCTAATAGTATCGCGTGTTTTGGGTAACGCCGGACTGAATCTAGATAATGGTCCAAGAACAAACCCATAATGGCGTTTACGGTGAAAGCCCGTAATGCCACTCTTTCTATTAAACAAAATTAATTTTTGAAATCTCTTCGTGTATTGCATTAATGGCTTTGCTTATGTTATCTTCTGCATCTTCTATAACAATAATTATTCGTGAAGTTTCTTCTTGTGCATCCATATTCAAAATGTTTAATCCTGACTCACCAATCTTTGTACTAGTTCTTGAAGCAACTTGTTGAACCCTCCACATCTCATCTCCAATTAACGTAATTACTCCTCTGTTGTATGTAATTGTAGCAAGAGAATCAAATCCCAACAGATATTTTTCATTTCTTTTGACATAATCTCCATCTAAGAACAATATTCTAGAGAACTCAATTCCATCTTTTGTAAATGGTGATAAAATTATGAACTCACTGTAACGTTTGTCTTTTTCTAATGATGTTAACAATTTTTGAATACAGATTGTTTCAATTCTGAAAATTGCACAATTTTCTTTTCCTGTAACTATCTTAATTGGGTGTCCCTTTTGTTCATCTAATGCTCTCTTTATTATGGTCACTTTTTCTGGATTTTTCATATTTGTAACAGTAATTGGCATATCTACTCCATTTTCTACAATTTCTTTAATAGCAATGGGATCTAATATTTTCATTCCAAACATTCCTGCTAGTCTTGCTTCATTGTATGACAATTGAATTACTTCGCTTAATCCCGATCTCACGATTTTTGGATCGGCAGAAACTACTGCACTATCTTTTTCAAAGTCTATACTGGTTTCATATTTTTTATGAAATAATATTCCTAGATCTGCAGCAGTTCTATCTGAGCCTCCTCGCTCATATGTAGTTGTAACATTATCCACTGTTTTTCCAATAAATCCTCCAATTGCAACCACTTCATTTTCTTCTACCAACTTTGCTGTTTTACCCATTTTTTCCTTGGATTCTGTTATCAGAAAATTTGTTGATTCTATGTTGTTATCTGTAATGATTGGCCAATCATCAAATCCTACAGCATCTGTCTTTATACCATCACTTCTTAGAACATAGTTCATCACATGAGACATCAAGATCTCCCCTGAGAATGCCAAAGCTCTTGAACGTATCTCATCTGCAAATTCTTTGTTCACAAATGCCTCATCAAGTGCTTTTTGTACCTTTTCTAGATGTAAATCAATAGTTTTTCTACAGTCTTCTTTATTTTCTGAATTTACCATCTCCAGAATTTTTTGATAAGTTGATTTTACAATATCTAATGATGGATTAATTCCGCTCTCTGCGTTTCTGCCTTGTTCTAAAATCACATCAGTAAGGGAACACATTTTTCCATTATGCATTGTTAATGGAGCTGAAAAAACAGCAATTACTTTGGAATCTTTTTTCAAATCATTAATTCGTTTAACAATTTCTGGAATAGCTGCTCCATCTAGACCTATTACACTTCCGCCAAATTTGACTACTACCAGCTTTGTCATGGTACTTTATCAAAATTCAATGGCTATCTATTAAGCATTTGATCGTTAATTCATCAATTCTCTAATAATATTTGATGCATTTTTTGCACCGTTAGTGTTAACTTGTTTTCTCTTTTGTTCAAGTTTTTCTAAAATTAACACATCAAGCCTTTTGATATCATCAAAAACAAATCCTTCCTCTCTTGCGTTATCTTCTTGCTCAAAATGACCCTTTATGGGTATGAATATTGCAGGTGTTCCATAGGCGTTAGCCTCATCTATGGTTGATTTTCCAGCCAGGGAAATTAATAAATCTGCAGCAAAAATCAGCTCGTGTAAATTATCAACAAATCCTAAATTTCTAACATTTTCAAATTTTTTACTAATTGCTGGACCTGATACTAGAACAACTTCGACATCTTGATTGATTTTTGAAATAGATTCTAATGCTTTTTCAATTAGAAATAATCCTGTATCAGTTCCTCCAATTGAAATAACTATTGTCTTTTTATCAAATGAGAATTTTTTTCGTAGTGCTTCTCTTGAAAAGTTTATTTGTCTAACTATTGGTCCTACTTTTTTGATGTTGTCTTGATCATCTCCATTTTCAGGAAGAATTACAATGTCACATTTTTTTATAATCTCTTGCATTGACTTATTCATCTTTTTTTCAATAAATGATGCCAATCCTTTAGTGAAGTGAGTCTCTAAAACATCTGTGATAAGTATAGTTGGAATTTTCATTTTTTGTGCAACAGTTAATGATGCAAAATCCTCATCACTAATCACTAAATTTGGATTATCTTCTTGAAGAATTTTTTGTGAAATTTTTTTACAATCTTTATAGTATTGATAATAATTCCACAGCCATTTTGCTGGGCTCTTTAATGTCCCATTTTCAACAATAAACGAAGGGGGATTGTATACATCTTGTACTTTGAAATCTAAATTTTTTAGAATTTTTGCAGCTCCACTACCTGAAACAAAATTTGTTGAAATATTTTCAAAATTATTTGCAATTGCAATATCACGAGTGACATGACCCAATCCAATTGGACTAGAAAAAAAATCAAAAACATTCATGAATTTCTTAATTTTTAATCAAATTTCTAGATTTTCCTATGCCTCAAAGTTTAAATGGATTTTAGCAAGGTAGGTTTCTGGGCTCATGGTCCAGGTCGGTTATGACGTCGCCCTTACACGGCGAAGATCCGGGGTTCAAATCCCCGTGGGCCCATTTTTGTATTCAAACCGGTATGCTGAAGACGCAGCAAAGGAAGCTAAAGAATCTTAAAAATTAGAATCAAAAATAATTACAAGTCAAAGATTTGAAAAACTATTTCAAAGTTCTACGAAGTGTTTCATTCAACACTTTGGAATAACTATATGATGATTGTTCCTGTGAAATCATTTTTGCTTGACGTAGTCTTAGTTTTTTGTCAAGATCTTCATCAATCATAATTGTAACACGTTTACTCATATTATGATGTTAATATTATTGTAATATAAGACTATACCAACAAATGCGGTATGCCTTTACGATCAATTCTATCATAAAAAGGATGCCGCATTAACTTAGATTTGTTTATTAATTTTTTTTATAAAGAATATTTAGAAGATCTGTACATATCCAAAATTAGATTATCCAATACCCATTCTCAAGGATTGACTGGATATGTTTCCTATTTTCTTTGATTAACACTCTTGTTCAAATATAAACAAAATAATTCCTAATGGGATCCATTTATTCTACCTTACAACAACTACGGATTTGCAGTCCTCTTGTAATCCAATAAATAGAAAATATCAGGACTCCTACTGAAATGAATTTCAGCTCTAATCCCTGCATTGGAAACAATGACAATCCCCCAACTGCTCCTAAAATTACTGCTAGAGGTGCAGTACATGCAGGACATCCTGGAGTAAATGCTGCAAAAGCCCCTCCTAATATAGCTGAAGAGTTTGATTTTACAGAATTCATCCTCCTCATCTGCTTTATCTTAAATGCCATTAATGCAAAATTGATTCCAGCTAAAGCTGAAACTGATATTGTTAGTCCAATTGATGTAGCAATGTAAGAGGGCATTATCTTTACTGTAGCATCAAAGTGAGTAGGTAGCATTGACATTGTCAAAAAGTAATAGATTATTCCTAATCCTACTCCACTAATTATTCCAATTGCGGCATATCTCTTAGTAGTCAATACATTTGAGATTAATTGTAATTTGCTTTCCAAGTAGGATAATTTGTAATTCATAGTATTTTAATTATTTTCCACCACTCAACGATTATTAGCCTAAAACTTCTTAGTCCAATATGGCAGAATTTTCCTCAGAAGAGAAAATAATTCTTGTTCAATATGGAATAAAAAAATATGAAAATGAAGATATTGTCATTGAAAAATTAAAGGATATTTTATCTGAAAAAGATGTTCAAAGAAATATTGATACGCTTATTGGAACTCAACGAGTTAGACGCATAGGTCCTGAAAACCTTCAAAACAATGAAAGCCACACTGAATTACCAGAACTACCAGAAAATCTCAAGTCTATAATTGATAATCTTTAATTTAGAATCCTCGTAGTCCCTCTGGACGCACAACTTCTGGATGTTGTTTCATCCATTCTATTCTATCTAACATCTCTTGTTTGTCTTGTGGGAAAATACCCTTGACCGTATATGCATTTGAACCATGATTTGCTCGAAAAATAATCTCGTCTTTGGTTTCTATCTGGCTAATCAAACCATGAAGTTCTTGTAATGATTCATCATCATTAATTCTAATGAATGGTTCTTCAAACTTGTCAAGAAATTCTTGCTTTATTCCCTTTTCCAGATACAAAGTCAGAGCCCCCACATACTGTGGCGAACATGCACTAATCACTTCAGCAGTACCTTTGATATGCTCTTTAGAATATGTTCTTCCACCCAATCCTAAAATTATCATGCATGACATTATGTAACCTGCTTCTTTTGCCTTGTTGACCGATTTTGTGATTGTCTTTGCAATAGCTCCCTTTGTTACTTTTTTTAGAACTATGTCGGAACCACTTTCAATTCCTAGATAGAACATATCCAGTCCAGCTTCATTCATCTTCTTTAATTCTTCAGGTGTTTTCTTTAGAATATTCATTGGCATTGCATAACAGGAAATTCTTTCCAGTTTTGAAAATTTTTCTTTAATGTATTTTACAATTTTTATCATGTACTCTGAATCAAGATTCAATGCATCTCCATCTGCAAGAAATACTCTTTTAGTATCGGGCAAATAATTAGCCATCATATCAATTTCTGCTTTTACCTCATCCCATGTTCTTTCGGAATACTCTTTTGATCTATACATATCACAAAAAGAACATTCGTTAAATGAACAACCTATTGTTATTTGAAAAATTAATGACTTTGATTCTGAAGGTGGTCTATACAGTGGGGCATCGTAGTTTAACATCATTTAATTTCAAAGAAAATTACTTGATTGTGTTTTTTATACTTTCTATTCTGGTTTAACCACAAAATACCTTTTAGTAGTAAACTAGAAGAATTTTCATTACTAATGGCAAATGATCCTGACGCAAAAAGACTGCTTTGGTTTGTATTTGCAGCTTCACGAGGAGGATTGAATTGATTAAAAATTATCTCAAAACTAAAGGAGAATCCACTTAACACTAATCAACTAGCAAAAGAGATGGGTCTAGATTACAAGGCTATTCAACATCACGTTAGAGTACTTGAAAAAAATAACATGATCACTAAGGTTGGAGAAAAATATGGCATTACATTTTTCATTTCTACCTTTCTTGAAGTAAATATGATGGTAAGACACGGGCACAGCTTCCATTAGGTATGATTGTTGTTACTGTGATGTTGTTTTTACATAATGTCATTGGCGGTCTAGCTTATTTCTCAATGGAGATGATTTTCTCTAATGAAATTTTCCCATATATGTTAGGAGTAGGAATTGCAGAACTTGCAGGATTGATAATATTCCTAAAGATTACTTTGGACTGACGTTAGTTTAATTGTAACAAAAAATAATTAAAACTGTGTTACAAGATTATCTTAAACTTAACAAAAATATTATAATCGCAATTTTAACATCAATAATTATTTCTGCAGCTATTGCCCAACTTTTATCTGATCAAGAAGACTATCTAAACTCAACATATACTACAATTGCAGATTATTCCATTTACTTTTCAGTTTTCGGTGTGTTATACTATTTTGATAATAGAAAAAAATATCGTATTGAATCTGGTGGTACAGATACTGTAAAACTAAAACATGATCTCATAAAATTAGTTACCTCTCTTGGAATCGCTGAAGTTGTTTATACTATTGTTAGATGGGGTTTACAGTACTATTTTCTAACAATAGACTATGATCCATACCTGGCATCAATTATATCTCAAAGCATATCTGCAGTGATTTTTTTGATTGTAGTAAATCTAAATGTAAATTTAGTGAAGTTGTATAAAGATGAAAATTAGTGTTTACGTTGATGGTTCTGGGGGTTCTAGTAGTGGATATGGATACTTTGTAAAAGAAACGGGAGAATCATTTTATGAAAAAAAACCAGAGCTAACTAACAATCAAGCTGAATACTTGGCAATAATCTCTGCATTAAACAAGTTTGTTGACTCTAATGATCAAGTTACCATTTACAGTGATTCTAAAAATACTGTAAATCAATTAAATCATGAATTTGCAATTAATAATGAACAACTTAGAATTCTAGCACGAGAAGCGTGGGGTATTATGGGAAAATTTTCTAATCTTTCAATTGTATGGATTCCTAGAAAAGAGAATCTAGCAGGAAAAATGCTGGGAAGCTAAAAAATCATAGATCAGAGATTTTTATGAATAACTTTATTATATAAAATCCTTAGATCCAACTTACATGGCAGAGTCTGTCTTTTTATCACCAAAATCAATTGCAGTAATTGGCGCATCTGACAAAAGAGGAAGTGTTGGAGCTACTATAACCTCAAACATTATGAATGGTTTTACAGGAGTTGTTTATCCAATTAGTTCTTCAAGAGATACAGTCTTTTACAAAAAAGCATACAAGAGTGTTTTAGATGTTCCGAAACCAATTGATCTTGCAGTTATTGTTATCAAAAACACATTGGTTGCTCAAGTGGTAGAGGAGTGTGGTAAGAAAAAAATTAAAGGTGTCATTATCATCACAGCTGGTTTCAAAGAAGTTGATGAAGAAGGCAAAAAACGTGAACAAGAACTTAAGGATATAGCTAAAAAATATAAAGTCCAAATCATTGGACCAAACTGTCTTGGTGTCATGAATCTTGATCCAAAGACAATGATGAATTCTACATTTCTTAAAATTACACCAAAATCTGGAAAAATTGCACTTGTATCTCAAAGCGGTGCAATATGTGCTGCATTGGTTGAAGATGCTAGCGCTCAAGGAATTGGTTTTTCTGCAGTGATCAGTCTTGGAAACAAAGCTTCAATGAGTGAAGTTGACATCCTAAAGATACTTGCAAATCATAAACAAACCGAAGTTATTGTAATGTATCTAGAAGACATGGGTGATGGTCAAGAATTCCTTAAAGTTTGTAAAAATATTACTAAAAATCTTAAAAAACCAATTCTTGTTTTGAAATCAGGACGTAGTCCTGAAGGCGCAAAAGCTGCAATGTCTCATACTGGAGCCTTGATGGGCTCAGATGAAATCTATGATGCTGTGCTCAAACAATCTGGTGCAATTAGAGTTGATACTATGGAAGAGCTCTTTGATTATGCAACAGCATTTTCTAAACAACCACTACCATCAGGTGGAGATCTTGTAATTGTTTCAAATGCAGGTGGACCTGCAATCATCTCTACTGATGCATGCTCTAAGGCAAAAATCAAGATGGCAGACATTACAAGTATTAGAAAAAAAATTGACGAGGTAATTCCACCTTGGGGAAGCTCTCGAAACCCTGTTGACATTGTAGGTGATGCTGATTTTAACAGATTCAGTAATGTTTTGGACCGTGTACTCAAACATCCAAAAGTTGGTTCTGTTATTACAATGTGTACTCCTTCTGGAACTCTAGATTATGATAAACTTGCAGAAGTCATTGTTGAAATGTCAAAGAAATACAAAAAGACAATGCTTGCAAGTTTGATGGGATTAGATGAAGGAATTACCAACAGAGAAATTTTGGCAAAAGGAAATGTTCCATATTATACATATGCTGAGGGAGCAATCAGAACTCTTGCAG
>Ga0208879_1002493_pt1 | contig 16110 bp, 10 predicted proteins | sample Knorr_S15_td_Bot_FD_185605 | JGI IMG/M metagenome (GOLD analysis project Ga0208879, IMG submission 185605) | Marine microbial communities from Southern Atlantic Ocean transect - Knorr_S15_td_Bottom_ad_5009_LV_A (SPAdes) (version 2) | ecosystem: Environmental > Aquatic > Marine > Oceanic | place... | reverse complement strand
AAATTTCGCCGCTTTCTGAAAATTTAATACCTGATGCTGATCCCGAACCCACGACCTCAACAGATTTTGAAGTCAGCCCTCGGAATGTTGGATTGCTCCATCGACGAAAATAAAGCCGTTCAAAAATTGAACATTCAGGGTTCGGCCGATTGTCAACCATCACTGCATTTTCAGAGCCAGCGACTTTTAATTTTGCAGCGGCTGCATAGGCGATTAAATCCGAACCTATGATAACGGGATTACGCATTGGCAATAAGCCGTTTCCATCCACCAATTGCAGTAACTGTTTTGTAAAATATACTCGCATTGGCCTGGAGCCCATCAGCCACCCGCGTTCTGCTATACTCTCTTCCCTTGCTCCACAAGCCAATACCACCGCATCAGCGGTCAGCGTCATTTGCCCTTCATCGGGATTCACAAGTACGAGTTTTCTTTCTTTGGCATCAATCTCGATAACCTGGCTTTGCAGAAACACCCGTGTCTTCGTTTTTGCCAGTCTAGAGCCTAGCCACTTGGCATACTCTTCCCCAAAAACAGGAATACCGCCTCTCGACCACCTCACGAAGGTGCGAACGCCGCCTTTCTTTTTCTTATATAAAGCAGGGATGCCTCCTATTTGATCGTTTCGTTCCACAATGGCAGTGGAGTTTATTCCCCGTTTCGATAATGCGATAGCGGCCCCGATTCCAGCCGGTCCTGCTCCAACAACAACAACCTGAAAATGTGTGGTGGAGCTCATCCCCTTTCCTCTGTTGCAACAATCGTAGTTGCATCGTATACAATTTCGCTCCCGGGTCCGCGTTTGGTGACTTTGTTCAGTGGAATGTCACAATGTTCAGAAATGATTTCCGCGATTAATATCTGGCAATCAAAGCCTTGACATCGACCCATTTGTGCGCGTGTCCTGCGCTTGATCGAATCCAACGTGCGAGGTTGCAGCGGAGAATCCAGATGCCTGGATATTTCACCTCTTGAGATGTTTTCACAGGTACAGATAATCTTGCCATAATCAGGACTCTCCTTAATCAATCCGTTACGGGAATATGGCCTTTCCCACCAGCCCGGCCAGGAACTTTCCGGTCGTGAATCAACAGCCTCGGGATCCTTTTCAAGCTTCAGTTCGCATTTTTCGTGTAATTCTCTCACCAGGTAGTCAGCTAGAGATGGGGATGATGTGAAACCGGTAGATCGAATACCCGTCACCGTCAATACTCCGTGCTGACCATCATTACAGCGAATGAAATAGCTGCCCTGGCTACAGTTGCAACGAACACCAGAGAAGGCACCGATCACGGGCTGGTCAACGATTGCCGGATACAGACGGGATGCACCAGACAATAAGGATTGCAGCATGTCAATTGATGTGTTCGCCACATCCGTAGCATCCAGTTCATAATCTTCTGCAGTAGGCCCAGCCAGTAGATTTCCGAAAATGGTTGGAATGATCAGAACACCCTTCGTATTTGCGGTTGGAATGGGCAGCAGTATCCGTTTAATCGCCGATCGACTGTATCTGTCGAAAATCAGAAACTGGCCACGACGGGGGTTAATATCGAATTTACCACCACCATAGAGGTCAGCCACTTTTCGGCTGCCAAGGCCAGCAACATTGACGATAATCTTTGTTGCAATTTGATCTTTGCTGGCAGTGATAAGCTTTTTGGTTGGCTTGTCGGCATCCTCAATTTGTAATACCTCTGCACCAAGTAGAATATCGACGCCGTTAGCCAGAGCAACTTCTGCGAACGCTATGGTGGTCGTGAAGGGATCGGCAATAGATTCCCTGGGAATCAGCAATCCACCATAAACTCCGTCAGGAATATTCTTCTCAAGTTGCCGTGCCGCTTCTGCGCTCAGGCGTTGGACATCTTCAACACCATTTTTAATGGCTTTGGCACGGATATTTTCCAGCTCATCTCGCTGTTCAGCGTCGATCGCCAGGACCAACGCACCGCATTCTTCAAAAGGAATCTTTAGTTTTTGCGCCATCTCTGGCCATTGTCTGGATGCCTCAGTGACCAATTGAGATTCCAAAGTTCCAGGCGCTGCATCAAACCCAGTATGGACAATCGCACTATTACCCTTGCTGGTTGCCTCTCCCACATCGAAGTTCTTATCAAGCAGAAGAACTCGCAGTTTGTATTGAGATAGCTTGTATGCCAGAGCACAACCGACCACACCTGCCCCCACAATGGCCACGTCGTATGGATGTAGATCTGATTGCTCCGACAGCCCCTCCAATTCATCGGAACGGTCATCCGGCCAATCATACATCAATCTTCCGCGACTACTCACCTGACTGACCATTCGCCTCCTCGTCACTTTCCTTTTTTGCCTTCTGCACAGATTCCGGAAGCGCATTCCATTTCGGAATCATAAGCAACCCGGCTATCAATACTGAAACTGCTAAAAACGTAAAAACGCCTTCCCACCCCCAACTTTCTTTAAAAAATCCAGGAATCGTCACTCCGACAACAGCACCGATAGAACCCATACCGTTGATCATCCCCGAAGCAGTTGACGCACCTTTGCTCGTGCCGAAATCCACCGCTGCTGTCGCACTTACCAGTGAATCTGGTCCAAAAATGAGAAAACCAACCAGAAACAGAAGCCCGGCTGTCACCATTTTACTTTCCACCGCCGCCAAATCGTTAAAGAAAAACAAGAGCAAAGACAACAGAAGCATAGAAATGATAGCGTATGGCATTCGCCTCGATTGAAATATCATGTCTGATGCATAACCAGCAGCCAGTACACTCAAAGGGCCTGCAAGAAAGAAGCTAGCGCTGACGAAGGCCGATTCGGCCATTCCGGTTCCCAATGTTTCATTGATGTAGAGCGGTCCCCATAACAGAATCGCGTAACGGGTAGGTTTAAGGAAAAAATAAACGCTCCCCAGAAGTAGAACCATCCGATTCCTGGCAGCTTGAAGGATTGATTCCCACGAGCCTTCGGCTACTGTGTCGCTTCCCTTATCCTCATCATTCAAAGCACTGCCAGGCTCCCGGTGATACTTTTCGATCGTCGGCAAGCCAACGTCCTGCGGGCTGTTCTTTTGTAAAAGGTAGAATAGAATCAAAACAACCGAGAGCGCGAGTGCCGGCATAAAGAACGCAAAGCGCCAGCCACCAAAATAGACGGCCATCAATCCAGCAAAAGGGGCGCCCACAAGCCCGCCAATGGTATAGTTGGTTGCCCACCACCCCATTACAACGCCCCTCTCCCGGAGCGAAAACCAGTTTGTGATATTTTTTGCAAGGGGAGCCCAACCCGTCGATTGGCTCAGACCCTGAAGAAGGGCAAACACTCCAAATGCCAGAACAACGGAGGAAACCCCCGTCGCCAGTCCAGTTGCTATCGATCCAAAAAGTCCGATCAAAACGATCCGGCGAGTCCCGATCTTGTCTCCCAAAGCTCCCCAGATAAACTGCCCGGCCGCATAAGCTGCGAGATAGATGCCGTCGATAAGCCCCATCTGTTCGCTGGACATGGATACGCTGGGGTCGTTCAGGATCCCAATTTTTGCTACTGAAAACGATGCTCTTGTGAGATAAAATCCGGCGTAAGCCAACCAGGTGATACCAAAAATCCTTTTACGCCAGGATTCATATAGCTCGTCTCTTATAAAATTTCCTGTTCCAGTCGACATATTCAATCCGATGCATGCACAGAGTCACACGTCAAGTTATTGTGTTGTAAATGGCCGTTCTTGGCCTGTGTGGCTAATCATGTCGCCATCGATTATCAAAATCCCAAGGCCGGGTCAACCGTAGGAATTGCCAATCTTTTGCTGCTGTTTTTAAATAAGAAGACAGTGGCCCAGCGCGATTTATCGAAATCTGTGACCGAGACCGAGTCCAGCGCCGCTTCGAAGATTTGGACGGTATTCTTCTTTCTCAGCGAGCCGATTTCCTGCTGGAGAAACGACGTTTTCCGATCGATATCTGCCTCGGAGCCAGCCGGGACCTCCAGTTCCACAATCGATGGCTCAAGACCACTCTCAAGCACGTATTGCCGTCGAACTTCTTGGTAAACCCACTTATCCCGCCATGCTCGAAGTAGATTTTGAACCACCTCCGATTTATGTAACCCATTTGCGGTAGCTTCCTTTGCCAAAAGCTCGTTTCGAATAGTCAGCCCAATCTCTCGCTTTAAATTTGCGCGGAACCGCTCCGTCTTCTCAGGTTTTATTTCCAGGCGGCCCGTGTCGACGTGCTCGATGAAGTCTTTTAACGACCATCGTCCTCCGGAAAACGTGACCAGGATTTTTTCCGATTGTTGGTTGAATTTCCGTAAGGCGGGCTCGGATTCTGACGCATTTTCAATGGCGTCCGAAAGCGTGCGTGTATTATCCATCTCTCCTTTCCAGTCCAGCAGGGCCTCAGCCAGGATTTGAAATGCCTCGCCTTTTACGACAACATTTTTTGCGGTCATAAACTTTGTGACATATTGCGACGTTGCACTTTTTAATTTGCGCTGGAAGAGAATTTGCTTAAATCTGTCTGATGTACTCTGATAATCGTATTCCGCGAGCGCGTCTCGTCGAATGTCAATCATCTGGATCATGAAATAGACATTATTTAATTCAATGGGTTGGGATATTTCACCGATTTGCAAATCCTTTATCGCGTCCAGTAATTCAGGGGGCGTTTCGAGCCAGGTCAAGTAATTCGTTTCAAAATCCTTCGGGTCACGCAGTACCTCCTCTTTATTCAAGCGCTCTGCGATCACATTTGCGTATCCCTGCTCCTTCATCATGTTGTAGACATGATCGGCCGCTGCCAGGTCGGCTTCTGCCCAGTACCTGAATTTCCACTGTACTTTCGATCGCGTTATGGCATCTCGAATTTCCTGATCAGAAACGGTAATTGATTCGGAGACTTCTGTGTAGAGGAGTTCTTCAATGAGAAGCTCCTGCAACAGCTGGGCTTCAAGATTCTGTACGCGTTCCGTTTGATCCAATCCAAGTCGATAGCCCTCCAGCGAAAGGAGCAATTCGTCGATCATGGATTCCAGGTAAGAGAGCTTTCTATCCGGTGCTTTTTTTAGAGTCGAAAATCCAAATTCGTAGTTCAGCTGAAATTCCCGCACCGTGATCGTACGCCCCCCGACCTGCGCAACGATGTCCTCTCCGGCACCGATTTGATATTCGTTGCAACCGGTTGCAAGCACGAAAATAAATGCGACGGCAACTGAGCGATGCCACGATATCCACTTCAACATAGATTAAAAGGCGATTACTGGGATGATGAGATACCGCAGCTCAAAACTGAAGACTGAGGCTGAAGTTGTGGACAGCTTTAAGTATGCCATAGTCGACATAGGCATAATCGATATTGATGGTCATATCAGATCTGGTCGGTATGATGAAGCCGGTACCAAGAGAAAGGCCACTGATGCGGTCGCTCAAGAAAAGGGACCGGTAACCAGCGCGAAGGGCGAAGGTGTCGACCATCAAGTATTCAGCACCGAGATTGATGCTCTCTTCGTCATTATTGGGATGCAATAAATCCACTGCAAGCGTCAATGTGCTTCGTTCAATCAACACTGGTCGCTGATAAGAAAGACCAAAACGAAACAATTGGGGCAAAGTAAAGGAGTCGGTTTCATAGCTCACGGGTATATTGTCGACACCTTCGTTGAGAATATCTGGATCGAGCACATTTCGTAAATCCCGTCCCGAAAGGCTTAAGTCCGATCCGAAATTTGATATGCTGAATCCGATCTGTAGGCCGTCAATCTGCGTTTCGTAGAGTCCACCGACATCAATCCCAAAGCCTTTTGCGCTACTGTGCCAGATTCTCTGTTGGACGTACTTTGCATTTACTCCAAAGGAAAACCGATCGGTAAGATTTAACGCAAACGTAACGCCAGCCGCCAGATCTAGAGCAGAATAAAATTCACCAGTGCCTTCTTCCTGACCTACTACTCGTACGGGCTGCTCCCCCGTCCCAAAAACGGTAACGTTGACACCTAGAGCTGCTTTTTTTCCAATTGGCACAGCAATTCCGGCAAAGTCGAAATTCGTGTCAACCAGCCAATTTATGTGTGTGAAGCTCGCTTCGAGTCCGGTAATTTTCGCCAGACCCGCCGGATTCCAATACATGGCCGTAACATCCTGTGCGAGAGCAGCAAAAGCACCGCCCATAGCCTGAGCCCGCGCACCAACACCAATTTCCAAGAAGGCAGCTGCGGTCGTGGTTCCGACATTTGCGCCGGCCGAACCGGTTGCGCCTCCATTACTTTTTTGGGCATACAGAGTATCGCTCGTCACCAGCGCTAACATTGATAGAAATAAGAATCGCAACCTGAATGTACCACGTCCCTGAATTCTCGCAGACCATTTTTGTCTCCCGTGGTTATTTCGGAAAGCAATGAATACTGGCTCGAACATATTCATTTGTAATCTCCAACGATATCAAGTTTCCAGATCATACTCCGCTCTTTGATGAAGCTGTTACGCAAAGCTCTAGAACTTTGGAATCCTGAATCCTTACCTGTGCGAAGGGCAAGGTCAGATACACCACAATTCTCTTTGAACCGAGTAGCAACAACCTATTTTATTATTGCAAACCTGCCGATTTTATCCCCCAGACCAGGCGCTTCAACATGAAAGAAATATATTCCATAGGCGATTTCAAGCCCATCTTTCGTGGTCAGATCCCAGGATTCGCGACCGTTGTCCTGGAAGCCTTGGTGCTCAATAACGGTGACCAATTGGCCACTCACCGTGAAAATCCTGATCGTGCATTGCAACGGAAGATTGACAAAATCAATGCGCCGTTCCCCTCGCCCTGACAACGCTGCTGATTGCAATCGTTCTAATGAATTTGCCGCCACGTAAGGGTCTGGAACGACATAAATGTTATCCAGCACATTCTCTTTATCCTCTTGTGATGGAGCTGTCCACCCCGAAGTTGCGAATCGATAGACATCCTGTGATGAAAACGGCTTACGGGTTTTAATCTGCAACTCATCTCCTGGTTGAGGCAAAACCGGATTCTCACCAGTCGTTACTTCAAAACCAAGTATCCAGGTCGTGGTTACGTTTCTGCCCCGCCGATCTGCAATCACGGTCAGGGCATCTCCCACACCGAGGGTGCCATCTCCACCGCTCGTAGATTCAACGAACAGAAATTCCAATTTCACGTCATCAGTGAGATTCCACACTTGAAACTTAACCGGAATCCGGAAACGACTGAAGGGTGAATACGAGGTGTCGGCAAAATTCTCAAAGAACAGAATCTCGAAATCAAAGGGGGCACGTACTTGGGGTACACCCGTGGTTATGACCTCCAGGTTACTTCGGCCCGACCATTGGGCACTGCTGATTTCAGGAAACGCATCATTTTCAAAGCTGAATTTCAGTCCGTCGATCACATATTTTTCAAGTTCGTCCGTGCCAAAAAGATCTGCGTCGCCTGTCAGCAAGACTTCTCCACTCATCCGATCAACTACATTGAACTCAGTGGTCAGATGTTCAAAAGTCGAATCATCACCAAATGTGATTTCATAGGCTCGGTCTTTGACTTCATCTGGATCTACGATCACCGAGACAAAACTGCCGGTCGCGTCTCCGGCAATGTGACGCACACCGGTTTCGAATTCAGGCGGTCGGTGACCGGCTGCTGGTTCGCGCGGAACCACTACGGCAACGTTCCGATCCAGAGAGAGAACATTGCCCAGAACATCCACTTCTATTCTCTTACTCGACTCACTTGGAGAGATGGCTTCAAGGTTTTCCAGATCAGAAATGCCTCGATCGAAGAAATCCGTGTCATAGCCTTTGTCCACCGCAACCACCGCATAGTAGTAGGTGCGCCCGTTGTCTACATTTTCATCTACGAAGGAATGCTGGAGCCCGGTGTCGTCACCCATATCATAGCTGACACCCAGCCCTTCAAGGGGTATGGGATGGGGCCCAACAAGACCATCGTTCAGGTCAAACTGCGCGATCGGTTCCCACAAAATAGGATTTCCGAAGGCATCAGAAATCGATTTAATGGAGTTGAAAAATGGGTCAGTCGAGCGATAAATCTTGTACATCGCGAAGTCATTGCCGTATATCGGATCACGTGAGCGCTCGGCCGCGTCATTCCAGGTCAGAAAGACCTTGCGATCACCTGGAATGGCTTTCAAGGACGAATTGATGGGAGGTTTGACGAAATCAAAATCAGCGTCGAAGATCCTCTGCATCGTTCTCTTGTTACGCAAAATGTCGTTCAAGTCGTTGCCAAACAGGTTGGCAATACTGAAGGTCTCTGTGGCACCGGCAGGTAGAGAAAAATGCCCACTTCCATAGGAGAATGCGATGTCAAATCCCTGTGCTGCCGCGGTAAATGTGCCGGGGCGAATTTTAGTTTGCCAGTAGTCTTCGTCGTCTCCCGGCACGAAGATTCCACCGGTGCCACCGCTGAAGAAACTGGTCAAGCCAATTTGATCAATTTCGTCATTGTCGGTGAACTCAAAATTTGGTTCACCGAGATCTGGCTGCCCATTACCTTCTGTTCCGTCTGGATCGGGGCCGGTATAACCAGGATCTATCGGTGCTAGGCCATCCGAGCCGACATCATCATTCAACAGCTCTATATCCAGAATACCGTCACCGTTCAGGTCTTCACCCGGGTCAAGAATCCCATTCAAATTCGCATCTTCGAAATCCCACCTGCCATTACCGTTGAGATCAGTATATAGCTCCCAGTCCCCATCGTTGTCGATGCCATCTTCTTGACTTTCATCAATCATGCCATCCTCGTCATTATCGATACCATCGATAAGTCCTGGACTCAACAAAAATGCAAATCCGAAATATCCTGTTGGACGTCCCTGCAGGTCCAGTCCGTCCAAATCCCACTGGAATGTGATATCATCGAACGTATCGAATGAAGAAGCATCATCTTCCGAATCTCCTTGTCCCACATCAGCATCTACGTACATACCGACGATATTTTTATTCAGTGGTCTATCACTGACATTTTTAATCTTGTAAATGGAAATAAGGATGTCTTCAGCAAGTGGATTGCTCCACTGAAAGTTGCGAACCTCTACCTGTATCCCAACTCCGCGTTTTCCACCCTGCAGAAATGAGGCTGTGTTGTTCGGAAACGGGAAATACGGAAACTCATCATTGCTCCTGTCATCGATAACGTAATAGCTTTCCTGATCTGCGCGTGTAAAAGCACCAAAAAGACCATTCCATTTGTTGCGGCGTGTTCCAGAATCACCTGGAAAGCTGCCATCCGGCCAGTCAAGGGGCCAAGTCTGGGGTAAATGGCTCATCGCCGGAAATTCCACCTCGTTGATCAATTCCGTATCTAGCTGCCCATTTCCGTTGAGATCTTCGCCTTCGTCGAGTACACCGTCCCCATTAAGATCTTCGTCAATACCTCTGACAATTTGACCATCATTAAAATATCCTGGAAGCGGCTCCCATCCCCAATTGTGGTCTTCAGGTGATGGAACGTCTCGGCTACTTCCAGTATACCTGTCGCTGATTATGTGAAGCGTATCTCCTGCACTCGTCACCACTTCTGACGCGGTCCAGAAAATGTACTCGAAACCGTAGGTGACACCGCTCCCAACAGGCCATTCCATGCGGGCTTCTTTGAGAGTCCGGCTTCCGAGATTGCCAAAGTTGGAATAAGCTGTTCGGATTAAATTTCCGCTATGGATACCGGTGCGATTGAGAAAAAAATTGAAAAACGACCGATTGGCTAACGGCGAACTATCACTTTCCCTCTGGGCACCTTCACTACTCTTCTGCGTCAGCCCGCCGCTAACGATTACAAGTAACAACAGCGTTGCAAAAGCCGCGGCACAGACCTTCGCAGATCTTCTTATGAGGTTTGTTCTATTTATATCCATTCCAGGTCGATGTGGTATTAACGTACTTCCATGCCGTTGCTCGGTACAAGCCTATGTCCTCTGATCAGAAGTTCATGCTAAATCCTAGTTGAACTCTTCGTGGCTGGGAAAACCAGTTCAGATGTTTATCAACATCATCAAGCGAGAAGAGCCCGACGAGCCTGTCTCTGTCCAGTTGTTCTTCAACGGGAAATCTCTGATCGCGAGTGGCTCTGCCGGTAACCGGGAATACCGACTCTTCATTTGCTTGATTGAAAAGATTGAATACGCGCAAGAACAGGGTGGCTGAATTAGAACCAACGCGGATCTGCTTTTTCAAGAACAAATCCACGTTATGTTGCAACGGTTTGTTTTCAGTGTTCTTGAACTTCGTTTTAATATTCAGGCGTAGCGGCTCCGGTGTAAAAGGCTGGCCACTTGCCAGGTGCCCGATGAAGCTGATCAACCAGGAATCAGAACTTCCAAGCGTCATCGTGGCGTTCATGGTATGGCGCTGATCCCAGTCCAATGGTAGAAACTGTTTTTCGGTTTCTTGAACAACGCCACCCGAAGCACCCGCAGTTTGAATGATCGCAATATTGTCCGGATCAGATTCCGTCCCTTTGCCAACCTGTAGGGTATAGTCTATCGAACCTGAGAACAGCCCGCCCTCACTGCGTTTATCAACAGCGATAGTGAACCCTCTGTTTGTGCCATTCGCTGAGTTGGTTCTGCGGAGATAGCTGCTGAAATTTCCAATCTGCCGAATCACTTCCAAACCTACGAGGTTGCTGTAATCGGAGTAAAACAGTGTCACATCCAGGCCGACATTCTCGAACACCTCCTTTTGCAATCCGATTTCGTACGAAACTGTTTTCTGTGGTTTGAGATTTGGGTTGCCCACGATGGGGCCGTCGATACCATTAACCTTGTATTCAGAATTATCGTAGATGAGCTCAAAGGGCGGGGTTTTGAAGAAATGTCCATACGCGACGTGAAAGACGCCCAAATTCGAAATAGGGTAAGCGATTCCGAACCTCGGGCTGATCTGCATGCTGGCATCCGCCATCTTGGAGTCAGAAGCGCTGAGCAAACTCACGCTGCCAACGACAGGATTGACTCTCGGATCAACTAAAGCAAGATGATCCGGACTAAACCAGTCGAATCGTAGCCCGATGTTGACGATGAGCTCATCGAGTTCCAATTTGTCCTGAGCGTAGAAGGCAAACTCTTGCGGATTATGCTCATATTGAAGCTCGCTAAATCCTGTTTCACCAAAAGCGGACTGCTGGGGTGCTACAATCAGCGCTTGTCTTGATCGAGCCAGAAACTCTTCAAATGAGATCGTCGCATCAGAAGGGAAAAAGTTGTTGCCAAGGCCAGGCTCATCCGAGAGCTCCGGTGACAAACTGTTGAAGTTGACACGGTGCCGTACAAATTCGGCTCCAAACTTTAGAAGATTGAAATTGTCCACTTGCCAGGTCAAATCCGCCTTAAACAGTAATTTATCGGTCTCTACCCGGTCAATGCCTGACTTGGTGCCGCCAAGCTGGAAGCGGTCTTTTGCGCTGGTCACAGTCTGCAAACGCTGGTCAGCAATATCACTGAATAAAAACGACTCCTCTCGAAAAGTGGTATAACTTAAAGCCGCTGTATAAAACGCCCTGGATCCTAGGGTGCGATTGAAATTGAGAATATGGATTTGACTTTGCCTCTCAACGTTTTTCAGAGCATCCGGTGTAAAACGATAATTATCATCGTACAGCCGACCCGTCCCATCTTCGAGGAAAAAACTATAGGACAACCGTGCCATCGGAGTTATTCGATAGTTCAGCTTGAAATTCAGAAATAAGCGTTCATTCGGACTCATCGAAATAAATTTGTTATCCCCCGTGAGGAGAGAGTCCGGGATGGCTATAATGTTCTGCTGTACGGCGGGGTCATCGGGGAATCTTCTTCTGAACCAGGTTTCGTAAACACCAATTTCCCAGGCATCCTCGGGTCGCGCCAGGCGTTCTCCAAACAAAAATCCGTCATCGTCATTTTTACGGCCGAAAAAATAAAAGCCCATGTTAGGCACACCGGGTACAGGCCCGGTGAGATTGCCCTGCAGATTGACTTCGTTGAAGGGACGCAACTCGCTCAAGCCGACGAAAGTTGAGTTGCTACTGCTTATCCTATCTCCGATATATGCCGATACCGAGCCTGAATAGTCCTTTTTAGGCTCTTTCGTGACGATATTAATGACTCCAGATTGGGCCTGTCCGTACTCTGCATTGAACGTTCCACTTATAACCTGTAGTTGCTGAACAGTACCGCTTTCTATACCGACCAGACTACCCCCGCCTGAAGAAAATTGGTTACTTACGGGGACTCCGTCTACCAAATACGAAACTTCGCTCGACCTCCCCCCGCGAATGTGAATGCCTCCTTGTGAATCAACCACAACCCCCGCCTGTAACTTCACCATATCATTCAGGCTTTGTACGGGTAATTCGCTTATTTCAGCTGCGTCCAGAGAAGAAACAGAGTTTGTACGATCCATCACCACGACCGGACGCTCCGCGGTTATAACTATTTCTTCTCCGACAATCGTCTCTTCAGACAGACTAAAATCCTGGCTCGTCGTCAAGTCCACGGAGACTCGCACCGATACCGTCAATTTGGCATAACCAACCAAGGATGCTTGGAGGTCATGCCGGCCGGGAGGAACATTCAGAATTATGTAAAAGCCATCAAGGTCGGTAGCTGCGCCCAGGGTCGTCCCGACAATAAAAATGTTTACACCCGGCATGGGCTCGCCGGTATCAGCTTCGATTACCCGTCCCTTGATTTTCCCAGTTGGGCCGACCCTCGTCGCTCCACTCGCAGGAATCAGCAGCACTAAACTCACGCACAACATGACCAGGAGACGTAAAGCACTCCTTGACATCTTGCTGTATTCGCTCATTGGGCTCACTTTTTTATCAGTCCGTTTAAATAATTCTCTACCCAACCAGGCGCTAAAGAGTTAAGGAGAATGCCTTCATAGAGAGGGGGAGAAGGCATTGCCTTCTCCCCCTCCTACTTATATCAGCGACAAACTCTGCACTTCGGTAACAGCGCCTTCCTAGCTTAACCGGTGTTCGTTAAGAGGGCCTTTTTATCCGGTTAACAGCGTGAACTACGTTCGTCCTATTTAAAATAGATGAGGCGTTTGGTCAGATTGAATGGCTGGCTGTTTCCGTCGCCAGACACCGCAGTCATCTTGTACAGATAGACGCCGCTTGCAACTCCCCGACCATAATTATTCGTGCCTGTCCATCGTACTCTGTAAGAGCCGGCGGCCTGTACTGATTGCACCAGAGAAGCCACCTCGCGACCTTGGATGTCATATATCACTATGCTCACGCTGCTGGCGTTGGGCAGTGAGTACTCAATGACTGTGCCGGCATTGAAGGGATTGGGATAATTCTGGGAAATCGCGTATTGCTGCGGGATTTCGCCGCCCAATTCCTCAACAGAAGTGACTACTCCATCCGGAGTTGGGACGACAGTGTTGTTATCGACATCGATTGCCCAAGGGCTGAACGAATTGAAGTTGTTTGCACCATCTGGTGGAGAGTACGCACGAAGCGCCTCAAACGAACTATTGACTACCAGAACATTGCCCGCCGCATCCACCGCGACATCACGAATGCTGAAGCCACCGCCGCCAGGCAAATCCCCAATCACACCACCAACGACTGATTCAGATGCTGCGAAGCTATCCCAAAAGGCCCCTGTTTCCATATCATAACCGATAACGTTATGAAGTGGACGTGCAGTTGCTTTTCGGCTGACATAAACCCGTCCTCTGGACTGGTCAAGTGCAAGCCCATTAAATCTCGTTGCTCGGGCGTTCATTGCGTTTGCCACATCGTTATGATCCGGAGCTGCATCGAGATCGACATGCCACACCTCAACTGGAGAAGCGCCTGATATATCCCATTTGCTCAATCCGAAGATATTGTCGGCCACAGCAAGGGAATCATATGATGTCTGTACAACATAAAGGAAGCCTGCAGTGTCCATCTCAATGCGAAAAGCATTTTTCATGGTTGATGTCGGAATCACCACTTCTCCTGCACCCGTGAATAAGCCGCTTGACTCACCGAGAGCATAGCGCTTGATCTCGGACGTATCGAATCCGTCTCCGTCGGTAGCGCTGTCGTTATCGGCTCCCGTTCGGTCGCTTGTCTGCTCGACAGTGTAAAGAACTCGATCAGCACCGAGTCCGACAACTATAGCATCGGAGATCGGATTATGATTGGACAAGTCACTGAAATCCAGGATGGTTTCAATGCTGCCCGTTGACCAAACTGCATCACCGACTGCTATACCACCATGCTTCGGGTCGTCTCGGTTGCTGGCAAGAACGAATACATAAACACGGTCATCTGGCCCTACTGTCACTCCCCAAGGAGATCCTTCGTCAGTAGCTAGGGCAGACCAATCGATTACAGAATTGCCTTCTGCAATAGCGATGTTCTGCTGAAAACCGCGATAACGCCCGAAGGAGTCATGTAGATAGAGCCCTCTTGGTGTTTCAATTCCACCTGCATTACTTGAAGTTCCTCCGGTGCGCTCAGTAACGTAGGTAGTACCGAACTCGGGGCTACCCTGACGTGTATTTGAAGCAACTCCTGAGGAGCTCCAGTACCAGCTATCCGGCCCCTGATCATAACTGATCATTTCGAATCCGTCCGAACCAGCGTCGTCGTAGGCATCAATTTCAACTGTGAAAACACCACTAGTCGCACTGCCACCAGCGTCAAGTGTGCCATCCCAGTTGACATCGTTAAAGCCAACAAGAGCTCCGTTTGCGCCGGATGAAACAGTTATCGTCTTGACGGTATTTTGACCTGGATAATCTTTAATCGTGATCACAACCGAAGACGCATTCTGATTGAGGTTGTAGGAAATTATCGCTGGAAACGTGCCACTGAAGTCGACGGTTATCGATGAAGCATAAATGTTCATCGAAGACGTAGCATCGTTCGTTTTAGCGTGAATCGTTCCCATCCCTAAGGCGAGAGCGAGAAATAAGACAGTCAGGTTCTTTTTCATAACGTTTCATCCATGACGATTGTTAGCCTGTTTGTTAGTTACGGCGACAGCCAAATGTTGATTGTCACCTCTTGTGTTTCACTTAGCGCTCCAAAAACGCATTTTCATTTGAATCAGTATTATCAACGTCTCTATGACGCACTTTGGTTTTGAGCATCTTTTGTTGCCAGCATTTCCGAAAGTTCATAAAGTACCAACTCCAATATTCCCAACTGGGAAATTCGAGCCTGACAGGAATAACTTCCCAGCAGGTTGGCAGAAACTCCGGTGACTAATGTGAATTGAGAAACACCTGCTAAGGGTGAAGGTGAAAAATTCGTGATACCTACGGTGATCGCCCCATAGTCCTGAGCCGTTTTCATAGCCGACACGACTTCCTCTGTCTCACCCGAATGTGAAATTCCTATAACTACATCCCCCGAAGTAAGTGTGGAAACCACGTTCTGAATGATCGAACGGTCTCGCAAAAAACTGCTGAAAATTCCAAGACTCCCTAGAGAATCGCAAAAGATGTGGGCAACACCAGCTGAGCCACCCAGGCCAATGATCAGAATTTTGTTTGCCTGGGAAATATGTGAGGCGATAGATGCGATCATCGCATCATCACAATTCTGCAACGTGGAATCCATCTGCTGCGTGAAATTGCGCTGCAACACTTCCTTGACAGTCTCCGCCCCCTCCTTCCCTCCGACCTCCAAATAAGTTTTCTTACTGCTACGCAGGAGCTCCGGAACGAGCGATACTTTGAAATCCGCAAAACCGAGGTAACCCAACGATCTGCAAAAACGAAGCACGGTTGCGTCACTTGTGCCACATTTTTTGGCGAGCCCTTTAAGAGACAGGACAACGACCTCTTCCATGTGTTCTTGTACGAACTCGGCAACCCTTTTTTCGGACTTTCGAAGAGCATTGTATCTGTTATTTATCAGATAAAGGGGGCTTTTCGATTGCGCCATATCCACCGAAATCATATTCGTGACCTGGTGAGTAAGCGAATCATGCTGCTTTTCTGCGATCGAAAGATTCGTCCACAGTTGTAAAAGGGGCTCAAATGGGGTTTTTGTCGTTTTGCGACAAATTATTTACTTTTTTGTTTTGTTTACAACAAGATATAAATGTTTGGGCAAATGTCAATAAAAAGACAGTTTGTTTTGCTCGACATTTACATCTCGACATTTA
>Ga0208879_1002491_pt1 | contig 16125 bp, 12 predicted proteins | sample Knorr_S15_td_Bot_FD_185605 | JGI IMG/M metagenome (GOLD analysis project Ga0208879, IMG submission 185605) | Marine microbial communities from Southern Atlantic Ocean transect - Knorr_S15_td_Bottom_ad_5009_LV_A (SPAdes) (version 2) | ecosystem: Environmental > Aquatic > Marine > Oceanic | place... | reverse complement strand
ACATGAAATCAGGCCCGATAACAGTGAGCAGGGAACTCCGGTGAAAAATTTAAATTTTTCCCGGATCAACCGGTCAATGAATGTTTGAGATGTAAGAGACGACACGTTGGATTCCTCTACCAGTTTTGGATATTCCGTTCGCCGCCATATTCGCCCTGCAACTTATGGATGAGCTTGATATATTCAACAATGCCTTCTTTACCGGGAAACTCGACTCCAAGATCTTGAGCCGCCTGGCTGGACATCGGTACACCATCTTCCCCCATGACGCCTTCGACTTCGCCAAAAGAATCGATGGTATCCACAATCAGTTGCCCAAGATCCATGTTATGGATATGCCCATCGATCAGATGGTAGGTTTTTCCGGATGCCTCCGCGTTTCCCATGATCTTCTGTATAGCCTGCACCACCGACTTCACCGAAACATATTTGGTACTGCCCTTAACGTCCACGTTATAATTTGTGGCGAGAAAATCAATAGTTTGAAACCATTCGGACTTGTCAAGCTGGGGCCGCACTCCATAAATGGTTACCGGCCGCAGGATAGCTAAGTCAAACGCCCGGCTTTTGTAGTAATAGTGGCAAAACCCTTCGATCGAGGATTTGATGGAGCCATAAAGACTACTCGGCCAAACCGGGTGGTTTTCATCGAGGGGGTGGTCCTTATCAACCGAGGGAAGAATTTGCCCAAAAACCGTGCACGAACTCATGAAGATCACCTGCTTGACCTTTGCCTTTTTGGCTTCTTCCAGCAAATCAAAGGAACCGTAGACATTGACCTTGACTAATTCATCATAAGCCTGAACCGGACCAGGGAAATGGGCCAGATGCACCAGCACTTCCACATCCTGCACGAGCTTTGCAAGGGATTCCCGATCCTCCAAGCCTCCAATGATAAAGTCTACATCTTCAAAGGTTTTCAAGTGTTCCACCACGCTACCTTCACGGATCAGGGCGCGGATGTTATGAGGAGAACCTTCCGGATTTTCTTCAACAATTTTTTTGATGAGATGGGAACCCACCATTCCGGTGATACCGGTGAGCGCTATATTCATTCCTAACCTCCAGACGGAGTACCTTATCAGGTAACAGGTTATTTCAAATGGAACTGGCCTTCACCACAAACAGGTAATGAGGCCAGTTTTTCAAACTACAGAATTTTTTATTATGGTGATCGGTAAAAACGAAGTCAACCTTTTTCCCGGTTTACAAAATAGTGCAGTGAAGTTTTTTGTTTTGCCCCAAGACTGAAAAAGCAATCAACTGTCTTCCTGAATAACGGCCTGAGCAGCAGCGAGGATGGCAGTGGGCACACGATAAGGGGAACAACTGACGTAGTCCAAACCTACTTTATTAAAAAAGTTTATCGATGCGGGGTCTCCACCATGTTCTCCGCATACTCCCAAGTGAAGATTAGGTTTGACCTTTTTCCCTTTTTCAACCGCGATACAGATCAATTGACCCAGCCCATCCTGATCCACCGTTACAAATGGGTCATGGGTCAGCAGGCCTTTTTCGAGATATTCGTTGAGGAAACTGCCGGAATCATCCCGGCTGAGCCCGAAAGCGGTCTGGGTCAGATCATTAGTTCCGAAGGAAAAGAAATCCGCCTCCACCGCAATTTCATCCGCCGTCAGAGCCGCCCGAGGAAGCTCAATCATGGTTCCTATTTTATATTTCAGATCCACACCGATTTTTTGCATCACTTCTTGGGCCACTTCCAGGATGAGTTCACGGACAACTTTGAATTCGTTTACATGCGCGACCAGCGGCACCATGATTTCCGGAAAAACTTTAATGCCCTTTTTGACCAGCTTGCAGGCCGCTTCTACAATGGCCCTGACCTGCATCCGGTAAATATCCGGGAAAGTAATTCCAAGCCGACAACCCCGATGCCCAAGCATGGGGTTAACTTCTTTCAGGCTTTCGATTTTTTTCCCCAAAGCCCCCGGCGATACTTTCATCTTTTTTGCCAGGTTTTTAATTTCAGCTGAGGAATTGGGTAGGAATTCATGCAAAGGCGGGTCCAGTAACCGCACCGTGACGGGAAACCCATCCATCACCTTGAAAATTTCCGTAAAATCCCCGCGTTGGATGGGAAGCAGTTTTTTCAACACATCATCGCGGATTTTTCCGTCCTCGGCAACAATCATTTTCCGAACCAGGGAAATGCGCTCCTCATCAAAAAACATATGCTCCGTCCGACACAACCCGATCCCTTGCGCCCCAAAGTCCCGTGCCATCAATGCATCATGCGGGGTATCAGCATTGGCCCGAACTTGCAGGGACCGAACTTCTCCCGCCCAGGTCATCAGTCGCGTGAAATTACTGGTCAACCGGGACTGGATTAAAGGCACCGCCCCTTTAATCACCTGGCCAGTAGTTCCATCCAAAGTAATCGGATCCAATTCCTTAAGCTGAATGCCACCCAGCTTACACTTTTTTCTTTTTACGTTAACCTCCAGAGCATTGACTCCGGAAACGCAAGGCTTGCCCATCGCCCTGGCCACCACTGCGGCATGAGAGGTCATGCCTCCCCTGGCGGTTAGAATTCCCTGCGACACGCTCATTCCATGAATGTCCTCCGGAGATGTTTCTATGCGAACAAGAATGACTTTTTCTTTTTTCTCGGCCAGTTCCTGGGCACGCTCAGGAGTAAATACAATCTTCCCTCCCGCCGCACCGGGGGAGGCACCCAAACCTTTGGCCAATAATTTCAATTTCACTTTGGGGTCAATCATCGGATGAAAGATTTGATCCAATTGGTTTGCCGGAACCCGCATCAAGGCTTCCCGTTTACTAATCAACCCCTCGCTCACCATATCGATCGCCACTTTGATGGCCGAGGCGGCCGTGCGTTTGCCGGCCCGGGTCTGCAATAAATACAGTGTTTGGTTTTCGATGGTGAACTCCAAATCCTGCATGTCTTTGTAATGGTTTTCCAGTTTCTGGTAAACCTTTACCAAGTTCTGATATACCTCCGGCATATCCTGCTCCAGCTTTTCGATCGGGTTGGGCGTCCGAATTCCCGCGACGACATCCTCCCCCTGGGCATTGATCATGTATTCCCCATAGAATTTCTTTTCCCCCGTCGCCGGGTTCCGGGTAAACGCAACACCGGTCGCCGAAGTATCTCCCATATTGCCAAACACCATGGACTGGATAGTAACCGCCGTACCCCATTCGTTCGGGATGCCATTCAGCCTTCTGTATATTCGCGCCCGTTCCGTGTTCCAGGAATTGAATACCGCCTCAACCGTCATGCGCAGTTGTTGCATGGAGTCTTCCGGAAACTCTTCCTGGGTTGCGCGGACCACCAGGGCCTTGAATTGCTTGATGAGCGCTTTCAACTCCTGCAGGGTAAATCCCGTATCAAATTCGATTTTGCGTTTTAATTTTTTCTTGGCGAGGATCAACTCAAACCGCTCTCCCGGAATCCCCAGCACAACATCCCCGAACATGGCAATGAACCGGCGATACGAATCGAGAGCAAACCATTCATTTTGGGTGCTCTTGGCTAAACCCTTAACGGTACTATCGTTCAGTCCCAGGTTCAACACGGTATCCATCATGCCGGGCATGGAGACCCTCGCTCCCGACCTCACCGCAACAAGAAGAGGATTTTCTGTATCGCCAAATTTTCTTCCCAAAACTTGTTCCAGGTTTTTCAGGCTGGCAAGAATTTCATCCCACAATTTAGAAGGGAGGGTATTTTTGTGTTGGAAATAGTAAACGCAGGCTTCTGTACTTATTGTGAACCCGGGAGGGACTTGTATGCCCAGGGAGGCCATCTCGGCAAGGTTGGCGCCTTTCCCCCCCAGGAGATTTTTCATTTCTGCGTTACCCTCGGTATTTTCATCCCCAAAGGCATAAATATATTTCTGCGTCATAAAAAAACCTGCCCCAACTAATTGAAAGTAGAGGCCGAAATGGTGAGCAAATGGAATGTGGCTAGGTTATCGGAAGGCTAAAAGGTTTTCAACTTTTTTTCAGAACAATGCGGGAAAAATCAGCCAGCTCTGAAAACAAACCGGAAATCTGCTGAAGCAGGCAAAGTCGATTTTTGCGTAACGAAACATCTTCCACCATGACCATGACTTCATCGAAAAAGCTGTCAACAGCGGGTTTTATTTCTGCAATTTTTTCCAGAGCTTTAGAAAATTCCTTGTTTTGGATATGCCGGAACACCGGGTCCCGAACTTTCAAGTATGCTTCGAACAACTTCTTTTCGGCCGGCTCACTCAACAATCCAGGGTCTATATCACCCTCTGCTTCATCATTAAGTATGCTGACCACTCGACGAAAAGCAATTGCCAAAGGTTCAAAATAAGGTTGCTTTTTCAATGCGGAAAAAGCAGAAACCTTTGCCTTGATATCGACAATGGAATCCAAGCCTGTGGACAATACACAATCAATTGCGTCATAGGGAAACCCCTCCGCGTTCAAATATGTTTTGTATCGCTGGGAAAATAATTCCATCACATGATTCTTGATGGTTTCAGGGTCCAGCTTGATTTTCGATCCCATAGAGCGCAGACCCTCCTCCACAAGATTGTCCAACGAAATCTGCCAATCCCGGTGCAGGAAAATCTGTATGATGCCCAGTGCATTTCGTCTCAGGCCATACGGGTCTTCAGAGCCGCTGGGGATCAAGCCCACCCCGATACAGCCCAAAATAGTATCAAGCTTGTCCGCGACCGCAATAACCGCCCCCAACTCACTCGCGGGAGGCCTGTCTCCCCTAAAGGCAGGACGATAATGTTCCTGGATTGCCTGAGAGACCTCGGGTTCTTCACCAGAATGAGTAGCGTAATACCCACCCATGATTCCCTGCAATTCTGGAAACTCATAAACCATCAGGGTTACCAGATCAGCCTTGCATAAACGCCCAGCTCTCATTGCCTGCGTTTCTTTATCCGGGCAAACATGAGTAGACAAAATCCGGGATAAGCCGCAAATCCTTTCCATTTTTTCATACAGGGTTCCCAGCTTTTTCTGGAAAACGACTCCCTTCAGTGGCTCCACGAAATCATCCAAATTTTTCTTTTTGTCCTCATCATAGAAAAATCGGGCATCCTCCAATCGTGCACGCAAAACTCGCTCGTTGCCATTTTTGATTTCCTGTCCTTCTCCGGCAGGGATATTACTGATCGTAATAAAACAGGGCAGTAAATTCCCTTTTCCATCAGTAACTGGAAAGTATTTCTGGTGATGCTTCATGGTCATCACCAATAACTCCTTGGGCAGTTCCAGAAAGTGAAAATCAAAATCTCCCCGGATGGCTACCGGATACTCCACCAGATCATTGACAATATTCAACAATTCCGGATCCTCTTCCATAAACCCGCCAGCTTCCTGGGCAAGATTTCGAACCTGGTCAAGAATTTCCTGTTTCCTGATGTCACGGTCGACCAGCAAAAAATGGTTTGCACTCTCTATTAGATAGGAAGCAAGGTCTTTCACCTGGAATTTATCGGGTTTTAAAAACCTGTGCCCCTGCGATAAGTCGCCGCACTGAATACCATCAAAACTGAACTCCAAAGGCTTGCCATCAAATAATGCCACAATCCAATGTAAGGGTCTGGCAAAAGGACGAGACCTATCAGCCCACCGCATTTTTTTTGGAAAAGAAATATTGCCAATAAGTTGGGGAAGGAACTCATTCAGATGGTCTGGGGTAGGGCGGCCTTTTTTCTCTACACGGGCACAGACCACTTCTCCTTTGGGGGTGTCCTCTCGGGTCAAGGCGGAAACATCTAATCCCTTGCCTCGGGCGAACCCAATCGCCGCCTTAGTCGGTTTACCCTGATCATCATAAGCCACAGAAACGCTTGGGCCATGAAAAAGCTCCACAATATCTTCCTGCAAGGCATCCACCCCTTTTACTGAAACCACCAACCTCCTCGGCGTACCGAAAGTCTCTGGGAAATCAGCCTTAATCTGGTTACGGGAAAAAAAGGCCGCTAACTCTTCGCGCATATTTCCGAGAGCGGGATGAACATATCCTGATGGAATTTCTTCGGAACCAATCTCTAGAAATAATTCGGGCATATTTTTAAACTCAGTTTAAAGCTGTTGCACAAGATCAAGATAACAAACATTGGCAAAAACGTGTATTATCGAGCAAAAATCCACAAAGTCAACTATCAGCACGGGCCTGATTTAAAAATCTATGCTCCTTATTGAGGTTGTTTCATGACCACAATTATTATTATCATCATCGCCGTTGCTGTGCTGGCCGGGCTGGGTTCCAAAATATTTTTGAAAAGTTCTTCCGGCCTTTCCGACCAGGGTGGGATGGCTCCCGCTCGGGACAAGTCTTCCCCCGTCTCCAAAAAGGAAAAGACGGCCGGGTTCTCAGCTGAAAAGACCCTGAAAATGTCTTCCAGCATAGATACTAGTAGAACGATGCTGTTTCGTCCCCCGCCCGAGGCCACGCTGTTCACCGGCCGAAAAGAGCTGCTGAAAAAAATCGCCTCCCAGACCACGACACGTCCGGTCATGATAGGGATCAACGGGTTTTCGGGAGTCGGGAAAACCTGCCTGACCATCCCATTGAGCACAATGTTCGTCTCTCAGTATCCCGGTGCTTGCCTGTTTATAGACATGCAGGGAAATCACCCGGCTCCGCCTTCTGCGGAGGATATCATGCGGCGGATTATTTTGAAATTTCACCCTACCCAGCCCCTGCCCGCTAGATGATAAGAAACTGGCTAAATTGTATCGGGCAGCCTTAAAAAAAACACAAAGGCATTTTGATTCTGGATAACGTCTCCGGTATCCAGCAGGTCAATCCCCTGATCCCCCCTTCCTCCTGGCTGTTAATTGTGACCTCCACCAAACCGGTCCTGATATCCAGAATGGTTACTATTGCGCTGGAACCTATGGAAATTCTGGAGGCCCATACCCTATTGACCCGGTGGGCACCTGAAATCAGCCCGGCTATCAAAGAAATTTCCCTGATCTGCTAGTGCATTCCTCTGGCTTTGGAAATTATTGGAAAACTTTTTGCCATCAACTCCACCATGGCTCCTGATTACTTTGCCAAAAAATTCAAGGAGGCCTGGGAAAGCATCGGAGGAAAAGAAGAAAAAAGCAATTTAATTGACGGGGTTCGAGCCGCACTGACCCTTAGCTACCGCATGTTGCCGGAAAAAACCGCTCAGGTTCTCAGAAAACTTTATGTTTTTCCGGAATCCTTCACGGCCAATGCCGTGTCCTTTATTTGTGAAGATCCTAAAAGCCTTTCACTTACCGGCCTGGAGAAGTTTGGCCTGGTTCAGCACAATGTCAATACCAACCGGTTTTCCCTGCACCCTCAGGTTAGGAAATTTATCAAACCTTTACTGAAACCCGTTGATCGGGGCATGACAGAAAAGCGCCTTGCCACCGAATTCATGAATGTGCTGGAAACCGCCTATCACCATGTAGAAAAGGGAGGCAAAGACGCCATAAAAGGATTCCGGCTGTTTGATCTGGAACTCGAAAATATTAAAGCGGGTATGGAATGGAGCCGCAAACATTGTGATAAGGATAAAGACGCGGCGCGGGTTTGCAGTGCCTACACCGAAAATGGGACCACGATGATTGGCCAGCGTCTGTCCCCCGCAGAGTGCATCCAGTGGTTTGAGGCGGCTCTCTCCTCCGCCAAGCTACTGGAAGACAAAGAGTCTGAACGCAAGCACCTCCTGAACCTGGGCCAACAGTACGTCTTGCTTAACCGATCACAAGAGGCGATGGACACCCTGCAATGCGCGCTCTCGTTTTGCAAAAAAGAAGGGAATATTGAAGGGCAAAGGGCCGCTCTCCAGCAATTGGTCTTGACCTGCCTGAAAAATAATAATTGCAATTCTGCCACTGACTATATGGAGGAAGACCTTGAACTGGTGAGAACCAGTGGGGACAAAGAAGAAGAGTTTAAACTTTTAGCACAGTTAACAAAATTTTGTATACAAAACAAGGAATACAATAAGGCGATCCATACCGGGGAACAGGGAATGGACCTGGCCCACCTGAACGAGAACAAACCCCTGCAGATCACTCTGCTTCACAATCTGGGCAGAGGGTACACGGAGACTGGGGAAGCGAAAAAGGCTCTCGAAACATTTGAGGTCTGGCGCTTTCCCAAAAAACTCCTAAAGCTCCGCTTCAGGGAGAACTGATCAAGCAGATCAGTGACGCGGCTTTCAAAACCGGTAACATCCCCGCTGCCCTGAAGTATCTGGTGCAAGGGTTAGAAGTGGTACGCAAAACCAATGACCCGCCAACTGAAGGGTCACTGTTGATCCAGCTGGCTGAGGTCCATATACACAACCAGAGCGAAGATCAGGCCATGAAATATTTGGAAGAGGCTCTCAGGGCGTGTCCCATAAAATCAAAGACCGCTCGATGGAAGGAAAGACATTGTGGGTATGGAGCCAGGCTTTGTGGAAAAAAGGGAATCTGGATGAAGCGATTAGCCGGGGACAGAAAGCTCTAAAAATTTATGAGGAACTCAAAAAGTCTGAAGCCAGTGATATTCGTGCCCAAATTGAGAAATGGTCCGAAGACTAAGTGCTTCAGGGTTGCAGGTGCTTTTTCAGCAAGGGAAACTCCATCGCCTCCCTCTGTAGTACATATTTCTCAGCACATAACCGAGCCAGGTTTCTTACCCGGCCAATGAACCCGGTTCGCTCCGTGACACTGATCGCTCCCCTGGCATCCAACTGATTGAAGGCATGCGAACATTTTAAAGTATAGTCGTACGCAGGCAGAACCAGTTCCTGCTCCAGCAAATTCTTTGCTTCCGCTTCATACATATCAAACCATTGGAATAACCGCTGCTTATCCGACACTTCAAAATTGTAACGCGAGAACTGCTTTTCCGTTTCCAAGTGGACATCACCATATGAAATATTTTCGTTCCATTTAAGATCATAAACATTATCCACATTCTGCAGGTACATGGTGATGCGTTCCAGTCCATACGTCAATTCGGCGGTGACGGGTTTCAAATCTATGCCGCCGACCTGTTGAAAATAGGTAAACTGAGTGATCTCCATGCCATCCAGCCACACCTCCCATCCCAAACCCCAGGCCCCGAGGGTGGGCGACTCCCAATCATCCTCCACAAAACGGATATCGTGTTTTAGTGGGTCCACCCCCAGTGAAATCAAACTATCCAAATAAAGGTCCTGCACATCTTCAGGCGACGGCTTTAAGATGACCTGAAACTGGTAATAATGCTGGAGCCGGTTGGGATTTTCCCCGTACCTGCCATCGGCGGGTCTGCGCGAAGGCTCGACATAGGCGGCGTTATAGGGTTCCGGGCCCAATACCCGGAAAAACGTGCACGGATTAAACGTCCCCGCGCCCACTTCAATGTCATAAGGCTGGTGCAAGGCGCACCCTTTGGAGGACCAGTAGTTTTGCAGATTGAGAATAACGTCCTGAAAATTCATAGCGTCTGGGTGTATCAAAGCTTGGCAGATAAAGTCAACCCCCCCCTTAGCAGGGGAGGCAAATAGCGATAGCTTATTAAGCCGCCAACACGGTTTAAGCACTGTAAAAGTTATTGCTCATTTCCTCAAGGCGTGGCCTTATTGCAATTTGCCCCCAGCGGCTACGCTGGAAATCTGATAAAATTCATGCGTTAACCGCGAACAGGAGATGAGTGTTGCATACCATATACAAGGCACTTTCCCCCGAAGATGTCGAACGCATTATTGCATACTGCCAGAACCACACGATCCAGAACGGCGGGTTGTTTGAGGTTTACCCCGGTCCAGATGACTCAATGAAACTGGTGGTCGTCAACTCTCGCCCGGAAGATGAACTGCTGGATAAGTTTCGTCCGCTAGGAGCTTTTTACTGTAATTACCTCGGTCCCGGCATCATCTCACTGGAAGAGGAAGACCCCCACCATGAAGGCATGCCATCCGCCAAACACCATATCAAAGCCATCAAACAAGTGATCGACAACCTCCAGCGTGATACCCCATTCGGGCATGCGTGATATCCTTTTCATTAACCTTCGTGCCCTGCAAGGGTAAAAGCTAATGAATGAACATAACTCGCTGGACCCAATGAGCAATAGCTTTTTCAGCCGACTAACTTTTTGCTAGCAGGTGAATATATTGCAATTTGCCTCTCGCGCTAGCGGGTTATTCGCCGATTCGGAGGTGGACGTTTTCGCCACGGTAGGAAAATACTACACGGTTCGATTCAATATACGTGAGGGTAGCCGATTGCACCGTATCACCAACACGGACCTTGCGGTTATTGCTTTCGGATGTGGCAACAAAAATATGGTTGGAAGAACTTCCCTGAGAAAAAAAGATGATGCCCTTTACTTTCAGATGAGGAATAGAAATTCCTCGTGTGGCCAGTTCCGCAGGATAAGTGAAAGGTTCCGCTTGTTCCGCCGCTAATTTTGCGGTTTGAATCAAGTCGCGAATTTCGTTAATTCCCTGCGCCTCAGATTCTGCAAAGGATTCGCGAATTCCCAAAACGGGTGGCGGTGCGAAAGTCTCTATAACTGGTGGCAAATTTTCGCTGACATTCTCTTCGTAACGCTGTTCCTGTTCGGAAATGTTGGATAAGGGAATACCCATTGTTGCTCCGAACCTTTTTTTGTAAACAGATGGAGGTTTTTGCGCCGGATTCGCCTGAGAAAACGGGGCCACTTCATTTTTAGCAGATGGCTTGAGCCCCCAAACCAGGGCTAAACCGATGAGGACCCCCACCACAACCTGGCCCACAGGCACAAACTTTTTGCTGGAAATTTTTAACAGCTTACGGGGCTTATGATCCTCCTGAAGGACAAGTTCCTTGAGATCCAGATCCTTTTCCAGCAACCTTTTATCTTCTTCCAGTTTTTTGAGCGTCTCTAATATTGTGCTCATTCTATCGCACTCTCAATAAGTAGTCCGCTGGGCGTGGGGCCAATGTGCACGTTATATTTTTCCTTAGCCTTAGTGCCCCGGAAGGGTAATAACTTTTGCTGGCTGGCAAAGAGTTGTCTCGGCTGAAAGAGCTCTTGCCAGTTGCCTCCGGTGGCTTGCCGGTTTTAATGTAAAACCAGTTTTGGAGTGGAATAGATCTGCAACAGGTTATACAAAAGCAATTTGCTATCGGTATTAAAGATTCCGTCATCTTTGATGCTGTTGTTACGCTGAAGCTTCATCATGGCCTGGACGGTTTTCGGACCATATAACGGAGCCTCCCGTCCCTGAAAATAACCCAGGAGCCTTAGGTTTTTTTGCAACCATATCGCTTCTTTGCCTCTGTAACCTATGCCAAGAGATTCCGGTAAATTTTCAAAGTCTTTCCAGAGGATAATGGCTTTGCGGGTCCAGAGGGAATCAATGATGGAAAGCGGCATTTCAATTTTATCTACCGAACCAAATACTCCGGTATCGCCTTGAATCGAAACCAGCGCCAGATATTTTGTTCCCTGAGCGTTGGGCAGGGCAATTTCAAGAAACGCCGGATAGTTCAATTTTTTCAACCGTGCCAGCGTGCCGTTCACTTCGAACGAGGATAACTGGTAGTCCTCTTCAATCATTTCCAAATCTGCCTCGGTCAAACCCTGAAGATTTCCTGTGTTCAGGTTCCAGGCTTGCAGAATCCATTTCACCGCTTCCAGCTTGCTTTCAACCAGTGTCAGGCTGGAAAGGTAGGTCACCAGTTTTTCCGGATAAAGAATACTCAGAGGTCCATTACTGGGGATCCTCCTTTGCAGGGCAAATGCTTCGCTATCCACCGTTTCAGTTTTTGGAAAAATTTCAACGAGAGATGATGCTAGAGGTGCGGGACGAACAACCATCGACGAAGGAGCAGAAGGACGAGTCACCAGTTGTCCCTGAACGGAAAGGTCCATCGGGTTTTCCTGGATCAACGCGGGGATGTCTTTGCCCCCGGGAGCGTTTTTATTGAAATCGGGCAAAGCGAAAAAGTTAATGGCAAAAAACAGCAAACCTGCGGCCAGTCCGGAAGGAAGCACCAGCTTCCAGAACTTGTCCGCCCAGGATTCAATAGGAACCAGGTTGCCAATATCACTCACTGCCAGTTGAACTATCTTGGGTGTGATTTTTTTGGTGCTTTGAGTAAAGGCGATCAGCAGGGTGCGGTCGGCAACCACATTGATCATTCGGGGGATTCCCCGGGAATAGCGGTAAACCGTTTCCACTGCCTGCCGGGAAAAACGTACCTTGCCCTTGCCCAACGCAACATTGAGGCGGTGCTGAATATATCCCCGGGTCTCTTCAAGGTTTAAAGCTAAAAGTTCCCATTGGATGGTGATGCGCTGGCGTAATTGCCGAAGCCCCTCTTTAGCCAGAACCTTGTCCAGTTCGGGCTGGCCGATCAAAACAATCTGAATCAGTTTTTCGGTATCGGTTTCAAGGTTGGAAAGCAGACGAAGTTGTTCCAGCACTCTGGGTTCAAGATCCTGGGCTTCATCAATGATGACGACCACACGGTGCCCCTTGGCTCTCTCTTCCAGCAAAAAGCGATTCAGAACATCGACCAGTTTCTTTTTGCTCTTGCTTTTTCCCGGAATTCCCAATTCCGTATTGATCGTCTGCAGCAGTTCCAATGCGTTGATGCATGGATTAAAAATATAAGCGATATTAAAATCGGACCGAAGTTCCCGAAGAAAACTTCGACAGATCATCGTTTTACCCGTTCCCACTTCCCCAATGATTTTTAAAAATCCGTTATTCTCCTGCAATCCATAAACCAGATGCGCAAGCACCTCCTTATGTTTGGGACTCAGGTATAGGTATTTAGGGTCCGGGGTCAGGTCAAAGGGTTTCTCGGAGAATCCGAAAAAATCCTGATAAACATTCTGATGTTTTGGTTTTCTGGCGTTCTCTTTTATTCCAAGAAACTTAAGGGGTCCCGGTCTGGAGGTTTTAGTTTCACCCGAGCCCACATGGCCTTTTTTGACCTCAACGACCGCATCATAAGCTTCGCGTTTCTGTTTATTGGTAAGCGTGTCGTAGGCTTCCTGCGCGACCTCAATCTGTTCTTTGAGGGTGGGCTGGTCCACGGAAGCAGATTTCCCCTCCGAGGAATCAAACTTGCTGATCAGTTTTTGATAAGCCTGGTCGATTTCTCTCTGGGTTGCCCCAGGTTGAACACCTAGCAACTGATAATAATCCGGTAACTGAACTTCACTAATCATAGCGTTTTATCCAATCGGGTTGATAACCAGTTTCAACTGCCTCTAATGAGACCAAAAAACCAGACTCCAATAACTTATTGATATTTAATGTTTAATTCTTCTTGTAAAAAAATTCTAAAAATTTTATAAACACAATAAAAACAGAGGGTTAAAGGTCATCCCCCAAAACACGGCATGACTTCCGGCTTGGATCATAACCAATAATACCTTAATATACAAATAGTTGTGTAAAATGTAAACAAAAAATCAGTGCGGGGTGAAGGAAGGCAAAAATCTAGCCTGTGCTAGGATTGAAAATGAGAGAATTTTGAGGCGAGAAACCGTGCACGAATCCCCCAAGAAACTGCTTAAATGTCCAATCTGCAAAAAGCCTGCGGAGAAGGATAAAAGCAAGAATCCGTTTTTACCCTTTTGCTCAGAACGATGCCGGACCATTGACATGGGGGCATGGCTGGATGGTAAATATGTAGTTAAGGAAGGCGAACCTAATCCCGGCCCGGAGTATTAAACCAAGGCGAACAACTACGCATCAATTGGCGGAGCGTTCATCTTCCTTATAAAAACTTCGAGGATTTGTTTCTGATAAAGCACCACGGCGATATCCATCATGCCATCGTGGTTGAAATCCGCTCCGGTAATGGAACGGGGCTGAGACCCCACGACATAATTATAATGCGGAAAAATAAACGATCCGTCCCCCCTTCCCGGAATCACGGATATGGTCCCCCCTCTGCGGTTGCACACGACAATATCGGGAACCCTGTCGCCGGTGAAGTCCCCCACAACTATATTATGAGGCCCTTTTTCTCCGGCAAAGTCATCGAGCTTGGAGAACGCGCCTTTACCATCTCCCATATAAATGCTGAGGCTGTCCCTCATCGGGCTTGACGAGATCAGGTCTGTCTTGCCATCCAGGTTCATATCGTGGTGAATGATAAAAGAAGACTGGTGACCGCCGCTAATTTTTTTGGGTGGCATGAAAGTTCCGTCTCCATTGCCCAAAAACATTTTAATATGCCTCACATTAACCGCGTTGAGCGCCATGGCGATATCCTGGTTTCCATCGCTGTTGTAATCGCCAATGGTTATGTATGCGGGAGTGGGACCTGCCTGATAGGCCTCGGCGACTTTAAAAGTACCGTCTCCCACCCCAAGAAGAATGATCAATTTATTGAAGCGCAGAGTCACCGCGAGATCGATATTTTCATCGTTATTAAAATCGCCCGCCGCAATCGCGATGGGAAGCCGCCCCACCTTCACTTCGGTCTTCAATTTGAACAACCCGTCTTTCTGCCCGAGAATGATGGAGACATTTCCATCGCCATAGTTGCATAAAGCAATATCGGGAATACGGTCGCCATTGAAGTCCGCCACATCCAGGGCAAAAGGTTCCCGACCGGTTTCAATAGTCTGCGGACTCTTAAAGGTGCCATCCCCGATACCTTCCAAAAAAGTCAGGGAATTGCCTGCCGAGTTGACCACCAGAAGATCGGGGAATTCATCATTGTTCATGTCCCGAGCTAATACCACTTCTGGTTTTTCCCCGACCTTATAGGCAATCGGCAAGGCAAACAAATCTGGCCGAGGTTGGCTTTCCCCGCAACCGGAGAACAGAAGAGCCCCTAATAAAGAAAGCAGAATTTTTATTTCCAACCGCACCAATTTTATCACCGTAGTTTTTTCCTGTTTCTGAAACCCGCCACTAGCCGTGGGGGCAACGTGCACGTCATATTATTTCTTAGCCTTCGTGCCCCGGAGGGGTAACAACTATTTCTGGCTAGCAAAAATTGTCTCGGCTCAATTACGCTCTTGCCAGTTGCCAGCGGAGGCTCTCCGCCAAAACGATTTTTCGTTTATACAGGATGCCTCGAAACTTGTAAACGAATTTGAAAAAATGATATAATTTTCAATAGTTTATAGCCTGCTCACGTCTCCATAAAATGCCTTTCTATCATTATTTCAAATCTATTTTTTTCATCAGCTTCTTGTTCCTTGCAGGATGCCAAAGCTTCCAATTCGACCCTTGGCCCGATACCGGCGAGGGAGTGTATCACACGGTGCAAAAGGGCCAGACCCTTTACCGCATTGCCAAAGCCTATGCACTGGATGTGAAAGTTTTGCAACGCACCAACCATATCGGAGACCCCTCAAAACTCAAGGAGGGAACCCGGTTGTGGATACCGGGAGCTCGCAGGGTTTTACAGATACCGTCACATACCGCAAAAAAGAAAACATCGCCGACTGTTAAACCCCGCAAAGGTTTTTTCATCTGGCCCGCCAAGGGAACCCTGACTTCCCGGTTCGGGATGCGAAACGGACGCAAACATGAAGGAATCGATATTGCGGCTCCCAAAGGGACTCCTATTCATTCCGCCGCGGATGGTAAAGTGGTGTTTAGTGGATGGGGGCCCACCGGCTATGGGAAAATGGTCATCATAAAACACAAACACCATCTGACCACCCTTTACGCGCACAACTCAAAACTTCTTGTCAAAAAAGGAAGCCGGGTCAAGCAGGGGCAAAAAATCTCCCTGATGGGAAACACCGGCCGGTCCACCGGACCCCATCTCCATTTTGAAGTACGAAACGACACGCATCCAAAAGATCCTATAAAATATCTGTCTGTCAAAAGATAAAGTTTTCTTTTGCTTCAATCTCTGATAAAAAAACAACGTTGCAACGCCAACACGAATTTCAAGAAAGGTGAGACCATGGAATCTGTGAAACAAATCATCCGTGATGTTCCGGACTTCCCCAAAAAGGGGATCATCTTTAAAGATATCACCCCGCTTCTTGGCGACCCCGTAGCGTTTCAGAAAACTATCAATGCCCTGAAGGATCGTTATGCAGACAAGCCGGTAGATGCGGTGGTCGGTGTGGAAGCGCGCGGGTTTATCTTCGCCTCAGCTTTGGCCTACGCACTGGGTACCGGAGTGGTCATGGTTCGAAAACCGGGC
>Ga0208879_1002489_pt1 | contig 16130 bp, 12 predicted proteins | sample Knorr_S15_td_Bot_FD_185605 | JGI IMG/M metagenome (GOLD analysis project Ga0208879, IMG submission 185605) | Marine microbial communities from Southern Atlantic Ocean transect - Knorr_S15_td_Bottom_ad_5009_LV_A (SPAdes) (version 2) | ecosystem: Environmental > Aquatic > Marine > Oceanic | place... | reverse complement strand
TGACGATCATTCAGAAATACGGTTCGCGTATCCGCAACGTGCATCTCAAAGACATTCGCCAACCGATACTGGATGAAGTCCATGCGAAAAAAATGAGCTTTCTGGATTCAGTCAAAGCCGGAGTTTTCACCGTTCCGGGCGACGGGGTCATCCCGTTTGATCCGATTTTCCAAGCATTAGCTGATGCACATTATCAAGGCTGGTTTGTGGTCGAAGCAGAGCAAGACCCGGAAAAAGCAAATCCGCTGGAATATGCCAAAAAGGCACGAACTTTCATTCAAGAACATACTGGTATCTAAATGAACAACCGATTTCACATCCATCCTTCACTGCGTTACGGCATGGTAGGAGGAGGAGCAACGAGTCAGATTGGAGACAGCCATCGGGTGGCGTTGCGTCGAGACAGTTATTATGAGCTTGTCGCCGGAGCATTCGACATTGATGTGGAGCGAGGGCGGCAATATGGTGAATCCTTGGGTTTAGCAAAAGATCGGATTTACGCGGACTATCAGCAAATGGCGCAAACTGAATCTGCCCGTGAAGACGGAATCAACGTTGTAGGAATCATGACTCCCAACAACACGCACTACGCGATTGCGAAAAGGTTTCTGGAAGCCGGAATTCACGTCATTTTAGAAAAGCCCGTTACCACGACGACAGACGACGCCTTGAGTTTGATGCGGCTGGCTCAAGAGAAAGACCTGTTGTGCGCTTCGATGTACGGCTACAGTGGTTATCCAATGATCCGGCAAGCACGGGCGATGGTGGCTGCGGGAGAACTTGGTGAAATCACGGTGGTACAAACAGAATTTGCTCATGGAAACTGCGCGACCGCAGTCGAGCAACATAGCGAAGGTGCGGCGTGGCGCAACGATCCGAACACCTCCGGCGCGACGTTTATCCTCGGAGATGTCGGTACTCATGCGTTGCACCTTGCCACGTTTATCACCGGACAGCAAGTTCGGGAAGTCGCAGCAGACCGCCAAAGTTTTGTGACGGGCCGTGTGTTGGAAGACAATGCCCACGTTTTGCTGCGTTTTGAAAAAGGCGCGGCGGGATATTTGTGGGCCAGCGGAATTGCGGTCGGACATCGGCATGGTTTGGCCATCCGAATATATGGAACTCAAGCCGGAATTGAATGGCATCAAGAACGTCCCAATCAATTGAGTTACTCCCCATTAGGACAAACTCCCCGAATTTTGGAACTCGATTCTCCGGAACTGCATCCTTCCGCAAAACGTTTGTTGCGTGTGGGAGCGGGTCAACCTGAAGGCTATTTTGAAGCGTTCAGCAATATCTATTCAGATTTTGCGGAAGTGCTCCTGGCAAAACTTTCCGGGACAATACCTGATCCGCTCAGTTTGGATTTTCCGACATTGGAAGATGGCGCTCACGGAGTCAAATTTTTGGAAGCGTGTGTCGAGTCCGCAAACAATAACGGTCGTTGGACCAACTCTGAACTTCGTGATTCAGGAAAAACAGTTTGAACTAAAAACTCTCATGCCCTCCCCGAAAAAACCGGAAACTCTTCGCAGCCAACGCTGGTACGGCCCGGACGATCTTCGTTCATTTGGACACCGCTCCCGTACCAAACAGATGGGGCTACATCGCGATGAATTTGTGGGTAAACCCGTAATCGGCATCATCAACACTTGGAACGAGATGAACACCTGCCACACACATTTTCCGCAACGTGTGCAGGATGTGAAACGCGGCGTTTTAGCGGCGGGTGGGTTTCCGGTGGAGTTGCCAGCAATGTCGTTAGGGGAGCAGTTGATGAAGCCGACCGCAATGATGTACCGCAATTTTCTGGCAATGGAGGTAGAAGAACTTTTGCGTAGCTACCCCATCGACGGCGCAGTGCTTATGGGAGGTTGCGACAAAACCACGCCCGGAGTTTTAATGGGGGCCATCAGCATGAATTTGCCCTGCATTTACCTTCCCGGAGGAGCGATGCTGCGCGGGCATTGGCGAGGGGAAATTTTGGGCAGCGGCACCGATGTTTGGAAATATTGGGATGATCGGCGTTCCGGTAAGCTGGATGAAAAAAGTTGGTTTGAAATTGAGGATGGTATCGCCCGTTCTCCGGGAACTTGCATGACGATGGGAACGGCCGCCACCATGATGTCGATGGCCGATGCACTGGGCATGTCGCTTCCGGGAGCCTCGTCCATTCCGGCAGTGGACTCGAATCACAACCGCATGGCTTCGCACAGTGGACGGCGTGCGGTCGAGTTGGTATGGGAGGACATCAAGCCGACCGATATTCTCACCGAAAAGGCGATTGAAAATGCGATCGTGGTGCAAATGGCGATTGGCGGTTCCACCAATGGCATCATTCATCTCACCGCTATAGCGCGGCGTGCTGGTATTCCTTTGGATTTAGAACGTTTTGACAAAATTTCTCAGGGCATCCCGCTGCTGGCCAATCTAAAGCCTTCCGGGAAATATGTGATGGAAGATTTTTATTACGCCGGTGGATTACTGGCCTTGATGAAACAACTCGAAGCGCGGCTACATCTGGAAATCCCAACCATCAACGGCAAAACAGTACTGGAAAATTTGGCTGGTGCAGAAGTCTTCAACCCGGACGTCATCCGCACTTTTGATCAACCTGTAATGCAAGCCGGCGGCACCGCTATTTTACGTGGGAGCCTTGCGCCGAATGGGGCGGTAATTAAACCGACGGCTGCCGAAGAACGCTTGTGGAAGCATCGCGGACCGGCCCTGGTGTTCAAAGACATTAGGGATTTGAAAGCCCGTGTGGATTCTGACGACTTGGAAGTCACGCCGGATTCAGTGTTGGTTCTGCAAAACGCAGGGCCGATTGGCGCTCCCGGAATGCCGGAATGGGGACAGTTGCCTGTTCCGAAAAAATTGCTGGATCAGGGATTTCGGGATATAGTCCGCATCTCGGACGCTCGCATGAGCGGCACCAGTTATGGTGCGTGCGTGCTTCATGTTTCTCCGGAATCCGCGTTGGGCGGGCCGCTGGCACTGGTTAGGGACGGAGACTTGATTGAACTTGATATTGAAAATAGACGCTTGGACTTGTTGGTTCCGGAAGCTGAATTGAAAACACGGCGTCAACAATGGCATCCTCCTGAAGCGAAAGCCAGCCGAGGTTATGCCAAACTCTACATCCAACATGTAACTCAGGCACACGAAGGATGCGATTTTGACTTTTTACAAGGAACTCCCGGAGAAACTCCGGAACCGGATATTTTTTGAGAGATTGTTATGGAACAAGTTCGTATTGGAATAATTGGAACCAGTTGGTGGGCAGACACAATGTATTTGCCGTCGCTGGCCGGCAACGAAAAAGCTGTTGTTGTAGCTTGCTGTGGACGCAATGAAGAACGTGCCCGCAAGTTGGCAGAAATTTGGAAAATTCCGCAGGTCTATACAGATTGGAAAACGATGTTGGATGAAGAACCGCTGGATGCTTTGATTATCAGCACCTCGAATTCTACTCACTGCCCCATCACTCTTGCAGCACTGGAAAAAGGGCTACATGTGCTTTGTGAAAAACCGCTCGCTTTGAATTATGCAGAGGCCAAGCGTATGCTGGAATCGGCACAAACTCATCAAGTTGTGACCATGGTGCCATTCACGTATTCCTTTGTTCCCATGACTCAAACCATCAAACGTTTGTTGAGTGAAGGTTATTTGGGAAAACCACACCATCTGAATTTCCGCTATTACGCCAATTTTGGCAGGTCTCCGGAATACCATTGGCGGTTCAATCAAAAAATGGCAGGTTCAGGTTCCTTAGGTGATATCGGTTCTCATTTCCTCTATTTAGCCGTATGGTTCTTTGGAGAAGTTACTCACGTTTATGCAGAATTAGATACAGTGATTGAGCGTCCGAAACTTGACCCCGCAGGACAGCCTTATGTGCAGGCAGATGATTTTAGTATCGTAGTTTTGACTTTCGCCAATGGAGCGAAGGGAGTGGTGCAGGCCAGCACGGTTGCCCATGAACCGACTCCTTGGGGGCAAACGCACTTTCTGGACCTGCACGGTTCCGGTGGAACGTTACGCGGCTGGACCGATTGGGAAAAGACTTACCAACTTCTTGGCGCGAAAGCGGAAGAGACGAAGTTTCAGGAAATTGAAATTCCCGAAATGATAAAGGATGGTCAGCAACGTGATGACATCCAGCAAATGTACAAAGAAACGTTTCGAAAACGTGGCCAAATGGTCGGCGATTTTGTTGAAGCCGTTGCTTCCGGAAAAGAGTGCAGACCGAATTTTGAAGACGGTGCTTGCATTCAACGGATTCTGGATGCGGCATTACGGAGTTCCTCAGAGGGGCGAAAAGTGGCGATTGAGGAGATTTCCTAACCATTATGATGCAGCTCAATTATGTATGACTCATTCGGACTTTATTGGGACGGCAAATGGCAGAAACCGTCTGCTGGGAGTGTGGTAACGGAAACATGAAAACACTAATTTATAAAATAACTTTTGATGCAACGCCACTTCTTGAACATTAATGACATCGATCTAGCTGAATTTGCGTCACTGTGTTCACAAAGCGTGAACGCGAAAGACTATCCTTTTTCTTCGAATGTCCAACAGAAAGTTGTCATCTATGAAGGCGATTATTTCCGTTCTTTGATTGGCTCAAAGCAAGCTCAAGATTTAAAAACGGAGTTGCATCATTGCCTCAAGGATGGTCCGGGGGTGCTGGTGATTAGAAATGCATTTCCTGATTTTCATGTCATTGACAGGGCAACCGAAGTTTTCAAGGAAATAATTACAGACGAAAAAAATATTACGGAAAGTCGAGGAGATCATTTTGCGAAACCCGGAGAAAACGAAAGAATTTGGAATGCCTTACAGAAATTTTGTGAACGGGATACGGATGCCTTCGTTGCTTATTACAAAAATCCCGTCCTGCGATTTGTCTCGGAAGCATGGCTCGGCCCGTTTTTTCAGGTAACTTCGCAGGTCAACATTATTAAACCCGGTGGACAAGCGCAACAGCCGCACCGTGATTTTCACCTGGGTTTTCAGGATGATTCACTTGTTGCGGAATTTCCAATTGCGACGCAAATTTTCTCGCAGTTGCTGACTTTACAAGGAGCTGTTGCACATACCGACATGAACACTTCATCTGGACCGACCTTGCTGTTGCCATTTTCTCAACAATATCAACACGGTTATCTGGCATGGCGGAATCCGGAATTCATAGATTATTTTCAGCATAATGCTGTGCAGTTGCCACTGAATAAAGGGGATGCAGTGTTCTTCAGTCCAGCCTTGTTTCATGCTGGCGGGAATAACACCGAATCCAGCGACCGTATTGCCAACTTGCTGCAAATCTCAAGTGCTTTTGGGAAAGCGATGGAATCGGTAGACCGCACCAAAATGACGAAACTGATCTATCCGGTACTGCTTGCAGGAAAGCAGTCCAAACTGTTAAGTCAGGACGAAATGAAAACCGTTGCTACAGCAGTTGTTGAAGGTTATCCTTTTCCGACAAATTTAGATTCCGATTCTCCGCTTGCAGGTTCCGCACCGGAAACTGTACAGGCATTGATGGAACTGGCCTTGAATGAAGAGTGGACAGCCGATCGTTTTTGCGATTGCCTAAACGAAGCAACAAAACGTAAACTTGCCTGAAATAAAAAAACATCAAAAGGACAAAATGAAAAGCGAACCTTACACAGTAACATTTGGAATAATCGGTGCGGGACGTATCGGTAAACTTCATGCGGACAATCTGCTCAACCGTGTCGAAGGCGCACGCTTAAAAGCAATCACAGATCCGTTTCTGGATGAGGAATGGGCTGCTTCCCGGGATATTCCGTTAACCGGAAAAGATCACCGGATGATGCTCGACGATCCGGAAATTGACGCAATCCTGATCGGCTCACCATCGGCCGAACATGCACCGCAAATGATCGAATGCGCACAGGCCGGAAAGCATATTTTTTGCGAAAAACCGATTGCGCTTGATCCGGAAATAATCCGGAATGCCCTGGCAGAAGTTGACAAATCCGGAGTCAAACTTCAGGTAGGTTTCAATCGCCGTTTTGATCCAAATTTTGCAGCAGTGCAGCAGCAGGTCGCTTCCGGAGCATTGGGCGAGCCGCATATCATCCGGATTACTTCCCGTGATCCCGCTCCACCGCCCGCCGAGTATGTAGCCGGTTCCGGAGGAATGTTTCTGGACATGACGATTCACGACTTCGACATGGCCCGCTTTCTCAGCGGAAGTGAAGTAACCGAAGTTCATGCTTACGGCGCCGTCTTGATTGATCCGGAAATCGGCAAAGCAGGCGACATTGATACCGCAGTTATTTCGCTGAAATTTGCAAACGGAGCACTCGGAATTATCGAAAACAGCCGCAAAGCGGTTTACGGTTATGACCAGCGTGTCGAAGTTTTCGGTTCAAAAGGCACCGCGCTAGCAGACAACAACACACCGACTTCAATGGTCGTTTTAAACGAATCCGGAACAATCCGTGACAAGCCGCTTTACTTTTTTCTGGAACGCTACGAAAAAGCGTTTGTCGCCGAAATGCAGTCATTCATTGACGCAATCCGTGATGACAAACCGACTAAGGTTTCCGGAAACGACGGACTTGCTCCGGTGCTGATTGCAATAGCCGCAAAGGAATCACTCAAAACCGGTAAGCCGGTAAAAGTTGATTCTCTTTAATGTTCCACTTGTTTCCCTTTTTCAAATCGCTTGAATTGGAAAAAAGTGAAAAAAGTGAAAAAACTTTACAAATTTTCTATTTAGCGTACTCTATTATCTAAATTGAATGAAACAAATTTTTCATTTAATATGACCTGAGAATGGTTCGACGGTCAATCATAATCCTATTGCTAATTAAAGGGAGATTATTATGTTAGCATTTCAAATGTTTGCAAAGCGTTTTGCTTTGGGAATTATCGGTGTTGGGGTATCCCTTGGGTTATCCTTAACTCCAGTGATGGCGAAAGACATCACGATACAAGTTTGGGCCGGAGGCTCAAATGTTGTTGATTCATATCGTGTTGATGCCATTGTGATGGCGGCCGATATATTGGAAAGAGAAGCCGCGATTCGGGGAGAAAGCCTGAATATTACAGTCGAAACTAAGTATGATTTCGACGGTTGGGGAGGCTTCAAGCAAGCGGTAACTTTGGCGGCAGAAGCCAACAAAGCCCCGCACATTGTGGTAACCGGACATGAAGATATTGCCCCATGGTCACAGTCCGGATTGATTCGGCCCATTGAAAATTATGTTGATTTTGACACTTGGCCGTTGAATGACCTGTTTGAAAATCTGGTCGAAATTGCATCTTACGAGGGCACAATTTACGGCGTACCTCAAGATGCGGAATCCCGTCCATTCTTTGCCTGGATTCCTCACTTGAAAGGTATAGGATACAGCAAAGCCGACATCCGCGCACTGCCCGGCAAAATCCTAAGCGGTAATTATACGCTCTACGATGTGCTGGATGATGCCAAGAAAATGCAGGATGCCGGTCTTGTCAAACCAGGATACGGTTTTTATCCCCGCGTCTCTAAAGGCGGAGATTACTGGCAGTTCTACCTTTCCTTTGGTGGAGAAATGCAGGATTCAAAATCCGGAAAACTGGTTTTTGACCGCAGTGCCATGAAAAACTTCTATGCGTTTTTCGCTAAAGCGGTTGAAATGGGAGTCACCCGCAAAAACCATATTGGAACTCCCTGGGATCAATGGTATTCTGAGGTGGCTTCCGGAAAAGCAGGGCTTTGGCATGGCGGAACTTGGCACTATTCCCGCTATACCGGAAAAGAAGGTTTGAAGGATTTCTTTGGCAACATCGTGTTCGGCTTGATTCCTGCCGGAGACAAAAACGGACGAGCGAATACCATCACCCATCCGTTGGTTTATTTGGTGACAAATCGCGGAAGTGAGGATGATGCTCAAATTGCGGCTCAACTTATAGCCATCGCCTCTGAACCGCGTATCAACACTTTGCATGCGATCAAGTCTGCTCACTTGGGCATCACCAAGTCTCAGCAGAATGTTCCGCTCTACGCCAACGACCGTTGGGCAAGCGAAGCGACTAAACTTTTGTTGCCACATGCCAGTGCGATGCCTAACCACACCAACTTCTCTCCTTATTTTGATGCCATGTGGAAAGGTTTAGATGCCTCTTGGACGGGACAAAAAACTCCGGAAGAAGCGGTTTCTGATGTGGAAGCAGAATTGCGGGCCAATTTGGGTAACGATATTATCATTCGCTAAAAAACAGTGCATCCGTCGGGCATTGCCTGACGGGTTGCTGACCGAACAACGAATCACAGGACATCAGGAAATTACGTGTCAGCCAAACTCGGATACATCTTTATTGCTCCTGCACTTGCCCTCGTTGTTCTCTTCTTTCTAACGCCCGTCCTCATGACGGGCGTATTTTCTATGACCAACATGAGTACGGCCACCGGAATTACCGGTGGCTCGTATCAAATAACGCCCTCCGTTTTAAGCCAACTAGGAGATCAGGGTTTTCATCGCAAAATCTTGAAACGCATTGGTTCTGAAAGTTATTCCATCAGTGAAAAAGGTCTCCTGGCGGCGACAAAAGCCGATGTGAAAACAGAACTCGTTGAGGAATTACGGGAACGGTATCTTGGAGAAACCTTTGCCAGCCGCCGCCTGTTTGAACGATTCTTAAAAAAGTTGGACAACCGCCCACGAAGCACCCGTGCCCTCAAATCGACCTCGCCGCACTTCCGGAAATCTTTAATCAAAGAACGTTTTGCCAGCAAAAAGGAACTGCTTCTTTCACTGGAAGAAATGGATTTGGGATTGACACAGGAACAGGCGGAGCAGTTGGCAAATGCAAGTTACACAGGATGGATTTGGACCGGAGAAAATTTTCGTAAGATGTTCGTGCTTCCGGAAACAAAGCAAATCCTGTTCAACACCGGATTTTACGTTGCTTCAACGCTTTTAATTTTTAATATTGGATTTGCCTTAGTTTTGGCCGTTACCACATTTTACCTGCCGAAGGGACAAGCCGCAATTTTCCGCGCACTTTGGTTTTTACCACGGATTACGCCTTCAGTTTTGTATGTTTTATTGTGGAAATGGCTGACTTGGGACACCGGATTTATCAATGCGGTCGTGAGCAATTTCGGAGTTACGCCCCGTAACTGGATGCTGGATACGGCAGCCAACGCCTGGGTGACTGTGATCATGATCAATGGTTTCATTGGTGCTTCGATGGGCATGATTTTGTTTTCCAGTGCAATTGCGGGTATTCCAAAACAGATGCTTTATGCCAGCGAAGTCGATGGCGCAAACCGTTGGCAACAAATTCGACATATCATTTTACCCCAGCTCAAATGGCCGATTCTTTTTATTACCGTTTATCAAACCTTGTCATTACTGACCTCTTTTGAACAAATTTTTCTTTCCACTGACGGAGGTCCCGGCTCTTCAACTGAAGTTTGGGCACTGTCCGCTTATCACACTGCTTTGGATAATTATTGGGGAAATTTGCAGTATGGCTATGGAGCTGCTCTGGCTTTGGTCTTAGTCGTCGTCGGTGTCATTATGTCGCTAATTTATCTTCGGTTTTTTCGTTTTGATGAACTCATCAAACCTCCAAGAATTGAGCAATAGGAATCCGCAATGTCGCATAATTTTAAAAATTGGCCCATAGTTATCGGGCTCACGCTATCCACGATTCCAATCATGCTCATGTACGTTTTTCTGTTTGTGGATACGGTCACAGACACGCTTCCGGGGGAAATGATTCCCAACCGCTTCACTTTGGAACATTGGCGTTTTTTGTGGGAAAATATTGAAGGCAAATCGAGTGTTTGGCTGGCAATGCTTAATACAATGATTTTTGCGAGTTCGGTCACCTTGATTGTTTTGTCTGTTTCTTCAACCGCCTCGTATGCACTTTCGCGCCTTAACATCCCTTTTCGCAAAGAATTTTTAGCCGGAATACTGATGTTGCACGCTTTTCCGTCGATTACGCTAATTATTGCAATTTTTCTGATTTTGCAGATGGTTGGCCTTTACAACACGCTCATCGGAGTAATTTTAGTCAAAGCCTCTTTGCAACTGCCTTTAGGAATTTGGATTATGAAAGGTTTTTACGATGCTGTCCCGTGGGAAATCGAAATGGCCGGAATCCAGGATGGTGCTAGCCGCTTCACGGTTTGGTATCGTTTGGTTCTGCCGCAAGTTCGCCCGGGATTCTTTGCGCTTGGTCTTTTTTCATTTCTGGAAGGCTGGAGTGAATACATTTTACCGGCGGTTTTAGCCCCCGCAAATGATGTGCAGTTGTTGTCGGTTTATCTTGCTTCCTTAATTGCGGATGATCAACATTTTGACTTCAATTTATTCAAATCTGTGGGCTTGTTTTACGCCATTCCGGTAATTATTTTTTATCTGTTTTTTCAAGACAAATTGATGAACATTTACGGTGGAGGGACAAAAGGCTGATGGAAATAATTTTAGAAAATTTCACCAAACGGTTTGGGGATTTGACGGTCATTGATAAGATGAACTTGACAATCAAAGAAGGCGAAATGCTGGCCTTGCTCGGCCCGTCCGGTTGCGGGAAATCCACCACTCTTTTTGCCATTTGCGGAATTCATCGTATGGACGAGGGGCGGGTCTTTTTTGGCGGCCAGGATGTCACGCGGGTTCCAACTCAAGAGCGAAATATCGGTGTTGTTTTTCAGTCTTATGCTCTGTATCCACACATGACGGTTGCTCAAAATATTGCTTTTCCGCTGACAGTACGCCACGAGAGCAAACAGACAATCAAGAAAAAAGTTGGAAAAATGGCCGAGTTGGTTCACATCGAAGAACTACTGGAGCGTCGTCCGGAGCAGCTTTCCGGCGGTCAACAGCAACGAGTCGCTTTGGCCCGCGCTCTTGTCCGCAAGCCCGGTGCATTATTGTTGGATGAGCCTTTGGCCAATCTTGACGCAAAATTGCGTTTGGAAATGCGTTCCGAAATTCGCCGCGTCCAAAAAGAAACCGGAATTTCGGCGGTGTTGGTGACACATGATCAAGTGGAAGCAATGAGTATGAGCGACCGCATTGCAATCATGAAAGATGGAAATATATTGCAAGTAGCACCTCCGACAGAAATGTATCAGCGTCCGGAAAATGATTTTATCGCAGGCTTTTTAGGCAATCCGCCGATTGCTTTTTTGGATGGAGTTGTTGCTGATGGTATCGTAGAAATCAGCAGTGCGGAGATTAAAATACCCTTACCTGAAAACATTGAAGTACCTCCCACCGAATCGCGTATTCGCGTTGGTATCAGGCCGGAATTTTACCAACCGGAAAATCCATATAAGATTCCCGGAACTGTTTCATTTGTGGAAATTCAGGGGCGTGAAAATCTTTACGATATTCAATTGAAAGATGGCAACCTCCTGCGTTCAATCCAATCCGCTACTGTTTCTCCTCTCTCTCCGGGAACAAAAGTGGATTGGGGAGTTCGCCCCGAACAACTTCTCTTTTTCAACAGTTCAGGCAAACGACTATGAGACCTCGACAGTCATTGGCACTTTTGCCGAATAATATTGTAAATTACCGAATCGATACCAAATCATTATTGATGTAGCCGTAAAAACTTGTCATTCCCGCGAAAGCAGGAATCCAGGAACTTGTAAGTATCTGAAATAATGGATTCCCGCTTTCGCGGGAATGACAAACATGGGTGTAATTATGACTTTTTACGGGACCATCATTATTGAGTTATTGAAAAGAGGTTTTAATGAATAACTGGATGAAAGCATTACGTCTGCATTATGGATACATGAAAGAACAGTATCCAGACAGGGATTTGATGTTGATTTTTGATATCGACGGTGGCATTAACGATATGCAATATCAGCTTTTTCGAGCATTGCAGACCTTTGATCAACTGCAAGGAACTCATTATTTTTACCGCTTAAAGCCCGATGAAATCAAAATTCATGAGGATTTGCTGTCTTCATTCCTCACTGAATATCAGTTGGCGCCAGCGCAAAAAGAAGCATTTCTCACTTGGTACACGAGTTACCGTAAGTCTTCACGGGTACATTTGCGACCGATGAAAGGTGTGATTGAAACCATTTGTTGGTTTCAGATGCAGTCCAGAACGGCGGTCGGATTGAAAAATATTTGCTCCCAGGATATGCAGAAAAAAACCATCCAGGCACTGAAAAAATTTGGCAAAGACTATCAGTTAAAGCTTCCTAAAGAATTGATTTATTTCCCTAAGCACCGCGCCCCGTCTGAGTCCGCAGTAGAAAGTCTCTCTTACTTTCGCAAACTTGGCTATCATGTGGTATGTTTTGTTGACAGTGAAACGGTCTCACTCGATGCCATTGCCGGTGAAAAAGATACCCGTGATATTTTACTGCTCCAAGCGGACACTGTTTATCGCTCAAATGACATGCCGGTGACTGCCGCTGTGGAAAAAGGCAGTACTTATGAATTGCGAGAACTGGTAAATGAAAAGGACTTACCTCCCGCCATTGACTTGGTTTGGCATGGAATCAATGACCGGAAAAATTTGCAGCAGTTTCTCTCGTCACACATTCAATGGGGTGAGGTCGATGTTCAGACCGTGCATGAAGATGGATCGGTGTTACTGCAACATGACAGTCCGTTGGAAGACGAGACACTTTTGATCGAAAAGATCGATCTGCGGTTAAACGAGTTATTGGTTGAGTTTCAACAACATGGCAAGGCAATCAAAGTTGATTTCAAGGATAAGGGCAATGTCCTACGCGAATCCATCAAGCTTCTCAAAAAACATGGTTTTAATGATCAAAATCTTTGGCTGAATGGTGATATTGATGTGCTTCAAGAAGTGGGGTTTAAAATGTTGTTGACCGCCTTTCCCAATGCTGTCATACAAACCTCCGTTGATTTTATCAGTCCCCTGGTCTTCTCCATGCCAAATCAAGCCAAGAAAATACTCACGCACTTAAAAGGCTGGGGCATCAATCGTTTTTCCATCAGTTGGGAATTGGCAAAATGTTCAGCCTTGCTGCATCAACTCAAAAAATGGGGATTTGAGGTGAATGTCTATAATGCACCTGATTTAGAACAGTTTCTCAAGGTGATGATTCTTTCTCCACGCTCAATCACTTCGGACTTTAATTTTCCAGAATGGAATTATTACGGTCGCGGTTCTGGTAAAAACGGCATCCAATCGGATTATGTGGAACAGCAGGTGAACTTGAAATAATGAATAGCCGACTGGAAGACATCGCTTTGCTTACCCAGTGGCAGGCTGGAGATGAGGACGCACAAAAAAAACTGCGCACCTTGTTTGATGCGGTGATCGAAGGACAGTTCGATGCTGTTTTCAGAGAACCGGTTCCGGCGGATGAGGTTTGTGTGACCACCTCTCTGCATTTGATGACGCTGACCATGTTGAATCAGCTTTATGGTATCAACTCAAGAGAGTTTTACAAAGACGACCCAAAACGTTTTGTCCGGACGACTCTCATGACTCAGCGTTTACTTGGGTTCCGTAAGTTGACTCTCGGCTGGCCGGTTTATGCTTTTGGAGCGGAAGCTTTGGGACAGGCTACGATGTATCCGGATCAACATGCCCCCGGTGCTGATCCGGGAGTTTCTTTGGTTGACCGGAATAACTGGCATGAATTGAAAGCTCCGGATTTTGAAGCAGAAGTACCCCAAGTTATCGAAGCAATGTTGGCCTCTTTTACCGAACTGACAGGACTTGAACCCGTTGCTCATTTGCCTGCGCCTTACAGCCTTGCAGCAGATATTTTCGGTCAGGAAACTTTGATTACCGCTTTAAGTCATGAGCCGGATTTTGTGAGCGAATTTTTGGAACATTTGACTGATAAGATATTAGTTCCATGGTGCGAACGTTTAGTGCAAAAATTTCCGCATATCTGGCTCGAACTTTCGGATGCTTCCGGCTCCCCTTTATTCATCAGCCCAACTCTTTTTCAGAAAATTGCGGCGAGTCCTGTCCAGCGACTGATTCCGGAATTTCCTTGGGGGAGTCGGTTGTTTGTCGCCAACTATCGAGGTGACATGACCCCAAAAACTGCTAACGAAAGTGGTCGTCGGGGAAAAGGACGGCGCAACCGCAGAGGACAACAAACAAATTTGGAAACAAACAAAACAATATCGTCAACGGAGGCTTTGTCAGAATTGATTGATTTCAAACTGAGTCTTTGTCCTGAGTTCATCATCAAATTGGAAGCCGATCAATCTCCTCTTTCGATTTATGTTGAACAGGCGATTCGACGTGAAAAGCCTCTCTACTTAGGAATTGGAGCAACACGCATAGACCGGAACAGCATTTTTGATCATGAAGCAGCAAAATCGGAACTTGAAGATTTAGCGAGAAATTCGGCTAAAGCAATCAAAACTGTTTCCGAATTTTTAGCTTTGGGAGGTAGTCCACGATCAAAGTTATCTTGGCCTGGAGATGTTTACATCGAAGATGTTAATGCGGAATCAGATTTCGGTTTGGTAAAAACAATTATCGACACAGTGACGGAATATGGCAAAATGTAACTACGGCAGTCATATTTTGATTTTTCTCAGTACTGTTTTTGCCGAAATTTTGAGGACCGGTAGAGCGGCGGTTTCATCCCAGCTCCAGCAGTTTGCCGTGGGACGAAACCGCACGGCTACCTTTGCATCAACTTTGTTAAACCATTGACTGAGTCGTAATTTATTTGCTCGACAAAAAGATATAATTACTGTAGAAAGTACTGATGAGAGTTAATCTTCGGTAAAGGAGTTTAATTTTGGCTCATTCTTGGAAACATTTAATTCGTCTTGTGAACCCTCGATAAATTCAGGATTTGTTCAAGACTGATATAAAAATGTTTCTTAATCAATTAATTTTAAGCAAGGAGATAATATGAAAAAAATGCTTTGTTTTATGGCTGCTGGAGTTGCAGCCATGACCATCGCATTGTTATCGAGTCCTGCTTTGGCCTTGGAGGTCAAAGTCGAGGTCTTCGCAAGTGGCCTGCAGTCACCCGTGGATCTCAAGGAATCGCCGGACGGGAGCGGCCGGATTTTTATCATGCAACAAACCGGCGCAATCGTTGTGATCAACGCCGACGGCACGATGCGTCCTGAGCCTTTTCTCGATCTCAGGGCTAGGATAATTGACCCATACGTCCGCTTCGACGAACGTGGAACGTTGGGTTTGGCCTTCCACCCGAATTACAAGAACAATGGCAAGTTCTATGTCTATTCCAGCCGTGACATCGTGCGGGAAAAAGAGGATATGCTGCATGAGATTTTCGGTCACCATACCTCGTATGTCTCCGAGTTCAAGGTGTCTGAGAATCCCAATGTTGCCGATGCCGGTTCCGAACGGGTGCTGATGAAAATTTCACAACCTCAATTCAATCACAACGGCGGTGCTTTGGAATTCGGGCCGGATGGCTATTTGTACATCGCCTTGGGCGATGGTGGATTCGCCGACGACTGGGGTTACGGCCATAACAAGAAGATCGGCAACGGCCAAGACCTAAGTACTTTGCTCGGCAAGATTCTGCGGATTGATGTCAACACAAAGTCCAAGGGCTTGGAATACGGTATTCCCGGCGACAACCCGTTTGCCGGTCAAGACGGAGCGCGGCCTGAGATTTTCGCATATGGCTTCCGCAATCCATGGCGGATGACCTTTGACTCCGGCGGCAAGCGCCAACTCTTTGTGGCCGACGTGCAACAGAACAGTTACGAAGAAATAGACATCGTCACCAAAGGTGGTAATTACGGCTGGCGTGTTATGGAAGCAAATCACTGCTTCGATTACCTTAATCCGAACAAGCACTTGAATTCCTGTAACAAAGACGGCATGATCGCACCGATCATTTCCTACAACCACTGTAATAAGTTCGGTGGTAAAAACTGTTATGGAGTAAACGTGCAAGGCGGCAGCGTTTACAGAGGCAGCCACGTTCCTTGGCAAGGCAAGTACTTCTTCGGAGACTGGAGTATGAGCTTTGGCGGGAAGAGCGGCAGACTTTACGCCGCCACTAACTCCGGTGGTAAGTGGAGCTTTGAGCGGGCAAATGTGACTAATCACGATTTTGTCACGCATGTACTGGCTGTGCTACAAGACCTCAAAGGTAATGTCTATGCCATGACATCCGAGTCGATGGG
>Ga0208879_1002488_pt1 | contig 16165 bp, 11 predicted proteins | sample Knorr_S15_td_Bot_FD_185605 | JGI IMG/M metagenome (GOLD analysis project Ga0208879, IMG submission 185605) | Marine microbial communities from Southern Atlantic Ocean transect - Knorr_S15_td_Bottom_ad_5009_LV_A (SPAdes) (version 2) | ecosystem: Environmental > Aquatic > Marine > Oceanic | place... | reverse complement strand
CGGCAAAGGTAATTACGGACTCGATTCATCCCGATGCAAAGGTTATTTTTGGCGCGGTACTGGATGATCGCCTGAAAAAAGGCGAGCTTAGGGTTACGGTTATTGCAACAGGATTTTCTGATGCGGAACCCTCTTTTAGGGATGTTGAAGAAGAAGGCGAAGGGAAAGATATTATTCCCGCAATGAAGAATAATCTCAATCCTAATCCTAACTCTAATTCCAATTCTAGTCCCAACAACAGCCAATCTTCCTCCGGTGATAAGGACTCATCCAATAATAAAGACAAAGAGGACGAGGAGGACTGGGATATACCCGCCTTCATCCGGAATAAAATGAAATAATAAAATTATCACAAAAAGCCCCCCCCTTCTAGTACTAGAGGGGGGGCTTTTTGCTTTTATCTATTGAGCTAAGCTCGGTTATCCACAGATTTCGTAATTTTGACTAAAATGCCATATCATATGGTATAATTAAATCCCATAGAGAAATCTATGCCATTTAATTTTATCTGTGGATAACGGGGGCCTGACTCGGAGGAATTCAGGCCTTTATGGTCTATAGATTGTATATTTGCATGCCAAATGCGACAAACAAGGTGATAAAAAGGGTCAGAAAGCGTGATGGGGAGATTGTGCCGTTCGAAAGGAAGATGATAGAGAAGGCGGTGAACGGGGCAATAGCTGCGGTTGCGGGAAAAGAAGATTTAAAGCGCGCGGTAAGAATTTCTGATTTAGTAGTGCTTGAGATGGAGAAAAGATTTGGAAGAAAGATAATACCGAGCGTTGAAGACATACAAGATATTGTAGAAGAATCCTTGATTAAAAAGGGCTTAACCAAAGTCGCAAAGGCGTATATTCTTTATCGAAGCAGACGGGCACAGGTAAGAGAGTCCCAAAAAATGATACCCGAAAAAGTCAGGGAGCTTGCCGGCGAAAGCAAAAAATATTTTAGAAATGATCTTGCGGAATTTATATACTACAGAACTTATTCTCGCTGGATAGATCAGGAGGGAAGGCGCGAAACCTGGATAGAGACCGTGAGGCGCTATGTGGATTTCATGAAAGATAATTTAGGCAATCGGCTTACCGACAAAGAATATGATGAGATCCAGAATGCAATATTGAATCAGGAAGTCGTGCCTTCAATGAGGTTGATGTGGGGCGCCGGCAGGGCTGTCGAGAAAACGAATGTTTGCGCTTATAACTGTTCCTATATCGCGCCTTCAAAGCTTGGAGATTTTGCGGAGATTATGTATCTTTCCATGTGCGGCACAGGAGTGGGTTTTTCGGTAGAGTCCCAAACTGTCCAACAGCTTCCGATTATAAAACATCAGACCGGCAAATCCCTAAAGATTCATGTTATCGACGACAGTAAAGAGGGATGGGGAGATGCCCTGACTATGGGCCTTAAAGCTTGGTACGCGGGAGGAGATATTAAATTTGATTACTCAAAAATACGCCCTGCCGGATCCCGGCTCAACGTTATGGGCGGCCAGAGCTCGGGGCCGGATCCTCTACGGGCACTTATTGATTTTGCCCGCACCAAAATTTTGTCCCGCCAAGGCAAGCGGCTTAGTAATATTGATGTTCACGATATTATATGCAAAATCGGAGAGGTTGTAGTGATGGGAGGCGTAAGGCGCTCGGCTTTGATTTCATTGTCTGATCTTGACGACAAGGAGATGCGGCACGCAAAGGAAGGCCAGTTTTATCTGTTTGAGCCACAAAGGCAAATGGCCAACAATTCCGCGGTCTACAACCACAAGCCAACGACTGCCGAGTTTATGGAAGAATGGCTCGCATTAGCGAAAAGCGGTACCGGGGAGCGGGGGATATTCAACCGTGCGGGCCTGAAGCATCAGTTGCCAGAGAGGCGGTGGAAAGTTTTTAAAAAACATTTCCAGACATCCGGCACAAATCCTTGCGGGGAGATCATTTTGAGAAGCAAGCAATTCTGCAACCTATCAGAGGTGATATGCAGGGCAGAAGACACTAAAGAAACCCTAACGCGCAAAGTGCGCATCGCGACTATTTTGGGCACGTACCAATCCGCACTTACTAATTTTCCGTATCTTTCAAAGGAGTGGAAGCAGAACTGTGAAGAAGAGCGGCTGCTTGGGGTATCCCTGACGGGGCAGTGGGATTGCCCCCTGGTGCGCAATGCAGAAGTCCTCAAATCCTTAAACGAGAAAGCTATTATAGTAAACAGAAAATACGCAAAAAGATTTGGCATTAACGCTTCTACCTGCATCAGCTGTGTAAAGCCCTCGGGCACTGTGTCGCAGCTCGTAGACGCGGCAAGCGGCATGCACCCGAGGCACGCAAAGTACTATATAAGACGCGTTAGGATTTCCGCTACGGATTCGCTTTTTCATATGCTGCGCGACCAAAAATTCCCGTACTATCCGGAGGTAGGCCAGCCGGCAAATAATGCTTCTACTTATGTTCTGGAATTTCCGGTAAAGGCGCCAAAGCGCGCGATAACCAAAGATAAAATTTCAGCATTAGATCAATTGGAACACTGGAAGATAGTAAAAGAGAACTATACGGAGCATAACCCTTCCGTGACAGTGTCGGTTGGCGACGATGAATGGATTGATGCCGCAAACTGGCTTTATAAAAATTGGGAAATGCTGGGCGGACTTTCATTTCTTCCCCGTACGGATCATTCTTACGCGCTTGCGCCGTATGAAGAGATAAACGAAGATAGATACAACGAGATGGTAGCGAAGTTGCCAAGAGTAGATTTCTCTCAAATTCTTTTGTATGAAAAAGCCGATACCACGCAAGGCGCAAAAGAGCTAGCGTGTGTGGCGGGCGTGTGTGAGATAGAGGAGGTTTCCGCGGTAAACACCACGCAGGCGTAATATTCAAAGGGCTGTAATAGGCCCTGCCTGCCGGCAGGCAGGGCCGCCCAAGGCGGGCAGGCAAATTAAATGGCTAATTAAATGGCTAAGTCACTTAGCCATTTAATTAGCCATTTAATTTTGGGCGGGGAAATGAGTTGCTTACTTAAGGTAACCCTACGTCGCTTCGCTCCTCAGGGTCCTCAATTTCGTAAATCAAAAACCCGCCTCTTGGCGGATTTTTGAACGAAATTGGGAGCGGGTAAGGGGAGTCGAACCCCTATCTCGTCCTTGGCAAGGACGTATAATAGCCACTATACGATACCCGCATTTTCTCCATCTTACCACCTCATTCCCGATTTGTGAAGATTGTCATTTTTTAATAATTAGCTTACCATAAGAACGTTGAAATATTTGATCTTTGAAAATAGGAGGCAGGCATGGCCGGAAAAGCAAGGAGCAAAGAGAAGCGATTCATACTTTGGTTTTCTGAAATCGGGAAGGATGATGTCGCGCTTGTTGGCGGCAAGAACGCGTCTCTTGGGGAGATGTACAATAATCTTAGCTCGCTTGGAGTAAAAGTTCCTAATGGCTTTGCCGTTACAACTGCCGCTTACAAACATTTCCTTTCTCAAGCAGAAATAAAAGAAGCTCTTGAGGGGATTCTGGAAGAGATAAATAGCGATTTATCTAACCTGGATTACGTATCTACAAGGGCAAGGCGATTAATCCTGTCAAAGTCTCTGCCGGATGATTTGCAGAAGGAAATAGGCAAGGCCTATAGAAAACTTGAAGAAGAATTTGGCGCGCGAGAGCCGCTTTCATCACGGTTGGATGTTGCCGTACGATCTTCTGCCATAGCCGAAGACGGAGAAGAATCCTCATTTGCCGGGCAGTTGGAAACCTTTCTTAATGTGCGCGGCGAGGAGGATGTTATTGACGCTACGCTTCGGTGCTTTGCGTCTAACTTCACAATGCGTGTGATTGATTATCGTGAGAGAATAGGATTGCGCGACCACCTTGATATTCTTGTGTCTGCAGGCGTACAGAAAATGGTGCGTTCCGACAAGGCGTCTTCGGGAATAGCTTTTACCGTTGATACCAACACAGGATTCAAAGACGTTGTAATAATCAATGCCGGATGGGGCCTCGGAGAGCTGATTGTCGGCGGCCAGATAAATCCCGACGAATATATTGTTTCAAAGGCCATGCTGAAGCAGGGATTCCGGCCTATCATTGGCCACACTGTCGTTAAAAAGGACACGAAGCTTGTGTATGCTTTTTCGGAAGCCATGACCACAGCTGCCGTGCCCGTCCCAAGACAGAATCAGCTAAAGCCCGCATTGGACAATGATGAAATACTGAAGATAGCGCTATGGTCCGCTCATATTGAAGATCACTACGGGATGCCCGTGGACATCGAATGGGCGAAAGACGGCGTGAGCGGGGAGCTGTTTATAGTGCAGGCGCGTCCGGCTACGGGCGTAAAGAAGCCCTCTCTTGATTTTAATGAATATTTGCTTGATGAAAAAGATTCCGAAAAGATACTGGAAGGCGTGAGTGTGGGAGACAAGATTGTGACAGGCAAGGTAAATATAATTGAATCTTTTGAGCATTTGGGAGAATTCAAAGAAGGCGAGATACTTGTGACTCATATGACTACTCCTTCGTGGGAGCCGGCAATGCGCAAAGCTGTCGCCATGGTCACAAACGACGGCGCGCGTAAATGTCATGCCGCGATAATAGCCGCAGAAGAGGGCATGCCTTGTGTCGTAGGCACCGGCAGTGCCACGGAAATTCTTCAAGATGGCCAAGAGATAACTATAGATTGCTCCCAAGGAGAGATTGGTTTCGTATACGATGGTTTTACTCCATTCCATACAGAAAAGGTCTCTTTCAGCGGGTTTAGGTGGCCCAAGACCGACCTCATGCTTTTTGGGAATAAGCCTCTTGGTATTTTTGCTAAATCGCACATTCCAAGCAAAGGGGTGGGACTCGCGCGCACAGAGCTTATAGTGGGGGAGATACTTAAAAATGTGCACCCAATGGCATGGGTAAAATATCCCAACATACCGGACGAAGTGAAAGAAGTAGTAGACAGCTGTGCCGGCCATTACGAAGACAAGCCACAGTATTTTGTAGACAAGCTTGCCGAAGCATGGGGGAGGATTGGGGCGGCTTTCTACCCCAGGCCGGTAATAATGCGATTCTCGGATTTCAAATCCAATGAATACGCGGATCTTACGGGCGGGAAAGAGTTTGAGTTTTTAAATGAAGCAAATCCGATGATAGGATTGCGCGGCGCTGCCCGGTATTTGCATCCGGGCTATAGCGAAGCGTTTCGTCTTGAGTGCGCAGCCGTTAAGAAAGTGCGCGAAGAATTTGGTTTCAAGAATATTATCCCCATGATACCCTTCTGCCGTACGCCCGAAGAGGGGCGCAAGGTGATTGCGCTCATGAAAGAGTACGGTCTTGAGCAAGGCGCTGACGGCTTGGAAATATATGTGATGATAGAGATTCCCTCAAATATATTTCTTGCCGACAGATTCGCCGATATATTCGACGGATTCAGCATCGGATCCAACGACCTGACACAGTTAATATACGGGGTGGACAGGGATTCGGGAGAATTGGCCGAGCTTGTGAATGAAAGCGACGAGGGCATACAGCGCGCGATCAGTGGGGTTATCAGCGTTGCACATAGCCGCGGGAAGAAGATAGGCATATGCGGAGAAGCGCCCTCATACCTTATGGATTTTACGCGTTTCCTGGTAAAATGCGGGATTGACTCTATTACTATAACTTCGGGGTCCCTCGGCACGTACAAAAAGACCGCCGAGGCAATAAAGCAGTTTGAAGAGGAGCTCGGGATTAAGTAAAAATCAAACAGACTATCCTTAGGATAGTCTGTTTTTATATGTGCCGCGGGAGGGAATCGAACCCCCGACACGAAGCTCTTCAAGCTACTGCTCTACCCCTGAGCTACCGCGGCGAAAATATTCTCGAAATCAAGGTGTGGGCGCTGAGAGAGTCGAACTCCCGACTTCTTCCGTGTAAAGGAAGCACTCTGGCCACTGAGTTAAGCGCCCCCAAAATTTCTCCAAATCTTTGATTCGGTAAGAAATTTTAGCGTCCCGAACATATGTGAGGGGCTACAATTTTTTAGTACCCCTTGATAAATCCAGAGCTACTTCCCTTCCTTCTTCATCCAGACAGTTCTTTGAGGGAATGGGATTTCGATACCCTCTTTGTCAAAAGCGTATTTGATTCTTCTCCTAAATTCGCGAAGCATACCCCATTGCGTCCCAACTTTTGTTTCACCCGAAACTGTTATTTCTACGCCGGAATCGGCAAAATTGCTTGGCCCCGTTCCTGAAGCTTGAATAGCCGTAAGAGTATCTTCTTTCCATGGGGATTCTTCCGCCATTTTTTTCCCTACTTGATTGATTACTTCCATGACGTGGTCTATATCTTCTTTGTAAGCAACGCTTATATCCATGCGGGCGATCCCAAGCTTTTTGGTGTAATTGGAAACTATGCCTACTGACCCATGGGCAATGTGATGAACTGTGCCATGGAGGTCCCTCAATACTGTTTTTCGCAGAGTGATGTCTTCTATGGTGCCGCAGGTGCTATCCAGGCAGATATAGTCCTCTACCCGGTATTGATTTTCCAAGATGACGAAAAGACCGGCCAAGAAATCTCGTACCATATGCTGTGTCCCAAACCCTATAGCCAGCCCCAAAACTCCGGCTCCCGCGAGAATCGGCCCGATGTTTATGCCAAACTCGGGAAGGGTCATTACTATCGCTATTGTCCATACGATAAGCTTTAGGCCTCCGACAAAAATTTTAATCAGCGTCTCCTCTCTCTTCCGTTCTGCTTCAGCACCGCGTCCCTCCGAGGTGACTGCTTTCCGTACTGCTTTTTCTATGAATTTTTTTGCAATTCGGTTCAGCACAAAAGCGCCGAAAAGGATAAAAACAATTTTTACCCCATGAGCTAAAAGCCAGGGAATAATAAAACTTATTATATTTTCTATTTGAATTTCCGTCATAGTATGCCCAGGGCGGGACTTGAACCCGCACGTCCTTACGGACACAGCCCCTCAAGCTGCTGTGTATACCAATTCCACCACCTGGGCGATTTTATTCGGCTTTTTCTTCTTCAGGAGTTTGCTCGGTCGTCGCTTCTTCTGGTGTAGATCCTTCATCGGTAACCTCTTTCTCGGGCACTGCCTCTTCGTACACCAGCCCAAGCATTTTTGATGCCTTTCGTTTCTTTTTCTTGCCACGAAGATCGCGGATATAATAAAGCTTTGCTCTCCGGACTTTGTCGTGTTTTACAATTTCTATTTTTTGAATTCTGGGAGAGTGCATGGGAAATATTTTTTCAACTCCTACATTATGTGCCGATATTTTACGCACAGTAAAGGTGGCATTTGGTCCTTTGAGGCCATGCTTTCTTGCTATTACAATGCCTTCAAAAATCTGAATTCTTTCCCCGTTTTTTTCTTTTACGCGCTCGTGTACGCGAACAGTGTCTCCGGCCCGAAGGGGCGGGACATTTTGCTTTGTATATTGCTGTACGAATGCTTGCAGTTTGTTCATAGCATTTTGAGGGCATCCGCCAAATCCTTGGGCAGTTCGCTCTCAAATTCCATTAAAGCATTTTTTAGAGTAAATTTCAAGTGGTAGGCATGCAAAAAGTGGCGGGTGAGCCCTGCCGGACATTTTTTGGCTTTTCTTCCGTATAGTTTATCGCACGCTATCGGGTGATTTATTGATGTAAAATGTACGCGAATCTGATGCTGCCGGCCGGTTTTCGGCCGAATTTCTACAAGGGTATATTCACTATATCGTCCGATAACCTTATATTCGGTAATAGCGGATCTATTTGGGCCTGATCCTCCGGCGAGGGATTGATTCGCGGCGCCATTCATAACTCTTGTAGTGGTGCCGGTTTTGATTAGGGGAGTATCAATGATGCCTTCATTTTTTTCTACGGCTCCCGAAACAAGCGCAATATATTTCTTCTCAATTTTTCTTTCCTGAAATTGTTTTTTTAAATCAAAAAACGTTTCATTATTTTTGGCAATAACCATTAATCCCGATGTTTCTTTATCGAGTCGATGTACAATGCCGGGGCGCAGGGCGTTTTCTCCGATATTTTTCAACGGGGGATGGTGCTCAACCAAAAAAGAGACCAATGTCTCCCTTTTATGCCTTTCATCCGATGCGTGCACCGTAAGTCCCGCGGGCTTATCAATCACAATTACATTTTCATCCTCATATATAATTTTTGGGTTCATGAATATATGGGCCGAGCCTGATTTGGTGGGCGGTATAGGATTCGAACCTATCACCTTCACAATGTCAATGTGACGCTCTAACCAAATGAGCTAACCGCCCATGCTGTGGGTGCACTTGGATTCGAACCAAGAACCGCGAAGGTATAAGCTTCGTGCTCTACCATTGAGCTATGCACCCTCTTAGGTTGCCATCAGCTCTTCAAATTCCTTCTTATCTATCGTCTCTTTTTTCACAAGCACTTCGGCGATTTGTTGGAGTTTTTCTTTTCTTTCTTTGATAATTTTTTGGGCAGTTTTGAGCGCTGAGGCGATGAACTTTGAAACTTCCTTATCTATCTCTTGCGCTGTGCCTTCGGAATAATTTTTCTGCTCGCCAAGTTCTTTGCCCAGAAACACCAGCTCTTCTCTGTCGCCGAAAGTTACCGGCCCGAGTTTATCGCTCATACCATACTGCATTACCATTTTTCGCGCAAGGTCGGACGCTTTCTGGAGGTCACTTGAAGCGCCGGTCGTAAGCTCGTTGAATACACCTTTCTCTGCTGCATATCCGCCAAGCATTACAGCCAGCTCCTCCACGAATTCTGTTTTTGTACGAAAATGTTTATCTTCTAGAGGCAGCTTGAGCGTATACCCGGCGGCTTTGCCGCGCGAAATAATAGAAATTTTATGCACCGGGTCGGTGTGGGGGAGGGAATTTACTACAAGGGCGTGGCCTGCTTCATGATACGCTGCAATCTCTTTTTCTCTTTTGCTGTACACGTGGCTTCTTCGTTCCGGTCCAAGAAGCACTTTTTCAATAGATATCAATATATCATTTTGAGTGATTGTTTTTTGGTTGTTGCCCGCGGCAAGGATTGCTGCCTCGTTCATCACGCTGGCAAGATCGGCTCCCGAAAATCCCGGAGTGCGCTGCGCAACGACGTGTAAATCTGCGTTTTTTACAAGCGGCTTGTCTTTTGCGTGAATTTTTAAAATTTCTTCGCGGGCCTTGATATCGGGTTCGTCTATTACAACTCTTCTGTCGAATCTGCCGGGACGGAGAAGTGCAGGATCAAGCACATCGGGGCGATTGGTTGCCGCAATAACTATTACATTTGTTTGGCGCTCAAAGCCATCCATTTCAGAAAGTATCTGATTGAGCGTTTGTTCGCGCTCATCATTTCCTCCGCCAAGGCCTGCGCCTCGAAGGCGTCCTACCGCGTCAATCTCATCAATGAAGATAATCGCGGGAGCACTCTTTTTTGCTGTTTCGAATAAATCTCTGACTCGTGCCGCGCCCACCCCTACAAACATTTCTACAAACTCTGATCCTGAAATCGAGAAGAAGGGAACTTCTGCTTCGCCGGAAACCGCCCTTGCAAGCAATGTCTTTCCTGTTCCGGGCGCGCCCATCAAAAGCACTCCTCTTGGGATCGTTGCGCCCATATCAAGGAATTTTTTGGGGCGTTTTAAGAACTCCACAATCTCCAAAAGTTCCGCTTTTGCCTCAACGGCATTGGCTACATCCTTGAATGTGACATCCTGCTTCTTGCCCTGGGGGCCGAAAAGTTTTGCTTTAGCCTTAGCAAAAGTAAATGCCTGGGATGTGCCTCTCTGGGCGGAGCGCAGCATAAACCAGAGGAAAAGTCCTATGATGAGAAAGGGGAGCATAAAGGGCAGTATCGCGCCCGCCCAATATGCCATGCCGCCCTCCCTTTTGAGCTCCATGTTAACCGCGCCTAATTTTTCGGGGTTTACCCCATAGTTTACAAGTGATTCCGTAAGGGAGCTTTCCGCCTCTTTGCGTGATAGCTGCTTGGTTTCGTCTTCAAGGATTATTTTAAGGTTGTTGCCTTCAACTCTGATTTGCGTAACGCTGCCGTTATTTATTTCTTCTACCAGCTTGCTCAGAGAAACTTCCTCTGTCTTGTCAAATGGAGAGGCAAGCAATGCGGAAAAGCCCGCAATTGCCAGGATTACAATGAGGATTGTTATGACGTGTTTGGTGAGAAATTTAGGCATATGATATTTATAACACGGAAAAAAACATTTAGCAAACAACACGCGAATTCATTGACATATTAAATGTTTTGATATATAATATGAGAAAGTTAGGTAGGAATTGACAAAAAGCATGCGTGCGAAAGGAGGCAGCGATATGGCATCGGTTGAGGTAAGTACTGATGATTTTGAAAAAGTGGGAGATTTTTTCTGGTTAAGAGTCGGCATGATTTTTCGCAATGGCGAGGGGCCTCAAAATGCGCAGGGAATGATTAGGCATCGATCTCCGGCCGGCGCAAAATGGAATAAGTTTTACTTTCCTTCTATGGGCGCCGATCTCTTGAATGATCGGGTTGACTACAGTCCTCCCCGTTCCATGGAAAAAGCTGAATTTGGCGAGCTTGTCCTGAAAAGGCGGGGAAATTGGAATAGTACAAACCAGGAAATTGTTTTTGGAAGATTCGGGGAAGATAAGCCATTCGGGTTTGGCGACTCCTCTTATGTTAATCTCCGGATAAGCCGGTTGGAAGATAGGTCGTTTAGCTCTCTTTACATGCGATTAAGAAAAGATGAGGAATTGCTCTATCGGATGCTGCTTGTTCAGTGGGCAAACGGAAATATCGCCCTAAGCCTCTATCCGGTAGACGAAAATGAAGTTCCTCCGTTTTTAAAAGAAGTGGAGTAGATTTTAAAAGGCGTTCTGCAATTGCGGAACGCCTTGTTTTTTAAATAAAAAGAAAACCCCCCTCCGATTTTTTAGATCGGGGGGGGGTATGCCGGATTCGATTTACCCGGCGTTGGCAGGTGCCTCTTGCGGCTCCGTCTCGCTTTCGTCGGGTTTGGCCTCTTCGTCAGAGGCCTTTTCCCGGTTCTTGCGATCGCGGTTTGCCATCTGTCGAAGTACCTGCTTTAAGCGAGCGACGTCTTCAGCGTCCTCGGGGTCGTCCTGTAGGGCACAGGGTACGCTGGCTCCGGCTTCGGGGAGCGTGAAGACCGGGGAGTGGACCTCCACGAGCTTCAGGTTTTTCCCCGTGCCGTTCACCGCGAGCGCTATCGGCCCTACCCGTGGCGTCGCGGTCGGATCCTTCCGTTCGGTCCAGTTGGGCATAATGCCCTTGGCTTTGCCGCGTTTCCCTTCGGTAAGATCGAGTACGCTGTTGGCGGCCTCAATCTCATCAAGGAAATGGTACGCGCATTGTTTCACGCGTACTTCTTCAAGGAGGCGCCGCACGAAGCGAGCAATGCCCCTTTCCCCGTCCTCGGATTCCATCGGTATGCCGTTCTGCGGGAACCCCGAGAGGTCCAGCTCCTCCTTTCCTCTTGGGGTAAAGAGGGTTTGCCAGTCCGAGAGATATATCCTTTGGCCGTCACCGCGGATGGCCATTTGAAGATTACCGGCCTGCTTTCCGGACCGGCAGTCCTTGGCGTAGATCACGCTATGCCCGGTTTCGCCGGCCATTACCTCAAAGAGGGGCCGTGAGTCCGCGCGGTGGTCGTCCCATTTCAGCTTGTTTGTTTCCCGCTCCGCGAGCCGCGCCGCATTCTCCTTGGCCCTTTCATGCGCGCCGTATGCGCTGTTCTGCATTTTCATCCGCAGGAAGTCCCAACGGTCATTGGCCTGATCGTTCGGGTGTTCACGGAGGTAAAACCCCACTTGTGGCCGCTTGTTAATCACGAACACTTCTCCTACAAGGTCCTGCAGGTGGGCCGGAGCGTTTTGAGTGATCTCCACGAGCCGCATGATTATGTTGCCGGTTTTCGGGTCGTGAGTCGCTTTTACGACCGCAAGCGGCGTATTGGCGTCGCGCCCGCGTTGTTGCGGGGTTTCCCATACGGCTTGGATGAAGGTTCCGGAGGCACGTTCGTCCAGAACGTTGACCAGGTGGGTGGTCGTTTCCTTCCCCATCCGATCGGCCTGGGACCGATACGTTTCCGCCTGCTTGGTTTCCTGTTCCGCATCCTGCTCGCGCAGATCGCGAATTACAGCGGAATCTTCGTACAGAGCGTCGGCCATAGGAATGGCATACGGGTTTAGCTCGGACATCTTTGCTACAACTTCCTCGGCTCCCGCAAGTTCCTTCGGGTCGAGAGCGTAGCCACGATCGCGCAGGGCCAGATATTCCCTTGCCTGAACCAGGGTCTGGGCGTCCTCCTCTATCTTTTCTTCCAGATCTTTTCTGTCCTGTATTATCTGGAGAGATGTTCTGGTTCCTAGACCCGCCCGGAGCCGTCCGTGTATATCCTCCGCGCTGTCGGCAAGGCTGATAGCCTTGTCGTCAAGGGCGGTTGCCATAGATCCTCTGGGTTCTTCCCCTTCGGTGTGATACGGTTGGGTCTGTTGTTTCTGTGTCATTGCGTCCTTCTCCTCGTATGGGGCCGGGTATACCGGTTGATCCCCGTCGTTTTGGTCCGCGTGGTCCTGGTCATCCTCGTCGTTTGCGAGCTGCATCTGCTCGATGAGTTCGTCGAGCAGAGCCGATCCGATCAAATCCTCTGTGATTTCGGGCTCATTCGGCTCCTCGACAGCGATCCCGTCGGGTATCGTGCTGAAGCCTTCAAAGCCCATATCGAGCTTTTGTGCCATTTCGGCCTGCGAAACCTGTTCGCCGCTTATGACGTCGCCCATGTCGGGGACTGGCATTTCCCGCTCTGCGTTTTTGACTTCCCGTTCTTTGTTGCGATCTGGTTTTGACATGGTGTCGCTTCACCTTTCAGTAAATTTTGGCCTTATAGGCCAATTTCGATATACGCGCATTCCGCGCAACGCAAAATGAAATAGTCCCGGGCATATAGCCCTTCAGAATTGTTTTTTTGTAACAACCTCCAAAATTAAAATATGTAAATGTGCTTGATAGTCACCGTTTTTACAGATGACCAGGTGTTATACACCCAAATAAAAAATCTGTCAACAGCTATATAGAGGAGATAGACTGCTTCAACGAATTTTTCATCGCGGTCTTTGACATATATCTTACAAATAGCCATGATTAGTCACCTCTTTTCAAAGAACTTCAGAGTATAGTAGCATAGAGATATGCTTAATCAAGAAATCGCGGCAATTTTCAGGAAAATGGCTTTGTTTTTCCAAATGCAGGATGACGGATTTCGCGCGCGCGCCTATGAAAATGGGGCAGAAATCCTCGAAAATTTGACGTTAAACGTCAAAGATGTTTATGCGAAAAAAGGGTTGAAAGGCCTCGAAGATTTGCATGGCATAGGCCGCGGTATGGCTGAAAAAATAGAAGAATATATAAAGACCGGAAAAATTAAAGAGTACGGGGACCTTAAAAAGAAAATGCCCGTGGATATAGACGAGCTTGCCTCTGTTGAGGGGCTTGGTCCCATGAGTATAAAAACGCTTTATAAAAAACTTAAAATTAAAAATTTAGAGGATTTGGAAAAAGCGGCAAAGGCAGGGAAAATCCAAAAGCTCAAGGGATTCGGCAAAAAGACGGAGGAGAATATATTGGAGGGCATTGAGTTTGTAAAAAAAAATTCCGGTAGAATGCTGCTCGGATATATATGGCCGAGGGTAGAGGAGATAGTAGAAGAATTTAAATCAATGAAAGAAGTGGAGAATATTTCTCCCGCGGGGTCTTTGCGGCGCAAGCGCGAGACAATAGGCGATATTGACATACTGGTCGCGACAGAAAATCCGCAAAAGGTTACGGAAAAATTTATAAGCATGCCCGATGTGATAAAAGTATGGGGAAAGGGTGTAACCAAGGCGTCTGTGAGAGTAAAAGGTAATTTTGACATAGACCTGCGCGTTGTGCCGAAAGAGAGCTGGGGTGCGGCGCTGCAATATTTTACAGGCAGTAAAGCGCATAACATAAAAGTGCGGCAGATTGCGATTGATAAAGGATTCAAACTAAATGAGTATGGCGTCTTCCGTGGTAAAAAGAGTGTAGCAAGTAAAACAGAAGAAGAAGTATATGGAGCAATCGGGCTTCGCTATCTTGAGCCGGAGCTTCGGGAAGATACGGGAGAGATAGAGTTACTTCAAGAGAAAAAACAACTGCCCAAGATTATCCCGTATGGATCATTGAAGGGTGATCTGCAGGTGCAGACCAACTGGACAGACGGGGCTCATTCTATAGAAGAGATGGCAAAAGAAGCAAAGCGATTGGGGCTTGAGTATATCGCAATTACGGATCACACAAAGAGCTTGGCTATGACCGGAGGGGCCGACGAGAAGAAGCTCTTGCGTCAGATGAAGGAAATTGATAGATTAAATAAAAGTATAGGGGGTATCACTATCCTTAAGGGTGCCGAAGTAAATATCTTAAAGGATGGGTCGCTTGATATCGAAAATAAGGTACTTGCCAAGCTCGACGTTGTCGGGGTGTCGGTCCATTCGTTTTTTAAGATGTCGAAGGAGGATATGACCGAGCGGATTGTACGGGCTATAAACAATCCTCACGTCGATGTTCTTTTTCATCCGACAGGCCGGCTTATTCAAAGAAGGAAGGCGTATGAGCTGGATATGGAGAGGGTGATAAAGGAGGCGGTAAAGACGGGGACAGTGCTTGAAATAAATGCGTTTCCCGATAGGTCGGATCTAAAAGACGAGCATATACGTATGGGCGTGGAAGCCGGCGCAAAATTTGTGATTGATTCGGACGCGCATAGCAAGGATCATTTGAAATATTTGGAATTCGGCATTGCCCAAGCCCGGCGCGGCTGGGCAGAGGCAAATGACGTGGTAAATACTTTATCATTAAATAAATTTTTGAAGAAATTAAAATAAATGCTGCAAAAAGTAAAACTTTCTCCTCAATTACTCGGGGATTATAAAGGGGTTATTCCGGAAGAGCAATATAAATCCTGCCAAAAAATTTCAAGAAAATTGAAGGGGCTTAAAGTAGCCCATATAAACGCAACGGCCCAAGGCGGGGGAGTAGCGGAAATTTTAAGCAGTTTGGTCCCGCTTATGAATGGGGTGGGCATGAAGGCGGAATGGTATGTAATGCCCCCTCCGCGCGATCCTGCTTTTTTCGAAGTGACCAAAGGAATGCACAACACGCTCCAGGGAAAACCGGGAAATTTTTTAACGGAGGAGCGTAGGAAAATCTACATTGATCACAACCGTTTCACCGCAAAATTTATGGACGACATAAAGCCGGATATCTGGGTCGTTCATGATCCTCAACCGCTTGCGACAATTGATTTTCTCAAAGAAAAAAAATCAAAAAAAGTTTCGCGAATTCATATCGATACTTCTCACCCGAACAAAGGAACCTGGAATTTCATTGGCCCGATAGCAAAAAAATACGACAGATCGATTTTTACAATGGAAGAATTTGTCTCCCCTGATTTTTCAAAGGATAAAGTAAAGATTTTTTACCCGGCGATTGATTCGCTTTCCGAAAAAAACAGAAAGATGAGTGCCTCAGTCGCTGAGCTGATTGTGGAGAATATGGGCATCAATATTACAAAGCCGCTTGTGGTGCAGGTTGCAAGATTCGACCCATGGAAAGATCCGATTGGGGTAGTGGACGCTTTTTACAAGGCCAAAAATAAAATCCCGGATCTTCAGCTTGCCTTTTTGGGATTGATGATTGCGTCTGACGATCCCGAGGCAATGCGCGTGTTCAAAAAAGTCCAGCGTTATGCCAAGGGCGATCCGGATATATTCTTATTTGCACATCTTGATCAGATAAAGGATTACAGCATCTCTACTTTTGTTAGCGCTTTTCAGACCAGTGCCGATGTTATAATGGCAAAATCGATTCGTGAAGGATTTGGCCTTGTTGTGACCGAGGCAATGTGGAAAGGCAAGCCGGTAATTGGGGGGAATGTTGGCGGCATAAAGCGTCAGATTGTTGACGGAAAGAGCGGTTTTTTGGTAAATTCAAGCGATGAAGCGGCGGATAGAATCGTTGAGCTTCTTCAGGACCCCGCGCGAAACAAAAAAATGGGAGTAGCCGCGCGCAGGCGCGTGCGCGAAAATTTCTTGATGCCCCGCCTGCTTCTTGATTATTTGAAATTGTTTGAAGAGCTTGTTCATTAAAAAATAAAAAAACAAG
>Ga0208879_1002487_pt1 | contig 16167 bp, 15 predicted proteins | sample Knorr_S15_td_Bot_FD_185605 | JGI IMG/M metagenome (GOLD analysis project Ga0208879, IMG submission 185605) | Marine microbial communities from Southern Atlantic Ocean transect - Knorr_S15_td_Bottom_ad_5009_LV_A (SPAdes) (version 2) | ecosystem: Environmental > Aquatic > Marine > Oceanic | place... | reverse complement strand
CAAAGTGAAAATCAAGGAACATTTGATACAATTATCCGTCAAAAAGGAGATATAAAACATTTAAATAAAAAAATAAAACATTTTCAAAAAATGAAAAAAATACAAACAGAAGATATAAATAATTATAAAAAACGAGATGAACAATTAGTAAAACAAAAAAAGAAATGTAAAAAAAATAAAAATATTTTAAAAGAAGTTGATAATCAATTAAAGAAAAAAATAGAAATAGGAAAAGATATAAAGATAAAAAAAAGTTTAAAAAAATTAATACAAGAAGAAAAAAATTTAGGAAATAAAAAAAAGGTAATAGGATTGGAACTAAAGTATGATTTATTAATTTTAAAAATCGAATCAAATAAAGATTCATTCAAACGAAAATCAAAACAATTAAATGAATTAATAACAAAAATTTTAAAAAAAAATGAAAAAGAAGTAAAAATATCAAGTTATGTACAAAAATTTCTAAAAAAAAATAGAATTCAAAAAAAAATTCAACAGAATTTAAAAAAATTTTAAACCGATGAGTCAAAATTGAAATAAATATAATTTATTTTTTACTTAACATAAATCTAGGATGTATATTTGTAGCCATTAATTCTTGAAATAATAATTTAGCAGCATATGATATATCAATTATAACCATATCATAATTATTACATACTTTACAATAATATTTATTATCTTCTGTAAATTGTGGAATAAGACCACATACGGGGCAAATAGGTAATTTCATACTATCAGAACTATCTAATAATCGTTCACTCAATACATTCATAGCTCCATGTGATAATATACAATCACGTTCCATTTCACCAAATCTAATTCCGCCGGATTTACCTCTTCCTTTAACAGGTTGTTTAGTTAATTTCATAATAGGTCCAGACTCAGGAGTTCTACTTTGAACTTTATCGTCAACCATATGTTTTAATCTTTGATAAAATGTAGGGCAGAAGAATAATTCAGTTTCTAATTGTTCTCCCGTTTGCCCATTATATAAAGTTTCATTTCCATATTTTTGAAATCCTATATTTTCAAGAATTTGTCCAATATCTTCAACTTGAATATCATTGAAAATCGTTCCATCAGCAAGTGTTCCCTTGAAACATCCAATTTTTCCAAGTAATGATTCTAATAAATGACCAATAGTCATTCTGGATGGTATTGCATGAGGATTGAGTAGTAAATCTGGAATTTCACCAGTTTTTGTAAAAGGCATATCTTCTTGACGATAAGTGATACCGCAAGTTCCCTTTTGTCCATGCCTTGAAGCAAATTTATCACCAACTTGTGGCATTCTTTCTGTTCTAACTCTAACTTTAATATTTTTAGTATTTTCAGTATTAGTAGTTAAAATAACATCATCTATAATCCCAGATTTATCTGTTTTTGTTTTTACACTTACATCTTTTTTTGTTTGAATTAAATTATCTGTGTCAAGGTCGGTAATTGGTACATTCATTGTTTTACCAACAATTATATCATTACCGGTTACTCTTTCTCCAATATTAATAAGTCCGTCATTATCTAATTTTTCATACATTAATGTATTACAATTAATACATGTAGTAGTGCTTGGTTTTTCAATGTTTTGATTTGCTTGTTCGTCAATTGAATATGAATTTGTATATGTTGTTCTAAATAATCCTCTATCAATAGAAGATTGATTTATTATAAGAGAATCTTCTTGATTATATCCAGTATAACAGGCTATTGCAACTATTAAATTTTGTCCTGCCGGCATTTTCTCAAAATTAAATAATTTAAGTGATTTAGTTTGTGTAAGTGGTTGTTGAGGATAATATAAAGAATAACTAGTTCCATCAAATCTTTGATTTATTGTTGTAGAAGTTATTCCTAATGCTTGTTTTGCCATAGCACATTCAAAAACATTACGAGGAGCCCCATTTCTATTTGGGAATGGTATAATTGAACCACATACACCTAATATCATAGCTGGGTCGATTTCACAATGAGTATATAATTTATTTTTTTTATTATTATAAATATCAGATAGTTTCATACCACATATTATATTTTTCTCAAATTCAACATCAATATATTCTATTAAATTATTTGTAATCAAATAATTCCATTTTATTATATTATTTGTAAGCATTTCTATATGATTTTTTTGAATATTTAAAAATTTTGTTTCTAAATTAATTGTATATATAGGTCTAATTAGTCTTCCATAATCACAACGAATTAATATTTCCTTATATTTTGTGTCAATATTAATACAAACATCAAAATTTATTTCTTCACTTTTTTTTTTATTGATTATATATTTTATAACTGAATTTGGGGAATTTGTTGTAAAATACCATCCAGAATTTATAAAAATTTTATAAATATTATTTATATTACTTAATGATAAATTTGTAAGATTTTCTACCATATTTGATTTTTCTAAAATTTTTTTTATATGAGATGGAGATGTTTCCGCAGATATTTTACACATTAATGCCAAATTTTTTGTTAAACCAGTCTTTGCCCCTTCCGGTGTTTCTGTTGCACAAAACATCCCCCATTGACTTGTATTAAACCAACGAGGTTCTGGTTTTTTTAAATCCGCACTAATTGTATTATTAGCCGAACGACGTAGTATAGAAATAGCAGATATGTAATTTTCTCTTTCAAGTTTTTGAGAAATTCCAGCTGGATTTTTATCTGCTCCTTTTATACCCCAATTTCCAGTAGCAAATGAATAGTTTAAACTTTCAGTTAAATATTCTCCATTATTAGATAATGTTTTTATTTTAATATTATCTAAATTATCAGTAAATTTTACTTTATTTATTAAATTAAGTTTTGTAGTATCAATAAATTTTTTTAAAACTTTTTCAAAAAGTTCTTTTAAATATACACCTGATGTTGTAATTCTTTTGTTTATAAAATTGTCTTTATCACTTTCATTTTGTCTCTTTAAAATCACATTACATAAGTAATGTGTCATATATCCAAGCATATAAATTTTATTTTTATTGTTATATTTACCTGGTAAATATGTGAATAATACTTCATCTAATAAATTTTTAGCATTTAATATTGTATTATCATATGATGTATTTTTTGGCGAAAAACGTTTTCCAATATAATTTAATGCAACTTCCGTATTATTTATATATTCAGATTCTAAAATACTATTAGTTAAAAGTTGTGTCATATGTATATCATTTTTATCATATACAATATATTTCATAATTTCTTCATTATCAGTTATCCCCAATGCTTTAAATAAAATCATAAGAGGAATAGCTTTATCTTTTTTAATTTCAATTCGAAATACCGCTTTTGATGAAATTGATAAATTTTTTGAAAGAAATTCATAACTTATTTGTAACTTCTGATTATATGAACCATATTTACCAATGATTTCATGTAATATATATATACGTTTATTATGATTTATATCATCATTGCAAATTAATTTATTTCTTGCAACATTTTCTGATGATATTAATACTTTTTCAGATCCATTTATTATAAAATATCCACCTTGTTCATAAATACATTCATTGTGATTTTGTAATTCTTCTCGTGATAATTTATTTAATATACATAAATCACTCTTTAACATGATTGGGATTTTTCCAATTGGCATTTTACTACTTTGCTGATTTAATATTTTTTCTGTATTTGCAGTTAAATTCTTTTCGTATATTGAAATTGTTGTATTTATCCATAAATTAGCTTGATATGTCATATTTCGTAATCGACATATATCAGGAGTTAATTTTTTACCATTTTCTAAAATTATATTATCCATTTTTGTATTTCCAAATGTTAATACATACATTTGCATTTTGATATCATCACTTGTTTCAGAAGAATATTTATTACCATTTATAATAATCGGTGGTAATTTTGACACTATATTTGGTATATCAGTATTTATAAATTTATTATAAGAATCTAAATGATGGCTAACAAAACCCTCACTTTTAAAAAATTTTTTAATAACAATCCAACTATCATCATTTGTAATATTACAATGTGTACTATTAATTAATGTATTCATAAAATATATATATTCTATAAATATATTTTATAAATATATTTATTACTATTTATATTTAGAATTATTTAAATTGATTTTTTTTATGATAATAAATAAAAGATTAACAATTTGATATTAGTGATATCAGCAGTGATTATTAAATTTAATAATTTTGACTGACTTATTGAAGGAAAAATAAATCTAATAATTGTTCATTTGATGTTATAATTTTTGGCCAATGTAAATTATCACCATTTACATCATTATAATATCTTTGTGGATTACTTGTTAATTCATTTAATAATTCTTTATATGATAAATGATCTGTTTCTACTCTTTTTTCAAAAAAATCTGTAAAATTGTAGGTTAACCAGCCACCATCACCAGTATATAATGCACTTCTTGTATCATCAGGTCCACTTTCTCTTGCCGCCGAATAATATATATAATTGATATTATTTGTAATTTGATTTTTGTTTATAATTCCATCACTAAAACAAGAATCAAAAACCATAATAAGTAAACTTGTTTCATGAATTTGATTTAATAAACTAGAAAAACTAGTATCTTGTATATTAAACCAACTTTCTTGTGTTCCATCAGATTCAGAACTTGAAGATGATTGATTACCATGACCACAATAAAATAATACACCAAGCGTATTAGGTTCTTTCAATTTATTTATTAATTGATTTAAATAAGTAGTAGGTGAACTTCTTACTGTAACAGTTTCATTAAAATTATATTTCGAAGATGATAAAATATTTTTCATTTTATCAGATACAGTATAATGATTTGTTAAATTAAATCCCCACATACTAATTGGCCCATCAAAAAAATATGCTATTTTATTTGAATAGTTTTGTTTTTTTTGACATTTTTTTAATTCATTTCCAAAATATGCATAAAATTTATTATCAACTTTAATAACAACTGATTCTTCAACACCCCCAGCACTTAATCTGGATACAGTTCCTAATTTCCCGTCTTTAGTTATAACATTATCACCAATTTGGAACATATTTGTTATACTTATAAATTTTATTTTATTTATTATAAAATTATTATAATAATATTTGTCTTCCATGTTTTATTAAAAAAAAAAATTTTAGATAATTCATTATATCTTAAATACAAAATTTATATAAAATTTTAAAATCGATTTAAGTTGATATTAATAAAACGATATAAATAATGTCAGATTCTGTCATGAATACAATAATGAATTATTTTATAAACGTAATAAATACATTAAGTCATTTAAATATTTCTGATACTTTTTATGAAATATTTGATTATCAATTCATTTATCCATTAATTTTAACACTAATTACAGTTAGTGTTCTATATATAAGTAATTTGTTGGATAATTCCGAAGATGATTCTACTACTGTTGTTGAAGAAATTATTCCAACAGAAGTTGAGAATAATGTTCAAAATCGTATTGAACTTGAAAATATTGGAAGAATTTTAAAAACAAAATATTCAAAACAAGAAGAAATTGTAAAAATTTATCGCGATTTAATTGAAAAGTTACTTGAAGAAAGGAGGAATTTGAATAATGGAAATCAAACATTTTTAAATAAATGTGATGAAATGTTAGATGATTACAAATGTTGTTTAACACAATATGATGATAATATAAAAATTGTATTAGAAAAAAGTAAAGATTTGGTGAATGATATTGATGTCATTAATCAAACATATGATAATACATTTATTAAAGACAAAAAATATGTTGATGAAAATATTAAACGAATAAACTTTCTAATTTCTGAAAAAAAAACATTAGAAAATATTAATAATAATTTGAAACAACAATGTACAAAATATTCTGATGATAATGAAGAAATAAAAAAAAAAGAATACGAAAATACTACTATTTTTTTATACAGAAAGAAAAATTCTGGAACAAAAGTTCATACAAAACCAAATTGTATATTTCTTAAAAATCAAATAGAGAGAATTTATACAATTTGTCGTAAAGATTTAGATTATTACGTTGATAATGAATGTGTTTGTGCACATTGTTATGGTGATTTTGTGAATAGATATATTAATTTGTATTCTATTAAGACAAATATTGCAAATTCAAAAAATGTAGTTCATTTAAGTCATGAATGTCAACATTTACGTGATAAAGAAGTGAAAAAATCTGTTTATGATTATTCAAATTATTTACTAATGAGTGATTTTGATTTAATTTGTACTACTTGTAAAAATACAAAGACCAATAATTTTACAGATGAATTTATTACTTAAAATTGATTACTTATAATATGTAATAAAAACAAATATGATACCAACTGAAATAATTAATTTAATTAAAAGTTTTTTAATCAAATGTCCTACATGTAAATACTATAATATTAAAAAATATTTTAAGTATTGTAGTATATGCCAAGATAATAAATTAATATGTGTTTATTGTTTAGTTGTAAATCGCTATAAAAATTATGACAATTATGAATGTCACGAATGTTATTATAATGAACAAGAAGATGATGGCCTTGATATTATAGATTGGCTAACATTTTAGACAAAAAATTTTAAGTCCCGAATTTATATAAATTAAAACGTTTTAATTTATGTAAATTCATTAATTAAAGCATCTATATTATAATTTTCAATATCGATTATTTCTTCGCTATTACCAATAACAATATTATCTTTGATTTCAAAATGATTAATAACATTTCCCACAAATAAAATTTTTGCCAAAATCTTGATTGGAAGTCTTTGACTATTTGGAATAAAAAATCTTTCAAGATACATCATACTTTTACATATCCATAATGATGTTTTAATATATTTTTCTTTTTCTTTTTTATACATTGTCATTTGATTATGCGTATTTTTCATCAATTTTTGTCGAATTTCCATTGTATTCTTTTTGAGAATATCATAAATTGTTAAATAACAAAAATCACTTTGGTCATCTTTACAAATACATATATCAAAACAAGCATTATAAATACTAATAACTAAAGGTTTGCTTACTAAAATATTATCACACTGATAATTTAACATTAATGTAAGAATTTTTTTATGAAATTTCATTTGGTTTCGTTTACTATATAAATCAATCCAATTAATTTTCTCAAAATTATAGTAAGATAATACTTCAGACATTCGAGGAAATAAATATTCTAATTTATATTTAAATGCAGTATTTTCTAAATTATAATTTTTGAAAATAGTTTCAAATTCTTTAGAAATAGTTTTTATTTCTAAAATTTCATTTCCTTCTAAAAAAGAAAATACAATAGATAAAGAATTCAAAGATAGATGATTAAAATCATTCATTTTTGAATAATTTATTTTGGAATAATTTATTTTTTTTATTGTCAACTTTTGTCTTTTTAAAGTTCTTGATATCATTACCGATATTTATTATTGTAAATTAGATTAAAATCAATTTTATTTTTTTTTAACGATATTAAATAATAATTCAAAAGTCTATTTATATAATACCATTATTACTATAAAGCTGATAAGTTTCTTCTAATTTATAATAAACATTACGATATAATATATAATGCAATATATATTAGTGGTTGATAATACAAAAAATTTGAAAAAGGCGTTTATGACACCAAAATTAATTAAATGTTTGAAAGATGCTAATGTAAAATATAAAATTCTTTCTGAAAGAAAAGAATTATATCAACTATTACATAATGATATATCAAATATTCTTGGTATAATTTTAAGTGGTGGACCACTTTGTTTAAGTGAATCTTTAACAATAGATTCAATTAATAAAAATATTGCTGTATTAACTCAATTGAAAGATATACCTATATTGGGTATATGTTTTGGATTTCAAGTTATTGTAGCATGTTATGGAGGAAAAATAATTTCAATGAATAGAGAAGATACAGGAAATGTTATTATTTATACAAAAAAAAAATCTAAATTATTTAAAGGATTAGGTAAAGAATTTGTCTGTTATCAATCACATAAGGATAAAGTACGAGAAGTTCCACCTAAATTTGAAATAATAGCACAATCAAGTAATAAAATAATACAAGGTATTCAAAATATAAAATTAAAAAGATATGGTTGTCAATTTCATCCAGAGGGATATTTAAAAACAAATATTATAATATCCAATTTTATAGATATTTGTTTAAGTGAATTATAAAATTATGTATAAAGATTATTTATTATATTTATTATTATATTTATAATAATTATATAAAGAATATAATGACATCAAATCAAAACAATACAGAAGAAGAAAAATCTGATTTTTTAACGGAATTGGAAAATAACGATAACGTAGAAAAACTTACTAGGGATAGAGAAACATTAAAAACATTAGATATACAAAAGGATAATATATTTTGGCATAAAGGCTCGGAATATTCAATGAAGAATATTTACAAATATACTAGAAAAGATACTTCTTTATACTTTGTTAAGTGTACAAATACAATGTTTATATTTGATAGAATTCAAGGTTTAATTATACCAAGAGGTCCAAATAAATTAGCACTCATAAAAGATATAACATCTGATGTTGATATTACAATTGAAAAGTTTGAAAGTGATAAAGAATATGATGTTTATAGAAACTGGGTAAATACAGAAATGCAAACTAGAGATAAAACTAATCCTTCTTCTAAGAGTCAGATAGATTTACCTGGTTGTATAGATATTTTGTACAAAATTCAAGAAAATATAATACATATAAGCTTTATTAAACAAAAAAGTGGTCCAAACCCTTGTGATTTTGGCGACTATGAGTCTAATGAGAGACTTCAGATGAAAGACAGTAGAGTATTACAAGCATTCGAAAAATTGTTTGGAAAGTTATTTGGGATGTTATATACTTTAAAGTTTCGAGGAAAAATTGAATTAGAAGATGATGCAATGAATGGAGCCGGGTATAAAATGGCTCCATTAAAAATAATTCTGGGGGAGAAGCGCCCATCAATATACACAAAATTTGGTTTTAAACATGATGATAAAAAAACATTTGACATAAATAGTAGAGCTATTCAAAACGAGGTTAGTAAATTAACCCTAAATACAAAGATTAATCGCTTTCTTGCAGCCCAAGAATTGATAGACAAAAATACAAATCTTAAGAGTTTAACAAAAAAAGTGGAAAATCTCGGAATGTCACTAAATTTTCCAGATGATGTTACATATTTCAGAGTAGAAGAATATGGTGGTAGAAAATCCAGAAAATCCAGAAAAACTATAAAATCCAGAAAAACTATAAAATCCAGAAAAACTATAAAAACCAAGAAAGCAAGAAAACATCAAGGTATTGTTCAAACTGGTGGAAATACTGGAAGATTAAAAAAAGGATATAAGTATTCCGGAAAAAAACTAAAAAGTGGATTATCACAAATTATTAAATGCGAATCAAAAAAATAAAAAATCTTCGGTGAAAAATAATATCGTCTAATATATTAATAAGGTTTTTTTGATGATGTCTATTCTCACAAAAATCATATTGGAAATCTTGTAGCACTTTGTAAAAAATGTCATGACGATGTACATAATGGTGATTTAGAAAAACATCAGTTCTTTTTTTTTTTTAATAATCTCTTATTGAAGCTGATATTTTGTCATTCCACGTTTCACTACTTGGTTGATTAATTAATATACAATATAAAATTTCATAAACACCTGTTGTAAGTAATAGATCTGATGGATTGCATTTGAATCCTCTATATTTGTCAATATAAGCTTTTTCTTCTCACGATTTTAAAGTAGCATTTTTTAGTACATTTGAAGCTTTTTGTTGTTCTAAATCTTTAAGATATTGTTCTAATTTTTTTGATTTTCCAAAGACTCTGAAATTGCTGTTGCTAAATCTTTTTCAAATTGTTCTCTTAAATTTTTATCTTGTTCTATTATTTGTTTTGACACCGCTAAAGCTTTGGTATTGTTAGCGGCGTTGTTAGCGGCTTTGACCATCGTATTATATATAATTTATATTAATAAAATTGATTTTATTTCTATATATTTAATAAAATCAATAAAATACATAATATATATCTATATATACATTTAATATGAATATTTATAGTAATTATTATCAATTTAAGCATATTGCTTCTTCTCAATTAGAAGTTCCTAAAAGACTAGAATCTATATTAAAATTTTTAAAACTAAAACATAAAAATTTTAAAGAAATAGAAGAATATAAAGATGTAAATCCCTTTTTACAAAATTTATCACAAAATGATAAAATAGAAATTATGAATTTGCTCGATAAATTAACAAATAGTAATTTTCATTATTGCAATCATTGTACATGGTTTACCGGAGAACTTCCATCTACATATGACCAAAATTATAAAAATTCTAAAAGTTTTAATATTAATGATAACGATAAATCAAAAAAATTAAATATTATTTGTGAAATGTGTGAGAATAATATTTCAGATATAAATGTACGACATTGTTATCGTAAAGACAATACCGATACATCGTATAATTGGAATACTCATCTAGTTTTACAAAATATGATTTGTACTATTTACACCAGTTTAGTCGAAAATATTAAAGATAATCAATTAGTTAATGACTTTATACTCTTAACAAGACCTCCTGGTCATCATTCTTCTACTGATATAATTGCTGGATTTTGTTATATGAACTGGGTGTATCTAATGAGTCAATTTCTTATTAACACATTAAATTACAAAGTTTGTATAATTGATCTTGATTTACATCATGGAAATGGTACTGAAATTATGGTAAAAGATAAAGAGAATTTACTATTTTTAGATTTACATTACTTTGCTCGTGATTTTTATCCTGGAACCGGAAATGAAAAAAAATTTGTAGCAGATAATGTTATTAATGTAAATATGCCTAAAAATAGTAAGGATAAGGATTATTTGAAGACAGTTCAAAGTAAATTTGAAACTATTGGAGATTTTAATCCTGATGTTTTTATTATTTCTATGGGTTGCGATATTATTATCAATGATCCATTTAATATAATGAAGTGTTCTATATCTTTATACAAACAAGTCTTTGATTTACTGAAAAAGACATTTAATAAAAAAATAATTTTAGCATTGGAAGGAGGATATGATGCTAAGAATGTTCATAATACAGTAAAATCATTCTTATAAATTAAAAAAAATTTTCAGTCCCTTACCGATTTCTCCAATATTTACCGATTGTTCCTGCTGATATGTTAATACCATTACATTAACCTTACTTAACATTTATTATAGATAAATTCTGAGTGGTCTTTTTGCTGATTACGAGTCAAACGACCACTCAGAATTTATCTATGATAAATTTTAAGTAAGGTTAATGTAATGGATATTTAAAAACAAATATTATAATATCCAATTTTATAGATATTTGTTTAAATGAATAATAAAATTATGTATAAAGATTATTTATTATAATATATAAAATGAAAGAACAACGTAGAAATGACGTACATACATTCTGTTTAGTTTTATGTACTGCTACATTCATGATTTATACTTTTTTATACAGACGAGATGTAAATATTAAAAGAAAAATGTGTAATACTTATGATATTCATAATACTTCAGATAACAATAGTTGACAATTTGATTATCAAAAACAAAATTTTTAGCAAAGCATTATGATTATAATGTTTTGTTTTGAATTCTATTTTTAATTCTTGATATAATTTCAGTAGTTGAAATTCCAACAGTATAAGGAATGGTTTTAAATTTTTTTTTATTAATAGGGACACTATACCATTTCAGATTATCTTCTATTGAAAGATCTCCTGCACGTATAACTATATCAATTTTGTATTTTTCCATAAATTCCTCTGTTATAGGAGAAGGAGGAGCAGAAATTACTTTGTCTACATATTTTATACTTTCAACCATTTTTGTTCGTTCTGCCAAAGTCAATATTGGTTTTCTTTTGTAAGATTCAACTAATTCGTCAGAGCATACACCTACAATTAAATAATCTCCAAAACTTTTACATCTTTTTAATAAATTTACATGACCAATATGTAACATATCTCCAACAATATCCGTATATATGACTTTTTTTTTCATTCTTTTATAATAAAATATATTATATTTATAGCAAGATATATTCTTGCTATTCTTTATATAATTTTTTTATTTTTCAATTCTTCTAATAATGCAATAGATTTCATTACTTGTTTGTTACCATCACGATCTCTTACATTTATAGTTTTATTTTTTTCTTCAATGCCACCAACCACTATAATATAATTATAGTGTAATTTTTGAGCTTCCAATATTTTTTTACCAATACGATTATCACTTACATCTATATCTACATAATAACCACCACATCTTATTTCATTTGCTACAAATTTAGCATAATTTAGATTTTTTTCTGATATTGGAATTATGATTAACTGTCGCGGAGATAACCAAAATGGAAATTTCCCCTGATAATGTTCAATTAGTATAGCAATAAATCTTTCAAATGAACCATAAATAGCTCTATGAATCATAATAGGTATTTCATCTTTTCCATCCTCATTAGTATATTTCAAATCAAATTTTATAGGTAATTGAAAATCTAATTGAATTGTACCACATTGATGTTTTTTTCCAGAATGATCTTTAATATGAATATCAATTTTAGGTCCATAAAAAGCACCCGAACCTTCATTAATTATAAAATCATCAATTTCAGTATTTAATACATCTTTTAGTTGATTTTCCGCTTCATCCCATAATTCGATTTTTCCAATAAAGTTTTTAGGTCTTGTAGAAAGTTCTAAATAAAATTCAAAGCCAAATATTTCATAAATATGTTTTAAAAATTTAAGACATTCTTTAATCTCATCTTTTATTTGAGATTTTCTGCAAAATATGTGAGCATCATCTTGTTGGAATTTCCGACCTCGAAATAAACCACCTAAAGTTCCACTTAATTCATTTCTATGTAATACACCAAAATCCGCATATTTTATAGGTAATTCTTTATACGATTTACGACTTTGTTTGAAAATAATACAATGTGATGGACAATTCATAGGTTTGATACCATATATTTCTTTTTCGCAATTAAGTAGAAACATATTTTCTTTGTATTTATCCCAATGCCCACTTTGACACCATAGATCATTCTTAAAAATATTCGGAGTAATAACTTCATCAAATCCTCTTTTTTCATATTCGCTTTTTATTAATTTATGTAATTTATTATAAATCCGTGTTCCATGTGGAAGAAAAAAACAACTTCCCGGACTACATTTATCAAAAAAAAATAATTTTTGCTGAATTCCGATAATTCTATGATCCATGATTAATAACTTTATAATTATAAATAAATATATTTAATTCGATTTTTTTACCATTATAACGATGTAAAAAATATTCTATTATATTATATATGGATTTAATAGATATAAATTATTTAATATTATCATTTATTGAAGCAATATATGTTATATATATGTTTAATTTTTTTAAAACAACAATCGAATTTCATCATCCATTTGAAATATTTTTAACAAGTTTTAGTAAATATGTTAAACATCCAATTAAAACTGGTATTTATCAAAATAAAATATGTAATTTTGGAAACGACATAAGTTATATTCTTGCCGCATATATAATATTTCGTTTTTTTTTAAGTAAAACAAATTATATTAAAAAAAATACATTATGTTGGATTAATAAAATTTTGATATATTTTGCTTTTAGTATATCATTATTAATGAACATGAATGCTGCTATTTATTTAATCCCAATCTTGTTTTTAGAATATTATTATTTTATTCCAAAATTATGTTAAATTTAAAACAAAATTGATTTAAATATATATAAGTAAGAATTTATATATACAAAATGACTGACGAATCTAGAGATATTAATTGCCCTGTAATTATTGATACTGGTAGCGGTATGATTAAAGCTGGGTTTTCGGGGGACGCTACTCCTATTGCAATATGTCCAAGTATAATTGGACGACCTCGCCATAAGAGTGTTATGGTAGGAATGAATACTAAAGAATATTTTGTTGGCGAAGAATTAAATACAATGCGTGGTGTTTTATCACTTGATTATCCTATTGAAAATGGAATTGTAAATAATTGGGAAGACATGGAGAAGATTTGGCATCATACAATGTATGACCTTTTACGAATTTCACCAGAAGACCATCCAATTCTTCTAACTGATGCTCCAATGAATCCAAAAAGAAATCGTGAAAAAATGACAGAAATTATGTTTGAAAATTTTAAAATTCCATCAATGTATATTTCAATTCAAGCTATTTTATCTTTATATGCATCTGGGAGAACAACTGGTTTGGTATTAGATTCTGGAGATGGAGTTACTCATGCAGTTCCAATTTTTGAAGGATATTGTGTCCCTAAAGCAATTATTAGACTTGATTTAGCTGGTCGTGATTTAACAAATCATTTAAAAGATATTTTAACAGAAAGAGGATATCAATTTAGAACAACTGCTGAAAGAGAAATTGTTAGAGATATTAAAGAAAAAATGTGTTACATTGCTGAAGATTATGAACAAGAACTTATTAAAGCTGAAAACGATTCTTCAATTGAAAAAACATACATGTTACCAGATGGTAATACAGTCGTTATCGGTTCTGAAAGATTTAGAGTTCCAGAAGGATTGTTCCAACCTTCGCATATTGGAATGGAACAATCTGGTATTCAAGACGTCGTCTACCAGTGTGTAAATAAGTGTGATATTGATTTAAAGAAAACTTTATTTGAAAATATTGTATTATCAGGAGGAACTACTTTATTACCAGGTATTGATAAACGACTAGTTACAGAAATTACAAAAATGGTTCCCGAACTTGTTAAACCGCAAGTTTCTGCTCCACCGGAAAGAAAATATTCTGTGTGGATCGGTGGTTCTATTCTATGTTCTCTACCTTCATTTGAAGATATGTGGATAACTAAAAATGAATATGACGAATACGGACCATCAATTATTCATAGAAAATGTTTCTAAATATATTTTTTTTATTATTTCAGAATAAAATTCAAACCAATTATTATCCGGTGATTGCTTCCATTCAAACTTATAATAATTTATATCGTACGGTGTTTTTAAGATTTTTTCAATTAATCCAAAATGTAATTTATATGCTCTATCAGATTTCAATATGATAGATGCTAATTCAAAAGTTAAATCATTTTTTAAATTAAGTATCTTAAAAATTTGTATAATACAATGATAGTAAACATGTATTGTTGGATGTGGTTCTGATATAAATAATTTTTTTTTTCTAAAATTATTCAATATATAATCATGTGTTTTTATATCTGTTTCTAATTCTCTTTTTTTCAAAATATTCATTGTATTTTGAAAACGATTTTTAAAATTAAAATCTATTTCTAAATTTTTGAATTTAGTTAATATAGATTCTAGTGAATATTCATTTTTAAACAAATCTTCAAAAATTTTTTTATAATCACCCTTTTTATCAAAAATCCAAATTGCACTATTATAGATATATGGAAATGATATTTTTTGGCAATTTGGTTTTAAAACATTATTTAATATATAATTCGTTGATAATTTATCATGATTATTATTTAATGGTTGATATATAAATAAATCAGCATTTGATATACTTGACGGTAAATTTTTTTCAGCATTTTCTATTAATTCATAATTGATTACATGTTCTATTTTTTTATAAATTTTTTTAAAATTTTGCGAAAGATTTAATATTTTTAAAAAATATTGTGCTTGACAATTACCATATATAATACAATTCATTAGTGTATATATAAAAAATTTTTAATATTTTTGATTAAGTATTTATAAAAAATATTAAAATATATAATAAATATATATAATTATGTAAATATATATAAATTTATATAATATGTACAAAATAATTGCCGCAATTTCAAAAAATCGAGGAATTGGATTTGAAAATAATTTGCCTTGGAATATCAAAAAAGATATGGTTTTTTTTAAAAAAAAAACTATAACAGTTTCTAATAAAAATAAAATTAATGCCGTTGTTTGTGGTAGAACGACTTGGGAATCGATACCTAAAAAGTTCAGACCATTGTCGAATAGATTGAATATTGTTTTATCTTCTTCGATGCCAGAAGAAGAAAATGTTACTATCTGTCGAAATTTAGATGAAGTACATGATTATATATATCAAAATCGTAAAAAGATTGAAAGCACTTATGTAATTGGTGGAACTTCCGT
>Ga0208879_1002479_pt1 | contig 16197 bp, 18 predicted proteins | sample Knorr_S15_td_Bot_FD_185605 | JGI IMG/M metagenome (GOLD analysis project Ga0208879, IMG submission 185605) | Marine microbial communities from Southern Atlantic Ocean transect - Knorr_S15_td_Bottom_ad_5009_LV_A (SPAdes) (version 2) | ecosystem: Environmental > Aquatic > Marine > Oceanic | place... | reverse complement strand
AGGTTTTCCAACAGATATTTTAAATCCCATAGATTCTAACTCAGAAGCTATTTTATTATTTGATTGGAAATAATGCATTGCTCCTCCCACTTCATATGCCCGTTCTTCTTTTAATATTCTTATTGTTTCATCTGCACAAAATCGGGAATGAAAAATAATTGGTTTATTTAATTCCCTGGCAATCCCTATCTGTTTTCTGAACGCTTTGTATTGAATTTCCCTTGGAGGTGAATCAGTTTGGAAATCTAATCCTATTTCGCTAATGACAAGAATCTTTTTATTATTTGTAATTAGCTTATACATTTGTTCTATTTCGGATTTATTTAATTCTTTAGTTAGATTCTGAGGGTGAAATCCTATTCCTCCAAAAACATTTGGGTATTTTTTTGTCATTAGATCAATTGATTTCGCACTTGAAATGTCTACAGAGGCATCAATTATTGATGTTATTCCATTTTGCTTGGCTCTATTTATTATAGTTGGTATTTCTTTAGAATCATATGAATTTATATGCGTGTGAGAATCGATTATAGGAATCTTAATCATATTAATTTTAAAACAAATTATTATATATAGCATTCCAACTAAGCAAGACACATTTAATACGAATTTGATTAGATTTTACGCTATGTATTGGGTTTGTAATTTGTAGTTTATGATTTTGGAATTTTTGATTTGAATTATTTTTTGTATTGAAAAAAGAAATAAATTCGTCACAAACTTTTTGAATTGTATTAATGTTTTCATTTAGAATAACTTCAGCTAGTAATGAAGAACTGGCTTTGTGTATGGCGCATCCTTCCAATTCTAAATAAATATTAGTGATATTATTATGACTTAAATTAAAATGAAATTTTACTTCATCTCCGCAAAATGGATTTAAACCGGAAATGAATTTATCAACTTTTGATAATTCAGATGAAAAACCAGGATTTATCGATCTCTTAAGGATTTCTTCTTTGTAGACGAAATCTAAATTGTTTTTTTCAGACATTATTAAAATATTTTATTGAATTATTAATTTCTGCAGTGAATTTGTCTACTTCATGATTTGTATTGTATAAATAAAAACTGGCTCTTGCAGAAGAATGACGACCTAATTTTTTTATTAAAGGCATAGCACAATGATGCCCAGTTCTTATTGCTATTCCTTTGGAGTCTAAAAAAGTACCCAAATCATGTGGATGGATATTAGGGATATTAAAAGATATTAAACCCGCTCTGATATCTGTATTTTCTGGCCCAAGAATTTCTATACCATCAACATTCATTAAATTGTTATATGCATATTTGGTTATTTCAATTTCATGATCTCTGATGTTTTGCATTCCAATTTTCATAAGATAATTCGTTGCGGCACCTAATCCTATAGCTCCAGCAATATTAGGTGTACCTGCTTCAAATTTAAATGGAATTTCATTCCAGGTAGCTTTATCATAAGTTACTTCTAAAATCATATCTCCACCTTTTTGATAAGGTGGCATAGACTCTAATAACTCTTTTTTTCCGTATAAAACACCTATACCAGTTGGTGCTAACATTTTATGCCCAGAGAAAGTCAGGAAATCACAATCCAAGTCTGAAACATCTATAGGCATATGTGGCACACTTTGCGCAGCATCAATAACGGTTGTTGCACCAACAGATTTTGCTATTTTAATTATTTTTTTAATATTATTAATTGTACCTATTCCATTTGATACATGGGTCATTGAAATTAGCTTAGTGTTTTTTGTAATAATATTATTTATATTTGCTAAATTTAATGTCCCATCGGTATTTATTGGGATATATCGTAATTTAGATTTTGTTTTTTTTATTAGTTCCTGCCAAGGAACGATATTACTATGATGTTCTAATTCAGTAATTACTATGGAATCTGATTCCTTGAGATTACTTTGTCCCCAGGAGTCTGCTATCAAATTTAGAGATTCTGTGGTACCTCTGGTAAAAATAATTGAGTTATTGTTAGGAGCATTAATGAATTCAGCAATTTTTTCTTTTGCTTCGTCATAAAGGTAAGTTGCTTCCATACTCAAGGTATGTACTCCTCTATGAATATTGGCATTATTATTAGAATAGAAATTAGATAAAGTATCAATGACAACTTTTGGTTTTTGGCTAGTTGCTGCGTTATCGAAATAAATTAATTTATTTTCATTAATCCTTCTTTTTAATATCGGGAAATCTTTTATTATTGTTTTAAAATCAACCATTTGCATTTATGAAATAAATTATATAAATATTCTAACAGAATTAAGTATAAAAATTTTATTCTGTTGTAATTGTGTTTTGATCATTTCTTATAGCAGATTCTATTGTATAGCAAGATAAAATAGCACATTTTATCCTTGCTGGATAAACTGAAACACCAGACAGCAGGGTTAAATCTCCTAAATCTTCAATATTTTCATTTGAATCTAATTTATTTGTAAGCATTTTTTTATAAATAGTTGTTATATGTTGTGCATCGTGTAGGTTTTTACTTTTTAGTGTTTCTGTAAATAATGAACTGGCACCTTTTGATATAGCACATCCTATTCCTATAAATTGAATTTTATCAATTTTATCATTTGTAATTTCCATATAAAATTCAACTTCATCGCCACATAAAGGGTTATAACCTTTTGAATAATTTGTATAATTATTCATTTTTCCAAAATTTCTTGGCCTGCGGTTATGATCTAATATTAATTCCTGATATATTTCGTTTAGTTCACTCATAATTTAAAAATCAAATTTGTATGAAGGAAGAGTATTGATATAAGTTTTTATTAGGTAATTATTTAATTCATTTATAGTTACCTTATCAATTATTTCCATTGCAAATCCTGAAATTAACATTTTACTAGCTGTTTCTAAATCTAATCCTCTGCTTCTCATATAATACACTGTTCGTTCATCAATATTACCTGCTGTAGCGCCATGACCGGCAATAACATCATCAACATAAATGAATAAACTAGGTTTAGTATCAATTTCTGCCTTGGGTGAAAGGACTAAATTTTTATCAGTTTGACGAGAATCGGTTTTTATTGCACCTGCTCTAACTAAAACTGTACCTCCAAATATTGCGTGTGATTCGCCATTTAAGATTCCTTTGTAATTTATCCTGCTGATACAATGTGGTGCAATATGATCAAGGTTAATATAATTATCCAAATGTTGTTTACCTGAAGTGCAATATAAACCATTTAATTCTACTTCTGAATGCTCATGTGGCATACTTACTTTTAAATCATATCTAGCCATTTGAGCACCTTTAGAAAATGCAAAAGATTTAAATTTAGATTTTTCATCTAGGTATACTCTTGTTGTATTTGTGTGTATAGCATTTTCTGATTCTTCCAATAATCTATAATGTTTTAAATTACTTTGTTTATTGATTTTAATTTCCAAAACATTATTTGATGTATATTTTGAATTTTTATTTCCATAATGGTTTTCTATAAGTTCAAGCTGAGATTTGGAATCAATATTAATGAAAACTTTTGGATTGCTTAAAATAAAATTTTCTGAATTGTTAGAGTTGATAAAATTAATTAATAATTTAACATTACCGCCAGTTATATTTATGAATATATAATCGGTACATAGAGCTGAATTCAATATTGCCATTTGCTCATTTTTATCACCTAGTAAACTATTAAATTTATTCAGTTCATTTGTTGTTAAAGTGTTTATTGAGCTACTTTTAATATTAATATATGAATTATTTATATTATTTTTTTTGCTTAATTTGCCATTAATAATATTTATTACTTCAAATTCCTTTGGTGATAATTCTTGTGATTTCAGGTTTGAATCTTCTGTTTCAACAACTGGAAGAATATAATTTATTGATGTAAATTTATTTAAATTTGTATATTTCCACTCTTCATTACCTTTTCTGTGTGTTGGCAATCCAATTTGTTTTAATTTAGATAAATTGTTTAATCTAAATTCATTAGCTATATCATTGTTAGAATTTAATTTATCTGTAGTTTTGGATACAAAATCTATAAAATTTGTGTTGGAATTCATATGAGTGTCACTTTATTTTTTTGATAGCCAATCATATCCTTTTTTTTCTAGTTCTAATGCTAAACTTTTATCTCCAGATTTAACGATTTTTCCGTCTATCATTACATGAACATAATCTGGTTTAACATAATTTAAAATTCTTTGATAATGTGTTACTAGAAGAACGGAATTATTTGGAGAAGAAAAATTTTCTATTCCATTTGATACAATTTTAAGAGCATCAATATCTAATCCTGAGTCTGTTTCATCTAATATTGCTAATTTTGGATTTATTAAAGTGAGTTGAAGTATTTCGTTTCGTTTCTTTTCTCCTCCTGAGAATCCTTCGTTTACATTTCTTTTAAGAAAATCCTGGCTGATATCTACTTTTTCTGCACATTCATTTAAAATTGAATCAAAGTCTTTAGTACTTAGAGGATCTTTTCCATTATATTCTCTTTGAGAATCTAAAGAAGATTTAAGAAATTGCCACATTCTTACTCCTGGTAATTCAACCGGATACTGAAAAGCAAGAAACAAGCCTAAGCAGGCTCTTATTTCCGGGGCTTTATCTAATAAAGTTTGACCTAGAAAATTGATTTCTCCTGAATCTACAATATATTCAGGATTTCCAGCTAAAATATTTGCCAATGTACTTTTTCCTGAACCATTTGGTCCCATAAGAGTATGTTTTTCGCCCATGTTAATTGTTAAGTTAAAATCTTTTAAAATTTGTGTATTTGCTACAGAAGCATTTAAATTTTTTATTTCTAATATTATTTTATTATTTGTCATCCTACTGCCCCTTCTAAACTAACTCGTAAAAGTTGAGATGCTTCAATAGCAAATTCAAATGGTAATTCTTTGAAAATTCCTTTACAAAATCCATTAACAATCATGTAATTAGCATCCTCTAAAGATATGCCTCTTTGCTGAGTGTAAAAAAGTTGATTATCGCTTACTTTGGAAGTTGTTGCTTCGTGCTCCAACTGAGCAGTGGGGTTTTTAACTTCTATATATGGGATTGTATGTGCTCCACATTTATCTCCAATAAGTAAAGAATCACATTGTGTGAAATTCCGTGCATTTTTTGCAGAAGGGAGTATTTTGACCATGCCCCTGTACGTACTGTTAGCTTTACCAGCTGATATCCCTTTTGCAATTATAGTACTTTTAGTATTTTTGCCAATATGAATCATCTTTGTACCAGTATCAGCCTGTTGGAAATTATTAACTAAGGCAACAGAATAAAATTCGCCTATAGAATTATCTCCCTGTAGAATTACTGAAGGATATTTCCATGTGATTGCTGAACCTGTTTCTACTTGTGTCCATGATATTTTTGAATTTTTTCCTGCACATTTGCCTCTTTTAGTTACAAAATTGTATACACCTCCTATTCCGTTTTTATCCCCTGGAAACCAATTTTGTAAAGTGGAGTATTTGATTTCTGCATCTTCTAGTGCAATTAATTCTACAACAGCTGCATGTAATTGATTAGTTTTTCGAAATGGTGCAGTACATCCTTCTAGATAACTTACATAACTCCCTTTGTCGGCAATTATTAAAGTTCTTTCAAATTGCCCTGTATCTAGTTCGTTAATTCTAAAATAAGTCATTAATTCTACCGGACATCTTACTCCTGGTGGAACATATATGAACGATCCGTCAGTAAAAACCGCTGAATTTAATGTTGCGTAAAAATTATCACTATAAGGAACAACAGATCCAAGATATTTTTGTACTAGTTCCGGGTATTTTTGTACTGCTTCACTTATAGGGCAAAAGATTACACCGGCATCTTCTAGTTGTTTTTGATAAGTAGTAGCTACTGATACACTATCCATAATGGCATCTACAGCTACTCCTGATAATTTTTTTTGTTCTTCTAACGGAATTCCTAACTTACTAAACGCTTTAAGCATTTCAGGATCAACTTCATCTAGGCTTTTTGGGTTTGGTTTATTCGTAGGTGATGAATAATACCTAATATCCTGAAAATCTATTTTTGGAAATTTTATATTTGCCCATTCCGGTTCGTTATCTTCATTTTTAAACCAAAGATTTAAAGATTTTAATCTCCAATCTAATAACCATTTAGGTTCATTTTTCTTTTTAGATATCAATTTTACTATATCTTCTGACAAACCTTTTGGGGCATTATCAGGATTGAAATTAAAATCAAAACCCCATTTATAATTGTTGTCTTCAAGTTTCGTATCACGTGAAATTACATTTTTGTTATTCATTGAAATCCCTTAAAATTAAACGTTAAATGTATTATATTACAAATCAACTGTTTATTTAATAAACAGTTGATCAATCAGATTCCATATTTTAGTTCTATTTATTTTATGAGCAATCTGTATATTGGTATTATTATTGTTATTTAGGGGAATTGTTTGCCCTGTCTTATCTCCTTCTACAATTACTTTTACAGAGCAATTTTTATAGCTAAATAATTTTTTTTCAATTAAGCAAATTGTGGCTATAGGATCACAAAGTGCCATGGCACTTTTATTTGTGTGGTATTTAAAAAAACTATCTATTATATTTTTACTAAATTGTGATGACTTTGTATCTGATTTTAAAAATGAGTATTCATTATTATAAAATTTGATTTTATCAATTATTAAGTCATTGCAAACGTCAAGTCCGACTACCCTTATATTTAATTTTGAATTAAATACTATAGAAGCAGATTCAGCATCCGCATAAATATTGAATTCAGCATATTTAGTGGCATTTCCCTCTGTAAAAAACGCACCTCCCATTACTATCACTTCATCTATAATTGAACTTATTTCGGGAAAAGAAATTATGGCTTTTGCTAAATTTGTCAGCGGGCCTAACATTAGTAGTTTTATTTTTGCATTTTTTTGCGAATTGTAGATTTCATGAATATATTCATAAGTTTCGAGATTGTGGGTGCCTAAATTTGAATTAATCAACTTTAATGTCAGACCTTCTTTACCGTGATAATGTTCTGCGTCTGTGAATTTTTCACCTAGTAAAGTACTATCAGATCCTTTGAGTAAATGTTTGTAAGAAATCTTAAGATTTGAAAGTATATTTATCAGATTTTTATGAGTGTTTCTTAATGATGTGTTTCCACCAATACTGGAAAAAATGATATTATCATCATTGTTTTTGAGTATATTACTCAACATAGCAAGAGACAAAGCGTCATCTACACCTGGGTCTGTATCGATAATTAGAAATTTATTAGTGTTACTCATTTAGTTCTTTCTATTACATATTTAAATAATTCTATAATATTTGCCTTACTATCTTTAGTTAACTGAGATTTGGTGATTAATTCTATAGCTTGATCTAAATATGAATTACATTCTTTCTGAATGTCAGATTTTATTTTATATTTTTCTAATATTTTTATTATTAAAAGGTAGGATTCATTATTTAAATTAGATAATAAATTATTAAATAATATTTTATCTTTTTCCTCGAATTTTTTCATGGAAAGTAATATGGGATATGTTTTTTTATTATTTTTAAAATCAGAATAATTAGATTTCCCAGTTTTCATGGGATTTCCCCATATACCAAGTAAATCATCAGATATTTGGAACAGAATACCAAATATCATTCCTAGTTTTTGTAACTGTTTTATGCTTTGCTCATTCTGTCCTGACAATATACCTGGAAGTTGAAACGCTAAAGTCATCAGAGCCCCTGTTTTTTTAATGATCATATTTTTATAATCATGCATACTTATGATTTGTTGGTTCTCAAAATTAATATCAAGATATTGCCCTTCAATCATAGAGATACACATATTAGAAAATTGTTTAATAATTTCAATTCTAGACTTGTTTGTGAGTTTATTAATGGTATCAATGTTTGTTATGGTGTCAGAAATATTTTTTATAACATTCCCTAATATAATAGATTTGTATTCTCCTAATTTTTTCCATAAAGTAGGAGCTCCTCTCCTAATTTCATCTTTATCCTGAATATCATCATGTATAAGTGAAAATTCATGGATTAATTCTATTGAACAAGCTAAATCTAAAAATTCAGAAGGATTTAAATTAAGCCCTTCAATTATTTCTAGAAAAATAGATGATCTTACTCTTTTTGGAATATTTGAATTTTGTGGTGGAATTATATACGGAAAAATAAATTTTGAAAATTGGTCGTTTTTTTCATTCAAAATTATGAATTTTAATTCATCGTTTATAAATGACTTGTATTTATTAAGAATTATTGGATCTTTCAAATTCAAATTATATCTTTAAGTTCTTTGTTTTCTAGAGTCTAGCAAAAGCAAGAGTTTTTTTCATTTCAATTGTGATTATTGCTATTAATTTATATCATAATATGATAACTTCTAAAATGTAATTTAGCCTTTATAAATTATCTTTGTATTTAGGTAAATGGAAGAATATAGTATTTATTTTGAAAGATATGGATATTTTAGTTTATTCTTTGTTGTAGCATTATTAGTTCCAGCCGGGATGCTTTTTGCTTCTTTCTTATTTAAAATTATTGGTATAAGGAAAGATAATCCCACTCCTGTGAAAACCGATATATATGAAGCTGGTATTCGAACTTTTTCTTCCCAGTGGAGTGGATTTAATTTTAGATATTATACTTTTGCAATGATGTTTTTAATATTTGATGTAGAAGTTATATTTCTCTTCCCTTGGGCAGCATCTTTTATAAAATTAAATGATGCATACGGATTAATAGTTTTAATTGAGATGTTTATTTTCATCGGCGTCTTAATTCTTGGATGGTTTTTAGCATGGAAACAGAAAGCGATGGAATGGATATAAGGAGTTAAGATTGAAAGCAAACGATAATCAAGATTTAAATTTATTAAATTATAATATTGCTAAACCTTTACATGAACAAACATCTTTAATTGATTCTGTAGAAGGTCAAGAAGTTAATAAATTACTTAAAACTAATACTAAACCATTACCTGACCCTATTATTGAAGTTCCGGATGATTTAGATAGGAATTTAATGATCACGTCTGTAGATTCTCTTATAAACTGGGGAAGAAAATCATCTGTTTGGCCCTTAACTTTTGGTCTTGCTTGCTGTGCGTTTGAGATGATGGCAAGTGCTATGTCGAGGTTTGACTTAAGTAGATTTGGAATGGAAGTATTCAGAGCCTCTCCAAGGCAGGCAGATTTGATTATAATTGCGGGTACTGTAACCTGGAAAATGGCTCCGGTTATAGAAAGAGTATACAATCAGATGCCAGATCCAAAATGGGTAATATCCATGGGTGTTTGCGCAACGAGCGGAGGTCCTTATTATCAAAGTTATAGTGTTGTTCCTGGAGTTAATCATATAATACCTGTTGATGTTTATGTTCCGGGTTGTCCTCCAAGGCCTGATGCTTTGTTATTCGGAATAATGATGTTACACGAAAAGATAAAAAGATATAAAAATTTAGATTTAAAGCAATTATTTGAATAGTATGACAAAATCGCTTAACTTAAATACAGTTGTGCAAAATTTACCTGATACTTTAAAGCAAGAAGTTAATACAGAAAATGGCAGTTTGTATGTAAATAGTAAATATATATTCGAAATTTGCAGAGAATTAAAAAATAATAATAAATTTCAATTTAATTATTTAAAGTCAATAAGCGCCGTAGATTATGTTGAATTTTTTGAAGTTGTTTATCATTTGGATTCTTTAATTACCAATACTAGCTTGGTTTTGAAATCAAAATTGTATGGCAGGGATGGGAATTCAATTAATTCAGTAATATCAGTTTGGAAAGGTGCTGACTTACAAGAAAGAGAGATATGGGATTTGATGGGTATTTTTTTCGAAGGGCATCCTAATATGAAAAGGATATTATTATGGGAAGGATTTAAAGGACATCCTTTAAGAAAAGATTTTTTAAAGTAGAGGAGTGATTTGTCATTAAACAGTGAATTGGTAACAATAAATTTTGGCCCACAACATCCTAGTATGCATGGAGTATTTAGATTAAGGGTTACTTTGGATGGAGAAACAATTGTAGACCTTGAACCAGTTTTTGGCTACCTTCATCGAGGAACAGAAAAACTTGCAGAAGAAAGAACTTATGTTCAAATTGTAACTTTAACTGATCGATTAGATTATGTTGCCTCAATGTCTAATAATTTAGCCTATGTTTCTGCTGTTGAAAAGTTATGTAATATAGAGGTACCGAAAAGAGCTAGTTATATTAGAGTAATAGTTGCTGAATTACAAAGGATAGCAAGTCATCTTATGGCTACGGGATTTTTATTAAATGATCTGGGTGCTTTTGGTACTCCGCTTATGTATTGTTTTAGAGAAAGAGAAAAAATCCTTGATTTGTTTGAGATCTTATGTGGTGCTAGGATAACTTTAAGTTATATGAGACCTGGAGGTATTTTTCAGGATACCCCTCAGGAATTTTGGAATGATTTGGAATTGTTTTTAGAATCTATGCCTAATCAAATAGATGAATTGGAAAGTTTAATTACAGGTAATGAGATTGTTCTTTCAAGGACGAGAGATGTAGGTATTTTAACACCCGAACAAGTAATTGATGCTTCGTTGTCAGGCCCAATGCTTAGAGCTTCTAGTGTAAAATGGGATTTACGTAAAGCAAACCCTTATGAAATATATGATGAAATAGATTTTGATGTTCCAATTGGTGCTACAGGAGATACTTTTGATAGGTATTTAATTAGAATAAAAGAGATGAGAGAAAGTATTAAAATAATTACACAATGTATTAATTTAATTAAACCTGGCCCTGTAAGAAATGAAGACGTACCTCTTATTATCAGAGCACCTGAAGGAGAAGCTTATTTCGGAATTGAAGGCCCAAAAGGAGAATTAGGATTTTATTTAGTGAGTGATGGCGGGATATCCCCATATAGGTGTAAAATCAGAGCCCCTTCATTTATAAATTTGACTCTTCTTAAAGAAATGACTGCAGGGGGTAAAATTGGAGATCTTATTGTCAATTTTGGCAGTATAGATATTGTTTTAGGAGAGGTAGATAGATAGTTTATGAGAAAAGTAGGTTAGTTTGATTAGTTTCAATACATTGAATTTATTTTTAGTTGATTTATTGTCTTTTTTACCTGATAAATTGGTTTTTACAATTTCTGGTTTAATTATGTCAGTGGCTATTTGTACTTTTTTGATCGGATTAGGATCAGTATATACTTGGTTTGAGAGGCGAGTGATTGCAAGATTCCAAAATAGATCCGGCCCAAATAGATGGGGCCCATTTGGTATTTTACAACCTATCGCAGATGCCGTGAAATTATTGATTAAAGAAGATATTATTCCGGCAACTGCAGATAAAATGGTTTTTATTGCAGCTCCAATAATATTTCTCTGTACCACTTTATTGGTTTATGCATTTCTCCCTCTTGGGATAGATTCACAGCTTGGAAATATAAATGTTGCATTACTGTTTGTGTTAGGTATTACATCAGTTAATGCGTTGTCAGTATTTATGGCAGGATGGGCTTCAAGAAATAAATATGCAACTTTAGGGGCTATTAGAGCAGTTGCAATGCTAATAAGTTATGAGGTACCTATGTCAATTTCATTAATGGGAATAGTAATGGTTTCACAATCATTAAGTTTAGTTGGAATTGTAAGTGCCCAATCTAACATTCCTTTTATTATATTACAGCCATTGGGAGCTATAACTTTCATGATTGCTGCTATTGCTGAAATGAGCAGAGCACCTTTTGATATGATTGAATCAGAGTCTGAGCTTATTGGAGGATATATTACCGAATATGCTGGTATGAAATTTGCTGTTTTTCAACTTTCTGAATTTTTAGCACCAATATTTACTGCAAGTTTGTTTACTGTTTTATTTCTTGGCGGATCTAATCCTTTGAAATTTTTAGAATTTTTACCAATTCCTGGTATATTATGGTTTGCTTCTAAGAGTTTTGTTATTACTGCAATATTATTATGGTTTAGGTCTACCTGGCCTAGATTAAGAATTGATCAAATTATGGGTTTTGCATGGAAGGTTTTGATGCCAGCGGCAATATTAAATACTTTATTGGTTGGCTTAGAGTTAGTTTTTATTAGAGATAACTATATTTTACAGATAATTATTAATATGTTAATTTTTGTAGTTTTTATTTACCTGATTGCAAATATATTAGGTCAAAAAAGATTGAAATTAAAAGAACCTGTACCATCAGAATTAGCTAATATGGATGCATAGTTTTAGGAGGATAATATGTATGGATTAGGATTAATAAAAGGATTGGGAATAACATTGAAAAATATCTTGTTTTTGCAGAGGAGAAATACTACCCAATATCCTGATAGAAAAGCAAGTATTATAGATTTGGCAAAATTAGATAATAAAAATTTTATATCTTATGCGTTTACCAATCCTATGAAGACACTTAAATCAATGATGGGAATGATTGTCATATCAGATAAAGTTGATCAGCATCCTAGATTTCGTGGCGAAGAGTTTAGTTGGTATGAAGAAAGGTGTACTGGTTGTGCGAGTTGTGCAAAATTTTGTCCTCTGGGCATAATAAAAATTGTAACTGATCAAACTGGTAAGAATTATGCTGAAGGTCAAAATTATGATATTGAAACTTTTGATATTGATATTGGAAGATGTATGTTTTGTGGATTGTGTGTGGAGGCTTGCCCTTACGATGCTTTGCATATGGGAAGCGGATTTGAAGAAGGACAATATAAGAGAAATGATTTAGTTATTGATGTCGAAAGATTGAAAAAAGCTGAAAAGAAACCCAGTCACTGGTTTAGACCCCAATTAGAGCAAAAAGATGATTATTCCCCATTTGATGAGGAAATAGCTTGGGATAAAGTCGGAAGGCATCAAAAACCATCAAAAAAAGATCTAAAAAATAAATGGATTAGGAAATAAATATAAATGATGCAAATAGCAGATATAATTTTTTATCTTACAGGATTGATAACACTTAGTAGTGCATTGATGGTTATATTAACCAAAGATATATTTAGAGCAGCACTTTTTTTGGCAGCTACTTTTTTAGGTGTAGTTGCATTATTTATTTTACTTTTTGCAGAATTTCTTGCAGCTGTTCAACTTATAATTTATGTTGGTGCTATTTCAGTTGTTATAATTTTTGCAATTATGTTTACGAAGAATGTAAAAATAGGTAATCCCTTTTCAAATTTTAGAATAACTGGCTTTTTATTAGGTTTATTTATGTGTGGTTTATTAATAATTTCTATTACAGCTTTTGATTGGGATACTATAACAACACTAGATACAAAGGAAATGGAAATTGTAGTATATGCTTATCAGAATTCTATATATTATATTGGTAAAATACTTGTTTCAAATTTAGTTGTCCCCTTTATTGCCTCTTCGTTTATATTATTAGCTGCTGTTATAGGGGCTATTAGTTTAGTAAAAGAGAGAACAGAATGACTCTAGAAGGATTTTTAATAATATCTGCTATTTTGTTTTGCATTGGACTTACAGGTGTGGTAATCAAATCCAATATTATAGCTATTTTGATGTCAGTTGAATTAATGTTAAATTCAGTTAATATTGCAGCTGTAGCAGCTTCAAGATATGTTCCTCCAATTACTTTAGATCCTTCGCAGGTATTAATGGGTAATATGTTTGCAGTTTTTGTAATAACCATTGCTGCTGCAGAAGTAGCTTTAGGCTTAGCTATTGTTATGAGTGTATATAAAGATAAGCAAAGTATTTTTATTAAAGACGCATCTCATCTTAAAGGGTAAAAAGTATGTGGGCTAAATATTCTACAGCACCAAATTTAATTTCTGCGGAAATGTGGAAAAATACAATTGAATCAGAGGGACTTCCTTGTAAGATTTTACCAGAAAATCAAGATATTTTAGATTGGTCAGAAAATTCAAATTTTGTTATTTATGTTCCGATAGGAAGGGAACATGTAGCTGATGAAATTATAAGGAAGATTTAAATGAACATACAAATAATTGGCATATTTTTATTGCCAATTTTTACAATATTAACAATTGTTTTGTTATATCCTTTCAGAACAATTCCAAAGAAATACATAGGTTTATTTTTCACTATTTCATCATTTGTATTATTTATCCTTTCATGTTTTGTATTTTTAGATTTTCATACTCCTGAAAACCCTGAAGTTTTTGCAATTGAATTTTTGAGAGTTGACAGTTTTATTTTGAGATTTTCTATTTATTTGAATTCTTTAACTTCTGTAATGTTATTTGTAGTATGCTCAGTAAGTTTCTTAGTCCATATGTTTTCATTAGGTTATATGAAGGATTTTGAATACCCAAGATATTATATTTACTTACATTTATTTACTTGGTCAATGCTGGGATTAGTATTAGCTGGTAATTTAATACAAATGTTTGTGTTTTGGGAATTAGTTGGTTTGTGTTCATATTTGTTAATTGGATTTTGGTATGATAAGAAATCAGCAACTGATGCTGCTAAAAAAGCTTTTATTATTACCAGAATTGGTGATTTTGGCTTTATGATAGGTATTCTTTATATTGTTTCTAATATATCAAAAATTACACCTTTGATTTCAACCGGATTAAATTCTGTTACTGATCCTTTATCAATTACATCTTTAAATCAGGCATTACAAGCACCAGGGGGGAATGAATTAGCTTTGATTTTTAGCTTGGGAATATTATTTGGTGCAATTGGTAAATCTGCTCAATTTCCGTTACATACTTGGCTCCCAGATGCTATGGAAGGGCCTACACCGGTTAGTGCATTAATTCATGCTGCTACTATGGTGGCAGCAGGAGTATTTTTGATAGGTAGATTTCTGCCGGTTTTTCCTGACCAAGTATTGCAGTTAACAGTAATAATTGGAGCTATAACTGCTTTAGGGGCGGCCATTCTTGGAACTGTAATGAATGATGTTAAAAAAGTATTAGCATATTCTACTATTAGTCAACTCGGATATATGTTTATGGCATTAGGTATGTTTTTATCTACTGCAGCTTTTTTCCATTTATTCACCCATGCATTTTTCAAAGCATTATTATTTTTAGCTGCCGGCAGTTTAAGTCATGCAGTCGGCACTTTTGATATGAAAAAAATGGGGGGCTTGAAACAATATATGCCTTGGACATATATATTTTTCATAGTTGGGACTTTTAGTTTGGTTGGATTTTTCCCATTTTCAGGATTTTGGAGTAAGGATGAAATATTAGCACAGATAATTGATTCAAATAGAAATTTTAATAATTTGATTTACTTAGTAGGTTCAGCAGGTATTTTCTTTACCTCTTTTTACATGTTTAGAGCATTATTTATGATTTTTGAAGGAAATTATGATGGCAGAAAGAACCCGGGAGTTCGCGTACATGAAAGTAGTTATATATTATTAATACCAATGGGGTTATTAGCTTTTGGATCTTTGTTTTTTGGTTTTCTGTTTAACGCACCATTTGAATTAGGATTTATAAAATCACATTGGTTTAATTATTTTATTGCGGGTGATGAGTTTCACGCTCATAAATTTAATTATCAAGTTGCATTAATATCCCACGTGTTAGGTTTGTTAGGATTAATTTCTGCTTTTCTTCAATATAAATACCTAAAGAATCTGAATTTATCAATATTAACTCCTTTAAAGACTTTCCTTGTAGAAAAATATTATTTAGATCATTTATATGAAAACTTGATTGTTAAGAATTTGTTTTATAGTAAATTGACTAAACTGCTAGCTTATATTGATAAGAATGTTATAGATAGAACATGGGATAATTGTGCTCTATCTATAAAAAAATTCTCTTCACAATTATCGGTTATACAAAATGGGCAGGCACAGCAGTACCTAATTGGTATACCTTTAGGATTATTTATTGTAACTTTTATTTTTCTATTGTGGGGATAAATTGAGTAATTCAATTATATTATTATCAATTGTTTTCATACCTGCTATAGGAGGTATTTTAGGGGCTATTTTTCTTAAAGACAAATTATTAGAAAAATTTGTCTATTTAATTTCATATATACAATTAATTTTATGTACTTATATATACATACAATTTGCTTTTTTTGGATACGAACAGATTTCTGTTTTATATGAGTGGATTAGTATAGGTAAAGTTAACGTAGATTTTTATATTAAACTTGACGGATTGAATGCGCCATTAATATTATTAGCCGGAATTTTAACCACGGTAGCTGTCCATGCATCAAATCATATTAGAGAAAGGATTAA
>Ga0208879_1002478_pt1 | contig 16197 bp, 14 predicted proteins | sample Knorr_S15_td_Bot_FD_185605 | JGI IMG/M metagenome (GOLD analysis project Ga0208879, IMG submission 185605) | Marine microbial communities from Southern Atlantic Ocean transect - Knorr_S15_td_Bottom_ad_5009_LV_A (SPAdes) (version 2) | ecosystem: Environmental > Aquatic > Marine > Oceanic | place... | reverse complement strand
GGTGAACGAAGGCGAGCCGTTATTTGATCCTGCCCCAATACTGTCCAACTAATGGGGCCCGCTTTCTTTTGATGATTGGTCGGATGCCATTGGCTTGCAACTAGTTCATCTACAGCGGCCAATGAATTCGTAACCGACAGTGCTGCACCGGAACACATCGGATAACCGGATCCCACACGAGTCCGATGGTCAACTGAGGTTTGCCACTCATGATCAGGGCCCGACTCACTGTAAGCGTTCAGCGATAATGGGACACTTTTAAAGGGATAGAAACATGAGGGTGGTGGGTATAGATCATCCGCATTAAGACTGGAGCAAATCAATTCTTATTGACATATTTAACTATTTAGTGCATATAGTCTTGAGAGCTTTTTAAGCTCTCATAATAAATAGATTTCTATACGGTGAGGAAAAAAATGCGAAACGGCGTATTGGTGTTCTTGTTGCTAGCAATGTTTGCTGTGATTCTCTCAGCCTGTGGCGGTTCGGAACCTGAAGACACTGCGGCGGCGAAACCCGCGGCGGCGAAACCCGCGGCAGAGAAACCCGCGGCAGAGAAACCCGCGTCGGCTTCGTTAACGTTGGAAGAAGCGGCAGCCCAGCGTGCTGGCGGGCCGGGGTCTTTCTACGTAGGAGACCTGAGCCAATTGGTTGGCCCTGCTCCTGGCCCTACACTGGGTGACGCGAATGACATGATCAACCTGGCAGGGTTAGAGCGGGAGCGGTACCTTTTTGATTCCACCTACTATGAGGCTTTGGTCGATAAATCGAACTTCACCAATCCGACAGAACTCGTCTATGACGGGGAGCCCATAGAAATCCAGGTCACCTGCATCAACCGCACTTTAGCGACCTGTAAGTTAGTGGAAGAAGTACTTGTCAAGAATACCACTGAGCGAACGCAGGGAAAGCTTAATCTAGTGATCACGTCCTTCCCAGAACTGGGATTAGCCGGTCCCGACTCGCTGGCATTGGTCCGCGACGGTACCATAGCTTTTACCGAGATTACTTCGGGTTACGTAGCCGGGGATCTGCCCCAGCTAGAAATCACCTTCCTGTACGGGTTATACCCCAACCACGAGATTGAATATAAGGCTAACGCGGCCGTTCAAGGATACCTTGAAAAGCTTATTCAAGAGGACACGGGCGGCGGACAGGTCATAAGCCGCATGTGGGTTTCCGGTGGTGACAATTTCTTCTTCTGCAGAGACAAGATCAATGAAGTAGCTGATTTCAAAGGTAAAAAGGTGCGAAGCCATGGCGCCGCCCTGTCTGACTGGATCGAGGCATTCGGTGCCAATGCTCAGTTCGTAGCCTTCGCCGAGGTATATACGGCCTTAGAGCGCGGCATCCTAGACTGTGGTGTCACGGTGGCCTTTGCCGCCCATGGACAGCGATGGTACGAAGTTACTAAATACATGGTCGGCCCTCTTTCCAGTCAGCTTATCAACACTATGGTCATGAACTCGAAAGTGTTCTCAGACCTGCCCGAAGACATTCGTCAGATCCTGGTTGAAGAAGGAGCCAGGCATGAGCTTGAAGCCATGAGGGTTACTCCAGCATGGAACGAGGTCTGGACAGGACGTCTCGTCGACGCTGGCCTGGAATACATAGCGTTCACTCCTGAAATGAAAGAGTTACAGGCTAACATAGCGGTGCCGATCCATGTGCTACCGAACTGGATCAAGAGGGTAGGCGGCCCAGACACCGATATTGTGCGTTTATTCAACGAGAAGATCGCACCGATCGTTGGACTCAAGATAAACGACGATGGTACGACCAGCCCGGTCCCAATAACCAAGTGACCTGGGATGCAAATCCTTAGGGATTGAAGTTTCCCTAGTGGTATATTTTGGCCTAAAGTTACCGGAGAACAATATCCAGTAACCTTAGGCGAGGAACATCGGATTTATACAGAGAGACCCGCCGGAAGCCCGGCGGGTCTCTCTTATCCGTGGTAGCTGGGGATGCGATATTACCTATTGACATGGCCCTTAAAGTATCTGACTCGCTGCGCTCTCAACCATTGTCACTTTGAGTCACATAAAACTTGCCTAGTGAGGTGGCCCCGGTTATTTGAACAACAAAGGGGCTAAATCAAGAGAGTCTCTCGCTGCCGGAAGCGTTGTCTCGACGCCGGGTGTTAAAACCTCTTCTTGCCCTCCTCGTCGTTTCGTCGACTGCTCTCCTTGGTATGTTTCCTGGGGTGTCCGGTAGCCTAATGCTTGGTGGGGGCGCTCCCGGTTGTAGAAATCCAGATATGCACCGATACCCTGCTTGGCTTCAGTTCCGTCCTTGTAAGCCTTCAGGTACACCTCCTCGTATTTGATGCTCCGCCACAACCGTTCCACGATGATGTTGTCTAAGTAGCGACCCTTGCCGTCCATGCTGACTTGGATGCCCCGTTCCAACAATGCCCCAGTGAAAGCTGCACTGGTGAACTGGCTACCTTGGTCGGTGTTGAATATCTCCGGCTTCCCCTTGCCCAAGGCTTCCTCCAGGGCGTCAACACAGAAGCCTACTTCCAGGGTATTCGACAATCTCCAGGCCAGTACGTACCGACTGTACCAGTCCATGATGGCTACCAGGTACAGAAAGCCACGGGCCATCGGTATGTAGGTGATGTCGGCGGTCCATACCTGATCCACCCCATCGATCTTCATTCCCTTTAGCAGGTATGGATAGACCCGGTGCTCCGGTGTGGGTCTACTGGTGTTTGGACGCCGGTACACTGCCTCTAGACCCGCCAACCGCATCAAACGCCGGGTCCTGTCTCGACCTACCGGCTGACCTTGACCTCTCAACCAGACCTTCATCCGCCTGGAACCGTAGAAGGGGGTCTTCATGTATTGCCGGTCCATCAGGGCCATCAGATCGAGGTCTCCTGTCCTAGCCGGCGTGGGCCGGTAGTAGACCGAGCCCCGGCTGATGTCCAACAAAGAACATTGGCGAACCAGAGGTAACTTAGAGCCCTGCCGGTCGATCATGGCCTGCCGCTGCCTTCGGCTCATAGACCGGACCTTTCCGCCAAAAAATCCCTTTCCACCTTCAGTTGGCCGATGTGCCGGTAGAGTTGGGAGATCTGGATATCCTTGGCCTTCTCCCCCGACTTCTGGTCTGTTCCGAATAACCCCGGAGCACCCTCCAGCAGGGCCTTTCTCCAGGTGTGTATCTGACTCGGGTGTACTTCGAACCGGCTGGCCAACTGGGCAATCGTTTCTTCCCCTAAGAAAGCGGCCAAGGCCACCTTGGCTTTGAAGGCTGGGCTGTGTTTCTTCCGTGTCTGTCTCATGTCCTGCTCCTCTATTTTCGCAATTCTAGGAGCGGGACTCTCTTTTAGCTACCTGTTCAATTTTCCTAGACCACCTCAGAATCCCGTATATCGTGGACCCGAGCTCATAACGTATTTCATCTGAGCATCGATTCCTCAACCGATTCGATTCGATTTAGCTCGAATCTTACCGTGTCTCGGTATTTAGTTATCGTCGATAATGACGGCAAGGCAGCAAACGGTCTCTTTGAAATTTCTCCAGAAGGGCCCAATGCTGTTTCAGACAGCGACCTGGAACAATCCGGATATCCAGGTGAACTCAAATCTCCTCTATATTTGGCTTTCGATGTGGCGGAACATCCTGACTTCATTGGCCGCTGTAGATGAACTAGTTGCAAGCCAATGGCATCCGACCAATCATCAAAAGAAAGCGGGCCCCATTAGTTGGACAGTATTGGGGCAGGATCAAATAACGGCTCGCCTTCGTTCACCCTATTCCGCAGGCCCTGTTTCTCATAAACGTCGATTGTGGCCAATTGGAGAGAATATTCCGAGTCCGAGTAATGCGCACAGTTTGCTGTTAAAATCTTTGAATCTTCCCAAGAAACTCGTTTATGGCGGCTGGAAGCCTTTCATCCGCTGATCGAACTGCAAACCTTATTAGCTCTGGGTTTTCCATCGAATGAACGTCTGTTAACGCTAATAATCTTTCCCCATGTTCATCAAGATATTTCCCAGCGAGAAATTCATTACTCACATCACCTTCTCCAAAGGCGTCTATCTTCCCTGACAGTAGCTGTGACACGATTTCATCCTGAGAAGGTACGAGTGGGACTATCGTAGCCCCTAGTGGTTTGTACCTGAGGTCGCCATCTATATGGGCACTCGAGGAAGGAGTTACGGCTATTTTTTTACCCTCGAAATCTTCGGGACCTCCAAGAATTTCCAAATCGGACTTACGTATCAATAAAGATCTCCTTACAAGCATATAAGGGTCACTCCATACAGCGTTTCTCCCAAGGCGTCGATCCTCGTACTCCATCATTCCCGCAGCAGCCACATCGCAATCCCCATTGCTGGGAGTTTCCCATAGGCCAGGAAACTCTCTCTTAATGAACTCGACCCTTAGGTCGGTTTTCGCTGCAAACTCTCTAAGTAGGCTAATATCTGTACCTACAATGTCTCTTCCATTTTCGTACGAAAACGGTGCGAACTCCGTGTAGGTACAGATTTTAAGGATGCCTTTCGATATCGTTGTAAACGCAACTTTGTTTTCCGACATAATTTTTGCTACCGAAGGTCAGAGTCGAGCTGACACGGGGTCATTCCCATCGGTTTTTGAGTTCGACTCTGGTCGTTTTACCCTGTCACACTGCATCCCAGTTAGTCCCCTTTCATAGCTAGAATGCCGGTCCATTTCCGCATTAGATGTAACTACTTACATTTCAATGCGATTGGATGGATTTACATAAAATGAAACGGGAAAGCAAGCTGGTCTATTCCATCGTTGAGATAGTGGGTCTTCTGGGGATCGAGTGAAGCAAGGTCTATGAACTGGTACGGTCAGGTAGATACCTTACTTCTTTGAGTCCGGCGGTCAGCCGAGAAAGAAGTCCGTCAGTTTCGAAGCGAACCCTATGGTTAACGCGGCCCGCAGGTGGTTTCGAGAATATCGATATCCTCGATCTGCTATAAATGTTCTTCGTCGTTTAGCGCTGATTTTACCAATGCGCGCTGGTGTTTAGCGGCCGCCTTTGACTAGGTCCGGCAGCCAAAGCGCTATCTGCGGGAAGAGCATCACTAGAATGACCGTGACGCCCATACAACCCATGAACGGCAGCACCCCGATCCACACGTCAGCAATAGTGCTCTCTTTGACAATCTCGTTGGCAAGCGCGGCTTGCTCACGGTCGACGTCCTGACGAACTCCGTGCAAGACGTAAAGGTTGATACCCTCCGGAGGGCTGATAAGCGCCGCTTCTACCAAGATCACCATGATGATGCCGAACCAGACCAAGTCAACCCCGGCCTGCTCCAATGTAGGCAGAAGAATGGGCACTGTTGTGACCATCATCGCGAAGCTTTCCATGAATGTGCCCAGGATCAGGTAGAACACGATGAGCACCAGCACCAGCATGGTGGGAGAGAGATCCCACGAGGTTATCTGGTCGGCAATATCTTGGGAGATTCCCAATCTGGCGAAGGCAAAGCTCAGCGTAAATGCGGCAAGAATTATCAGGAAAATCATTCCTGTCGTTCGTATCGTAGAGATGAACGCAGTTTGTACGATCTCGCCATTCAGTTTCAGCGTCGCTAACCACACGGCCCTATCAGGTTGCCGTTGAGATCGCATCTCCTCTTTGAAACTGTCCGGAACCACGTTGATCAGGCCGGTCATTAGTAGGAACTTGCTGAGAAGCGGTGCGGTTACCCCCTGTGAGTTCATTAGGATTGCCAGGACGAACGCGCCAGAGACGCCGAACGCCGCTGCTTCGCTGGGAGTCGCGATACCCGCGTAGATAGAGCCCAGTACGATTAATATGAGGGCGACCATCGGTATTAGGCCAACCAGGCTGGTTATCCTATCAATCCAACCTTCAAGAGTTTTAAAGCTCGAACCCTGTTCCTTGGGCGCCATGTTTTTCCAGACAAGGGCTAGTCCGGCAATCATCACCATGAAGATGCCGGCTAACATGATCCCGGGCACGAACCCGGCTAAATATAACCGGCCGATGGATTCTTCCACCAGCACCCCGTAGATGATTAGGCTGATGCTGGGCGGAATCAAGATTCCAAGTGTGCCGCCAGCCGCCAAGGACCCAATCACCATCCGCTCGGAGTAACCCCGCTGCCGGAATGACGGAAGGGATACGCGGCTAATTGTTGCCGATGTTGCAACGCTGGATCCGGAGCATGCCGCGAAGATGGCGCATGAAACGATATTCGTGTGAATCAGTCCTCCAGGAAGGAAGAAGATCCACTTGGATATCACCTGGTACATCTTTTCGCCCATTCCGCTGCGGTTCATGAGCTCGCCCATTAGAACGAACAGCGGGACGGCCACAAGGATGAAGCTGGTGTTAGATTCCCATGCCTTATTCGCCATGATGTTCCACAAGGGAGCATCGGAGAAGAAGTACATTATTACCAGGGAGAGACATCCTAAGGCGGCAGCAACGTAAAGTCCCGCCATGAAGAATGCCCCCATCAGACCAAATGCTACGCCAATTGCCACTTTTGCTAACCTCTCGCTTCCGGTTATGGAACCCCACGGCCTATCACGTTAGACAGGCCGTGGGGTTAATATGATTCGTGGGTAGAGTTAGGTGCCTGCAGCCTCTTCATCGGTGAAGACGGACTGCGAATCGATGTCGTCGCCGCCCATGGCCCGGTGCAACTTGGGGAGCCAGGCCTCGGTAACCATAGAAAGCATCATCTGTGTCGCCGTAATCACCAAGAAGGTGAAGCCCAACGCGACCACTATCTTGGGAATGAAGAGCGGGGTTAGCGGATAGTCATTCGTCACAACGCCGCGCTGATAGTTGTCTATTACGTTCCCCCACATCTTCCATGTAGTGACGTAGGCGAAGAACCACACTGAGAAGAGAGCCAGGAAGTCGGCAACCGCCCGGATACGGAAGTTCATATACGGCAGCAACACGTCAATGCGTACGTGGGCACCCGACCTTAGCGAATACGAGAAAGCCCAAGTGGCGGCCATGGCCAGAATGTATCCGCTCATCACATCGGTGGCGGGCGCCATCACCCAACCCAATTTACGGGCTATTACCTGATAGGTGATGAAGAACCCAAGCAGCAGTAATTCGAGACCGCAGATCCAACCCATGAAGAAATATAACCGGTCCGTGAGACGAGTCACCGCGCGGTAACCAAACAATGTTTTGGACGCTAACGTCGGTTTTCCGACGTAGTCTACCTGGGCATTAGCAACCATGGATATACTCCAAATCGTTGGCGGATTGCTTCATGGATATACTCCAAATCGTTGGCGGATTGCTTCTCGGATTTCCAATTTTGTACCTAAAGGCCCGGAAGAGTCTAACACGTCAAGTTGAATCGCGGTTCAGGTACCTAAAACTCAGCCTGGTCATTCCTCGATCATTGATATTTCACAACCTGGCGCCTTTAACCTGATCGGGTAACCATAGTGCAATCTCGGGAAAGACCATAAGGATACCGATCACTAGGGCCATGCACACCATGAAAGGCAAGACGCCGATGTAGACATCGTTAATGGTTTTTGGTTTCTCGGTGCCGTCTCCGAAAAGCTCTTGGGCTTCGATCTGTGCCCCGTGGAGCGCAAATAAACTCAATCCTTGCGGTGGGCTGATCTGGGCAGCCTCGAGCAAGATTATCATGATTATGCCAAACCACAGAAGATCGATCCCGCTCGCCGTGAGAGTGGGTACAATCAAAGGCAAGGTGGTCAGCATCATGGAGTAACTCTCCATGAATGTGCCAAGCACCAGGTAGAAAACGACTACGATTAATATCAACTGAACCGATGAGAGGTCGAGGCTAACGACCCACCGGGCCATGTCCTCCGAAATTTGGAGGTACGCGAAGGCAAATTGCAGGGTGGCAGCCGCCATGAGAATGAACATGATCATGCCGGTAGTCTTGATCGTCCCCATGAAGGCTTCGGTGAGCATCCGAAAATTCGATAGAGCAATCTGCTTGATCAGCCCTTTGTCATATTCCTGTGCTTGCTCCGCTGCCCTCTCGGCAGAGTCCCGCAACGCGCCAGGCAGCAACGCAAATAACCCAGCCTTGCGGCCAGCCAATGCTCCCCAGTTAAGCCAAATCTCATACGTCCGGTAAATCACGGCAATGACGAAGGCGCCACTGACGCCGGCCGCCGCAGCTTCGGTGGGCGTAGCCCAGCCCGCATAGATACTTCCAAGCACGAGAAATATCAGGACGGCGACCGGGAGAATCGCGAAGGTCCCAAGTATCCGGTCTCTCCATCCCCTTAGGGTCATGTAACTATCGGAAGAGGATCTCGGAGCGATACCAGGCCAAATTATCGCGGCGATCGCAATCATCAGCATGAACGTCCCAGCCATTAACGCTCCGGGGAAGAAACCGGCCAGAAACAAACGGCCGATCGAAGTTCCGGTGGTCAATCCATAAAGGACCAGCAAGACACTGGGTGGAATCAGTATGCCTAGAGTTCCGCCCGCCGCCAGAGAACCCACCACCAATCTCTCGTTGTAGCCTCTGGCCCGAAAGGCGGGCAGCGCTACCCTACTGATGGTGGCGGCCGTGGCGATGCTGGACCCGGAGCAAGCAGCAAAGATCGCGCATGAGGCGATGTTCGTGTGGAGCAGGCCCCCTGGAATCGGCCCTACCCACCTGTCCAACGCCTTATACATCCGGTCTGCGACTCCGCTTCGCAGGATCAGTTCGCCCATTAGCACAAAAAGGGGTATCGCTACCAATAAGAACCGGGTGTAGGTCTCCCAGGCCCGGTTAGCCATGATATTCCACAAGGGCGCATCTGAGAAAAACTTCATCATGATCAGCGACAACGATCCTATCGCGCCCGCCACATACAAGCCCGCTAGGAAGAACACCGCCATGAGAGAGAATGCAACTACTATCGCCAACGCGACCGCCTTGTGGGCAATAGCAGATTCGTATATCCGGGGTGGTATGGAGCTATGGTTAGCACGTTCCGTGTCAGACCAGAGTTGAGTTCAGTTTGTGTGGATATGATAAAACTAAAACTTGCTGCGGAAGGGTCTGAACCGGGCGAATTCAAATTAGGCTTACAGCGTATTTACGATAGGTCCGCCCAGAGACCGTGGATCTGCCGAAAGAAGTAAAAGGCCCGTAAGTTTGCTGTTACAGCAATATCTCAGGACTCGTAGTATTTAGGTATTCCCCAGTGTTTGTTTCTATCGGGGCGTCCGGCGGACTCTATTCCAAACGAAATACCCTGTCAACCCAATCGACTGTTAACCGATGTTTGAATCGCTGCCCTTTCGGTATCGGTCGATGCTATTCTTCTCTGGAAGAACGCGGTAACAGAGGGGAAAGTTCACATAAATATGCAACTGGCATCTGATTGAATTTTTCATGCAAGCCCCGTCGGGTATAAGATCGGATACCTACAACAACCTCGGTTTGGCCGGAGCAGGAGATATTTCTGGGTGGAGAATTTCGAATGGGTCAAATACGCCGTCTTTGTGGGCGGGCCGCTCTTCGCATCAGCAGGAGCGGTTCTCGGTTACGGGCGTGCGCTATTCAAATTTAATGAGATCCATGGCGTCGTCGTTTTAGATAAGCGAGACATCAGAAGCCTGCGTGAACTGCAGGCCGAAAAGGGGGCTTCGGCGTTACCGTTCTATGCATTGTTGGCTTTTTATGAACTCGTTTGTATCGGCGTGGCATTGATCATGGGAACTGTGATCCTTGGCGCGGTAGTGCTATTGCAAGCTAGGACTGGATAAGCAATGGCGCCTTAGAAACGTTTCATGAATCGAATTATCAAATATTTTCAGCAAATGATTGGGGCACGGGATCGCGATCTACCGAAATTGTGCAACCGAGATACGTGAAATCTACGCCCCAATGTGAAAAACAAATAATACGAATCAAACTTTATCGTCAAAAACATTATATATTTGTATCTAATTTCTATCTAATCAGGTTGATTATTATGCCAAGGTCTATTAAAGTTGATTGAATTATAGCTTTGACGTGACCGGAATTAAGGTTACGCGGGAGAGGAAAATGCGAAAAATTGGATTGATGTCATTAATACTGGTATTGCTGTCAGTGGTCTTGGTAGCATGTGGTTCAGATCCAACAGCAGTGCCGAAGACGGCACCTACCACGGCTACAGAGCCTACGGCAATGCCGTCTTCGTCCCAAACTCTGGAAGATTACGCCGCCGCCCATGCCGGTGGACCTGGCGCGATCTACGTAGGGGATCTGAGCCAATTGGTTGGACTAGCGCCTGCCAATGACTTAGGTGGATTCGATGGAGAGGTACCACTAGATGCTCTCCAAGAGCATTCTTGGATTTACGAGTCTGAGTACTACCAAAGCCTTCCTGGCACGGCGAGGCTCCTAAATCCGACGGAGCTAGTATCTTCAGGCGAAAGTTTTGAGATACAACACGCCTGCATCAACAGGACGCTACTGTGGTGCAAGCTGATGGAGGCCTATCTGATCCCGAACATCACCGAGAGGACGAATGGTCAGATAAAGTTCTCTGTTTCTTCGTTCCCAGAACTAGGCCTCGCAGGCACAGACACGATGTCTCTGGTGCGTGATGGAACCTTGGGCGCAGTAGAGATCTACGGTGGATACGTCGGTGGTGAGTACCCCGCGGTTGAGGTTCAATACCTCTGGGGACTCTGGCCATCCCATGAAGTCCATTACAATGTGCAGACTGCGATTTTCCCGGACATCAAACAGATAATCGACGATGCAACAGGCGCCACAGTCTGGAGCCATAACTGGATACCTGGCGACGACCAGATGTTCTTCAGCGGCAAGGCGCTCAGGACTCTTGAGGACTTCAAAGGCCTGAAGACACGTAGCCACAGCGCCGCACTTTCAGACTGGATCGAGGGGATGGGCGCAGACGCTCAGTTCGTCGCCTTCGCTGAGGTTTACAGCGCTCTTGAGCGCGGCATCTTGGATGCGGGTGTGACGGGAGCCAGCCCTGGCTTCGCCCAGCGATGGTATGAAGTAACCGACTACATGAACGGTGGTTTGTACAGCTTCAACTCCACAACGAACGTCATCAATAAAACCGTTTGGGAGAAGTTGCCTGCTGACCTCCAAGCGATCATGATTGAAGAGGGCGCCAAGCTGGAACTAGAGGCGCTTCGTATAGCAGCCATCCAGAACAGGATGGGAATCGCACGGAACGTTAAGGCGGGTTTGGAGCATGTTCAGTTCTCCGATGAGTTGAACGAACACAGCTTCAACGTTGCTGCTATGCAGTATGTGATCCCCGCTTGGGTCAAGCGCGTTGGTGGCCCCGAGCACCCGACCGTGACCGAGATCTTCAATAAGAAGGTGGGACCTCAGGTCGGTCTAGAGATCGTACCTGACGACTCTGAGCAAGGGTTCGCCATTCAGAAGACCAACTAACTAGACAGTCCGACTAGCAAGCTCATAAATGAGGCGCACCGGGGAAACCCCGGTGCGCCTCATTGTTTTTGGTTGTGGTGACCAGGGCCGAACGGCGAGAGCCTATCTACTCGGATCCGCCTCTTTGTCGGGTCTCCCCTTGAAGCAGTTGCACCGCCACCGTGGCATAGGCGATGTACTGCTCGGGCGAAAGGTCTAGCTCTGTGAATTGCTCAACCTGGTCAACTTCGGCCGGCCCGTAAGCGCCAGGGATCGTCTTCAGATCCACCTCGGATATCTCTCCATTGGGCATGACCACCACGCACCCCAGTTCGGGAGGTGGTCGAACCCCGGACCCAACTGGAAGTTCTAACTCGATCGCCTGGAGCGTGTTCATACCCATGAACGCGGGGAAGGGCCGCAGCCCAGTTGCCAGTTCAATCACTACCTCCCGTAGCTGTTCAGCCGTCTCGCTCGAGTGCTCTGCCGGCGAGGTTCCAGCAATCCAATCGGAGGCCGGGTCTTCAGAATTGGTCATTATTCGCCAATTCTAATCCAGTCAATGGCCTGTAGCACAGGGGTAGCGCGCGTCGTTCGGGACACCGAGGCCGGATTGACGTATCTAAACCGGCAGCGGTTTTTCCGGACTGTCTTTTGGTAATTCGACGCCGAACGCGTTGACGTTGAAGGCCAGCATGGAATAGCAACCCATGAGGTTGGTTAGCTCAGTCAACCCAAGAACACCGAATTGCGCCAACGCTGCATCGAAGGTGTCCTGGCTGACATTCCTGGTACGGAAGAACTCTTGGCCGTAATTGACGACCACGGCCTCGTCGTCTTCTAATCCAGGGATATCTTTTTTGTCACGAAGGGCGTCGACGGTTTCATGCTTCAAGCCAGCTTGGCGACCAACCAGTGCATGGGCGTGCCAGATGAACTGGCAATCGTTCTCTCGGGCGGCAACCAACATGCCGAGTTCTCGGATGCGAGGCGGCAGCGACGTTTCCGTTCGCAGGTAAAGGGCGAGTCCGAGCGCACGCTCTGCGACTTCCGGGGCGTTAAGCATCACGGAACCCGGCCCGGTAGTGGACACTTCGCCTCGCTGCTGTATCAGACCATCGAATGCGGCTCTTTGGTCTTCTGGGGTATTTTCTCTAGACAATGCGGGAACTCGTGCCATTTCTCCCTCCACATGATTGTGACTTCGGAACGCCCAAATTATACGACCCACCGGTTTTTGAGTCTGGTGCGAGTCGTTCTAATTAGTGTTAGTAGGCGTGATTTGGTCCAACCGACACAATATTGTCCCCTAAGCGCTCGTGCCTAAATCCGTTGTTGTGCCAGGTAGTGTTATCAATTCGGTTATCAAGATCAGACAATCAATCAACTCTTGGCGGCGTGGACTCCCTATGTCTCTCGGTTTTGAATGGACCTAGATGATTCTACCGACACTTCATCGCTGCATTAGCCTTCTTGAATAAACTTAGCTCCTTTTTCGGCGATCATTACGGTCGGGGCGTTGGTATTCCCAGACGTAATTCTAGGCATTATTGATGCGTCAATCACCCTGAGGCCCCCGATTCCGTGAACTAAGAGTCGATCATTAACGACAGCCATCGGGTCATTACCCATCTTGCAGGTGCCGACCGGATGAAAGATAGTGGTACCGAGTTCAGCCGCCGCGTGTAACAGTTCTTCCGTATTATTGAAATCTGGGCCCGGCTTCACCTCTGTGGGCCTGTATTTGCTGAGAGCAGGTGCTGACATAATACGGCGTGTGAACCGGATTCCTTCTACAGCAACTCTCCGGTCTTCTTCAGTAGAAAGATAATTTAAGGTAATCCCAGGTGAAACAATCGCATCCGGACTTTTTATACGAATATGACCACGACTGCTGGGCCGCAGATTACAAACAGAAGGCGTAATAGCATTAAACCTATGCAACGGTTCGCCGAATTTGTCGAGAGAAAGGGGTTGGACGTGCCATTCTATATTGGGTGAGGACTGATATGGGTCACTTTTTGCGAAAGCTCCTAGCTGCGACGGCGGCATTGTAAGAGGCCCGGTTTTAAATGCCATATATTGCAGTCCCATCATAATTCTCCCGAACAACGAATTAGCTCGCTGGTTAAGCGTAACTGTATTTTCGACTTTGTAGACGGAACGAACTTGTAGATGGTCCTGAAGATTCTCTCCAACGCCCGGCAGATCATGAATCACTCTAATACCCTTACTACTAAGTAGCTGGCCGGGACCAATTCCCGATACTTGGAGAATTTGTGGAGAGCCAATAGAGCCAGCCGAAAGGATGACTTCTCGTGATGCATTGAAGTTCAACACTCCACCACTGTCCATACGTACTTCAACACCGGACGCTCGTTTACCATTAGGAGCGTCCTCGATCACAATCCTTTGCGTGTGCGCATTAGTCAACACTGTAAGATTTGACCTAGCTATAATTGGGCGCAGAAAAGCCTTAGTGGCACTCCAACGCATACCACGACGTTGGTTCATTTGAAAGTAAGCATTACCATAGTTGTCGCCCCGGTTAAATTCTTGGATTTTGGGAATTCCACATTGCTCGGCCGCGTCACGCCATGCTTCTAGAATTTCCCAGTTCACGCGTCGCTCCTCAACCCTTAGTTCTCCATCTCCGCCATGAAATTCATCGGCGCCATGTTGATAATTTTCGGAGCGTTTAAAAATTGGTAGGACATCGTTCCACGCCCAGCCCCGATTCCCGAGTTCTTCCCAGTGGTCATAATCGCTTCGTTGACCTCGCATGTATATCATGGCGTTAATTGACGAACAGCCGCCGAGAACCTTGCCCCGAGCGTATCCTATGCTTCTTCCATTCAACCCCGGATCAGGCTCAGTCTGGTAACACCAGTCGGTCCGTGGGTTTCCTATAGTGTAAAGATACCCGACCGGTATATCGATCCAGAAATAATTGTCCTTCCCTCCAGCTTCCAGCAAGAGAACACTAGTGTTGGGATCTGATGAAAGTCGGTTGGCAAGTACGCACCCGGCAGTCCCTCCTCCGACAACGATATAGTGATAGTTCATACTTAAAACTCGTTAGCTAATCAATTCCATTGTAATTTATGGGTATCATAGCGAATGTTCGGGGAGTGTGGCCAAATCAGCTGTCTATTCAATCCAATTTCTATAGCGCTCTCGAGTGCGCTTGACCTTCGAATATTAGGCCCTTAATGATTCCCCAGATTCTAACGGGGTGTCTCTGAAATAAGAGAACCCCCTCTTCTAAGGGGGCTTCGTTCATCTTTGACGCCGGGCAAAAAAAGAGCGCCCTCAGAAAGTTTTCTGGAAACGCTACGCGATTTTGGCATACAAGAAGCTGTTTGTCGAGGTTTTGTGCCTAGATTTAGGTAATACACCCTAAATTAGGACTCCTTAACGAGCGGCCGGGTGAAATATATTCCCATTGAAACTGGACTATCTATAGTGACTCCAGATTACTTCGCCTTCTCTAACTGAGATGTTTTTTTCGAATTGGGCAACTCCAGGAACCGTCGGGTCATCGATAATGAATTCGTCCATCCCAGCCATGATGGCCCTCATATTTTCTTGCGCGGCTTCGGCCGACGTTCTGTTATCAAAGATAGCTGATGAAAACATACGGGGTGTTTTTTGGGGTTCTATGCAGTGCACTAGACGTACGCGTTGTAATCCTGGAACACCGCGGAACCGCTCCGTAGTAGTCTCCACATAAGACATCATCGCTTCATATTGTCCAGGGTCATAAGTAAAGATTACATGCCTAACATATCCAGCCGTTAACGACTGGTCATCGTCGAACGCCCAGACTATCTCCCCTTCACGCACTATTGGCGTTGAGGTCATGAGAGAAGCCATCTTGCCAAATGCTGCACTCGCGTTGTCTGCATTCGCGTCGGCTGATGCTTTGTCCTTATATCCGCCGGTGGTCAAAAACCGATCTTCTGCTACTCGAATAACTCGTATAAGCACTAGTCCGGGCCACTGACTAAAATCACCGAAATCATCGCTATTTGCAATGGACATCATTGCGTCGTAATTGAAAGGGTCGATAGTGGTCATGGTATGTCGGGCGTATGGCATTGAGTACCTCCGCTCCAGAAATATAACCAGGGTCAATCCTATATTAGTCACGAGCTTGGAAGATGTCTAATATCTAACATATTGGCCGAGGGAGTAGGCTCATCAGGCGTCACCGTCCAAGCCAACGCCATCAGAACGACGAGTGCTAGTGATATGGATGGTGTCCCACAACACTTAGAAGTGGCAGTATCGAACTTAGCAACTGAATGCTTAGCAGTGGACTTTGCTGAATACCAGCTTACTGTTATGAAGAAGCTAACGGAAGAAACATGGCTTAGGGGTTTTATTCGGAATTAGACTGGAGGTATCCCAGAGTCTTTATCAAGCGCGCAGGCCAATCGCTCTAAGCACAAAGCCAAATCATGGAGTACATCAGCAACTGTTGAGCCCATGGTGGAGTTCAACTCTTTTCGTACACTGAATCAAGCGTGGCCCAAGAACGGAGTGTTTTAGATAGGCAGAGTCTTCTTTAACCGAGGCTGTGGAAAATCGTCTGGGAGTGGCATTTTAACTTAGGCCTTCAATCTGAGGGAAGAAGACTGTCGATGTGACAGACTCCGGTCCGAAAAAGTGCATGCTCTATTCCGAGATTAAAATACCTGGAAGTTGGCACTTCTCCAAAAGCCACCGGCGGTCATCATCTCCCAGCATCTGGCTGATCTTGTCCCACACCTCCTGGTGATATCCGCCAAGCCATGCTTTCTCTGATTCCG
>Ga0208879_1002476_pt1 | contig 16200 bp, 19 predicted proteins | sample Knorr_S15_td_Bot_FD_185605 | JGI IMG/M metagenome (GOLD analysis project Ga0208879, IMG submission 185605) | Marine microbial communities from Southern Atlantic Ocean transect - Knorr_S15_td_Bottom_ad_5009_LV_A (SPAdes) (version 2) | ecosystem: Environmental > Aquatic > Marine > Oceanic | place... | reverse complement strand
TTTCAATAATGTCACATTCAGCTAAACATCGTTCAAACTTTTATGCACCATTTAGAGATGCCGCGGAATGTGCACCAAAGTTTGGAGACAGAAAAACATACCAAGTTCCATATACAAATGCTAGAGAGTCAATGTTGGAGGTAGAGACAGACATTAGTGAAGGAGTAGACATTGTAATGATTAAACCAGCATTAGCTTACTTGGATTTAATAGCAGAGACAAGAAGAAGATTCAACATTCCTGTGGCAGCATATAGTGTTTCTGGGGAATACGCGTTGGTAAAAGCTGCTTCGCAACTAGGTTACGTAAATGAAAAAGACATTACAGAAGAGATTCTATACTCAATTAAAAGAGCTGGAGCGGACATGATAGTAACATATTTTGCAAAATCGGCCTCTAGGTTTCTTCAAGAATCATGAGAGACGACGAACGTTATGAGATTCTAAGAGCATTTGACCAATTACCACATATTGTAGGCTCAAGTTGGGCAATAGTTTGGTTCAGAATGAAAGGAATCAAAACACCTACAAGAGAAGAATATCGAGAGAAAGTTCTAGAGTATTTTAAGATGATTGAACCAGTCTTTGACTCTTATCCAAAAGATGAAGAATTTACAGCGATTTGCAAGTATATTGAATTGAGAAAAAAGGATGCATATGAGAAGATAATATCAGGAGAAAATGAAGAGGTTGAAAAGCGATATGACAGATATGTTGATTATGGATAAACCTGCTAGTCATTAACGTTTGTGTAATTTAATACAGAATTTTGAATAAATATTAGGATATTTCTAAGAGTGCTTAAATTCTATTTTTGTATATGTGTAGTGACGAGAAACTATCATATCCACCTAGGTCGACAGATAGAAAAAAAGGAAAACATGAAAAAGATGGAAGCATCTAAAATTTGTAGTTTTCCTATAATTCTCGTTTCCTAATTCTTTAAAAATTACATTACAATATTTTTAAAACTAGGATAATTTTCTCATAATAATCTTTCATCTTCTTTTATGGTATTTAGCACAATGTGAGTTACAGTGTTTTCAACATTAGTAATCTCAAGTAATTTCTTTACAAAACTACTCAGCGAGTTTGTGTTCTTAAATTTTGCAATTACCACTATATCTGCATCTCCTGTAATATCATAAACTGCTATCACATTGTCTTGTTTTGCAATCTCATTTTCAATTTCCAACATTGTTCCTTTTCTAGTTTTGATTTCAATTAATGCGGTAATGTCATATCCAAGTAATTCATGATCAAGTCGAACAGAGTATCCTTTAATGATCTTGTTTTCTTCAAGTTTTTTCATTCTAGAAATCATGGTTACAGTAGATACCCCCAATCTATGAGCTAGTTGTCTTGCAGATTGCCTTGCATCGGTTAGAAGATGATTTAGAATTTTGATATCCCTATCATCTAATTTCATACAATATGGTAACTATACAAATATTTAAAAAATTAGAGTAATTCTATATGAATTTAATGAATTAATGGAAAATACATTATAATCATCTAATACTAACACTATGTGATGACTATTGATAATCCATTACCCAGTTTTCAAGAAATTTTTGGATTTCATCAGTAGAGAATTTTACAATATTGTCATATTCTGAAATTTTTGCAAATTTCATAAATTCATGTAAAGAATATGTGTAGATCTTTTTGGTTTCAGGGGATTTTATTGCTGCTTCAAATAGTGTAAATGATCTGCTTTTCACATAGTAAAGTAGGCATTATCCAATATTAGAAGCCACATTGTCTATGGCTAAAGTTCCTGTTTTAGTTGAGTAAGAAATTCTTTTAGTATTCTAGTTCGTTTTTTTGCTTCTGCTTTTCCAGATTTTGTGTTCATTAGCGATTCTAGTTTGAGTAATTTTTGAAAGAAATGATCAACTGTACAAATTTTATCATTTGGAATTCTTCTTTTGCAAAAAGGATCATCAATATTGTAAAATGGTCGCTTTAGTGAACCTCCTGTAGCAAAAACTCTTGCAATTCCTATTGCCCCTAATGCATCTAATCTATCTGCATCTTGAAGTATTTGTCCTTCAAGAGTTTTAGGAATTTTGTTTTGTGAAAAACTATGATCACGAATTGCGTCTGAAATTATTGTTATTTCTTCTTTAGAGAAATTAAATTTTTCAAGTATCTTTTTTGATTTTTTTGCACTTTCAATTGAAGACATTTTTGATTGTTTGTCAGATTTTGGATATGAAACTATATCATGTAACAAAGCTGCACTTAGAACTAGCTTTTGATTTAATTTTTCTTTTCTACAGATTTTTTGGGCATTTTTGTATACTCTCATAGTATGCTCAAAGTCATGCGCAAAATCATTTTCCATTCTTTTTTTTACTTCTTTCTTAAGAGAATCAAGAACTTTCATTTAGAATCTCCACAGTTTTGGTTTGATAAATTTTATTTTCCTCTGAGTAATTAAAACAGTCCAGTTTATTGATGCAAAAATAACAACCACCCCAATTCCAACACCATCAATTAATAAAATTCCAGTGAGTCGATCTTCGAAGATTTCCAAAAAAGGTGTCAAAACTGCATTTCCAAAATATATCATAATAACATAAGAGACTATTCTACCAAACCAAAATCCGATATAGATTCCAATACTCTTTGCACGCATTAATCCATATGTAATAAACAACATATTGCTTGGAAGAGGGGTGGCGCCAAACAGAAAAGACGCTATGACATAACCATATTTTTTATGATTTAGATAATCACCAATCATGTCAAGATTAGATTTTTGCTCTTTCCCAACAAATTTTCTAAAATATCCGCTAAACTTTTTTAGAAAAAATCGGCCTATAGTTGCTCCAGTTGCACCTACCACCGCAAGAAGGATGACATTGAGACTAGGATCAAGAAGATAAAATGATGTCAAGACAATCCAGCTGGGCGGCATCAAAATTGGCGCAGCGTTTATTCCAATCAGAATTAGAAAAATTCCAAAATACGAATATTCCCCAAAAATTTCAAAAATATCCATCATCTTTCTAAGATTATGTAGCTTTTTGTTTCTAAATCCTTGTATTGAAAGGCAGTCATGAAAAAATTTCATTATGATCTAAAAAATTAAAAGAATTACATGTTTTTCAAAACAATGATCATGTATTGTAATAAATTGGATCAATTGTTCAATATATTTATAAGCAAATTATACATATATTTAACTATGTCTGAGATGGTTTGGAAATGTTTTAGATGTAATCTTTCATTTAAGGACAAGAATTTGGCTGAAATGCATAAAGAAATTTCAAATCATTCAGTTACTAAAGTTTAGACATTAGTTGCATAATATTTGAAAATTTTTGGGTACTTTTGATAGAAATTTAATGCAGAGGGTGGGATTCGAACCCACGAACTCCTGAGAGAAGGGATTTCCTATTATGAAGATCTTGAGTCCCTCTCGGTTGACCGGGCTTCGATACCTCTGCAATGAGATTGGATAATGACCGATATTTCTCGATTACTAATATGATTAATTAGAAAAATGATCCATTGTTTTGTAGACTTTTTAACAAAGCTTATAATTGTACAAATTTGATTCAAAAATACATGTCAGAATTCATACCAATTTCAGAAGCAAAAAAAATGCGAAGTGGAGTTAATGTTGAAGCCGAAGTTAAGAGTAAAGGAGATCCAAGAACTGTAAATCTCAAAAGTGGTGGAACAATTGATGTCTGCGATGCAGTTATAGCTAACGGTGAAACTGAAGATGACCAAATGAAACTCACATTATGGGGTGACGACATTAAAGCAGTGAATGTTGGAGATAAAGTTGTCATTACAAATGGGTATACCAATGAGTTCAAAGGAGAGGTTTCCTTAACAAAAGGCAAATTTGGTAAGATGGAAATAAATCCTCAATAAATCTTAATATTCAAAGAATAAATTTTATTTTTTTATACTCTACATGATACGTAAATTTCTCTAAATAATTTATAAAAAAAATTATCGTCTAGATTTCTTCTTTGCTGGTCTCTTCTTAGCTGCTTTCTTCTTTGCTGGTCTCTTCTTAGCTGCTTTCTTCTTTGCTGGTCTCTTCTTAGCTGCTTTCTTCTTTGCTGGTCTCTTCTTAGCTGCTTTCTTCTTTGCTGGTCTCTTCTTAGCTGCTTTCTTCTTTGCTGCTGTGCGTTTCTTTGCAGCCGCTGCTCTTTTAGCTGCTGCCTTTTTAGCTGCTGCTATTTTAGCTGCTTTACGTCTCTTTGCTAAGAGCTCTTGGAATTTTCCAGATACTTTTTCTAATGCTTTTTTAGTAGAATCCTCTGTTTTGGTTCGTCTTTCTAATTCTTTTACAAACTTTTCAGCAGTCTTGTGACTCTTTGCCATAGTTTCACGCAAGGATGGTTTTGATTTAGATTGTTTTTGTATTTTTGAAGTGATCTTCGATTTGAAATTGGAATATTGAGTAACATCGTCTAAAATCTTTTTTGCAGTTTTTTGCCTGCTTTTAATTTCAGAAATTAGTTCTTGAACACTATCATTTAAAGATCTTAATTTAGCCTCTGCGTTTTGTTTTTCTTCAGGATTTTCTGAGAACTTTATCTCTTGCTCAGTATGTTCGATTGTTTCTTTTTCTTGTGACAATCGTTCTTCGGCTGCAGCCACTAGTCTTGCAATGCTTTCTAATTGAGAGGTTTTTCGAGTAAGGATACTAGATACATCAGAAACATCTTCTCGTTCAGATTCTATTTTTCTATCTATTGAAGTCAGACCTGAAGAAGAACGTCTTTCAACAGAACGGGTTTCTTTGAGCTGTTTTTCAGCTTTTTTCCTAAGATTTGTTGTTTCCTGTTTCTTTTGACGTAGTTGAAGTACTAGCCTTTCTAATGATGCCATGATTGAATAAAAACAAATGAGTCGGTTAAATTGTTAATATGATCAGGATTTGACTTACCAGTTAAGAAAATTAACCAACTTTGATCGGCGAAATCATTTTTTAAAAAATATTAGTTAAGAGATTCCATTAAAATTATGGAATTTCATCCAAAAGATTTGCCAATATTAAAGACATATGTCCTAAAAGACGAAAAAGATGCATCAGACGCAGTTGAGGATATGGTTAAACTTGGATTCAAAAATAGAAAAGAGGGATTTAAAGTCTTGATGCCAAAAGAATCAAATATTGCAAAAAGAATTGGATACACCGTCACAACAGGGGTAACACAAGGATTAAGAAAAAAAAATGAAATCAGAGATATCAAATATTGGACTTATCACCATGATGAAGATCATTTTGCAATAGTTTTGATAAGTAATACTACTTTGACAGAATTAGGTTTTTGATTTATCGAAAATTTGGTAAAGTTTTGTTCTCTTTGCCATCACTCCAGAAAGCAATATTCCAATAACGGCCCCTCCAATGACATCCATAGGGAAATGTTGTAAGACATAGATTCTACTAATGGAAATCATCACTGGGTAAAGAAATAGCAAATATGCGCCTCGAGGGAATCGTTCTGAAAGTGCATAACCCAAGATTATTGCGATTATCATAGCTCTGGCTGCATGACCAGAAGGATATGATGCATTATAGCCGCCTTCACAAAATAATGCATATGTATCACGGCTAATTTCTACAGGAAATGGCGTGCCCTCATACTCAAAATCAGGTCCGTCTCTATCAATTCCACATTTGATATATCCTGTGAGTAGTGTTGAAAGCACAATCAGAATCATCAGAGTAATTCCAATTCTACGGGTTTTTCGAATAATTAACATCAGAATTCCAAATGCCATCATCCACAAAACCTCGCCACTTTCTGTGACATACTGCATAATGAGGTCTAATGTAGGATTTCCAACATTTTGAGAGAAAAATGAAATTACACTTTGATCAAAACTTGCAGTTACTTCATAGTATACTAAAGCAGAGAGAACTAGAAACAAAACTGTTAGTAATACAAAAGAACGTGACCTGATATCAAAAATCCAATTTTGCAATTAATTAAACCTCAAGTACGTATCTTTTAATTTTTGTCAATAGATAAGTTTTGGAAGTGTAAATCAGTGTTTAGAAATAAGATTTGGGAAAATAATTCTGATCGGCTCAAAGAATTTAACCAAGTGCATAATAGAAAAATTGTGAAGGTACTCACACTAGATGATTTTGACGTAAAAGGTAAGACTGTTTTTTTGAGAGTCGATATGAATTGCCCAATCGATCCAGAAACAATGGAAATTTCAGGTACCAAAAGAATTGAAGAAACTACTGAAACTTTGAGATTATTAGAAGATGCCAAGGTAGTAGTCGCATCACATCAAGGCAGGGTTGGAAATAAGGATTATACTGGAATGGACAAACATGCAAAAGTTCTTGAAAAATTTATGAACAGAGAAATAAAATATGTTGAAGATGTAATTGGGGAAGCTGCACAAAATGCTATCAAGAATCTAGAGGATGGGGACATTCTACTTTTAGATAACCTTCGATTGTGTGCTGAAGAAAATTATGAGTTCAGACCGGAGAATGCTGCCAAAACAATTATGGTTAGTCGTTTATCCAAATTATTTGATCTTTGTGTGTTAGATTCATTTTCAAGTGCGCATAGATCACATCCATCAATTGTTGGTTTTCCACAAGTTTTGCCAGCATGTGCAGGAAGAATTGTTGAAAAAGAGGTTCAAAATCTGGATGAGATAATGACTGTTGCAAAGGCACCACATGTGATTGTTCTTGGAGGATCAAAAATACCGGATAGAATTGAGGCAATCAAGTTATTGATTCAAAACGGTCGTGCTGACCATGTTCTGTTAACAGGATTGATTGGGAATGTGTTTATGCGTGCACAAGCCAGAATCAAATCTCCTCTGGGCATCAAGAGGGAAGATGAGGTCGTAGCAAAAGCACACTCTTTGATAGGTGAATATCCTGATGTTTTTGCCACACCTGTTGATATTGCAATTGACAAAGATGGAGAAAGAGTTGAGATGGATGTTAGAGAGATGGGCAAAGGTGATAAAATTTATGATATAGGTCCAAAGACTGTGGAGTATTATTCAAAATTAATTTCAGGTGCAGGAACTGTGTTTATTAGTGGACCAGCGGGATTTTTTGAAAAAGAGAACTTTAGTTATGGAACAAACGAACTACTAAATTCAGTTGCAAACTCAATGGCAACAACAATTGTAAGTGGAGGACACTTGACATCTGCACTAAAACAACAAGGATTAACAAATAAAATCAATCATAATAGTACGGCAGGTGGTGCCTTGGTACTTTATCTTACAGGAAAGAAGTTGCCAATGATTAAAGCACTTGAAGATGCTGCAATAAAATACAGATCTAAATAGAAGATTTGCAAGAAGGATTAGGACAAGTTCTTTCTTCAGATGTTGCAAGATAGATGTCTTGGTTGCAAGCATTACAATGAAGTTTTTCAACAGGATCAAATAGCTTTAACCAGATCGTAGTAAAGTTCTGTGCTATGTTTCTTGCAAGACCAGAATTACAAATTTCGTTGAAGAATGATTCAACGTCATCAATTATCCAGGAGGGATCAGTATCGCCATTTTCTTTGAGTATCTCAAAAATTTCATCGTTTGTAAATTTAGTATCAATATCATTAAATTTTTCAAAGATTATTTTCCTTATTTGAAGTACAATCGGAGTTACAGGAGTAAAATCACTCATGCTAGTAGAGATTTGCTGCGTCTTCTTTTAGTTTATCTGTATCTTCAGAATCATCGAGGTGTTTTGCAAGATATATGTAAAGAGCAGATTTGAGCACTTTGAGTGAGAGTAAGGCACATTTTATTCTGACAGCCTGAAGATGTTCAAGACCTAACTCGCCTAATATGTCATTTTTCTCAATTTTTCTTACCTCATCAAGACTCTTACCTTTTGTTATTTCAGTCAAGACTGAAGAGCAAGCCATACAAATTGCACAACCTTTTCCATCGAATTTAATATCGGTAACTTTGTTATCATCAATTTTCATAGCAATATCAATACTATCACCACATAATGGATTTGAGTCATGGAAAATTACATCATGACCTTCAAGCTTCCCATAGTTTGTAGGATTTCTTGAATAATCAACAATCATCTCATGATAAATGTCTGCATTACCGCTCATAATTTGAACACCTTAGCTACTTTATTTAATGAATTCACAAGAGCATCAACGTCTTCTTTGGTATTGTAAATGTAAAAGCTAGCCCTTGATGTTGCTGCAACATCTAGTCGTTCCATCAAGACTTGTGCACAATGATGACCAGAACGAACTGCTATTCCTTCCCCATCAATAATTTGTGCAACATCATGAGGATGTACATCTGCAAAATTAAACGATATAACACCGCCACGTTTTGTAATATCTTTTGTGCCATAGATATGAATTCCTTTAACTTCTGATAATTTCTCTATAGCATATTTCGTTAGCTCAACTTCATGTTCTCGTACATTATCCATTCCAATCTTTGTAAGATAATCAATGGCAGATCCAAATCCTACAACATCTGCAATATTTGGAGTACCTGCTTCAAATTTGTATGGTAAATCATTCCATGTAGTTTCATACTTGTGAACTTCTCTAATCATATCACCACCGCCATGAAATGGATTCATAGTCTCAAGGACTGATTTTCTAACCCACAAAACACCAATTCCTGTAGGACCCAACATCTTATGTCCAGAAAATGCAAAAAAGTCACATCCTAGTTTTTCAATGTCAACTTTCATGTGAGGTACTGCCTGAGCAGCATCAATTAGGGTAAGGACACCTGCTGTTTTGCATTTTTCAATGATCTTGTCAGCATCAGTAATTGTTCCAAGAACATTTGACATTAAGCTAAAGGTTACAAGTTTGACTTTACCTGTTGCAAGATATTTATCAAGATCATCTAAAATTAATTCCCCATTATCACCCATTCCGATGTATTCTAATTTTGCACCTTTCTCTTGTGTAAGAAGCTGCCATGGGACAATGTTGCTGTGATGTTCATATTCAGTAGTAACAATAATGTCGCCTTCTTTGATGTTAGATCTTCCCCATGCATATGCAACAAGATTGATTGCCTCAGTGGTTCCTCTAACAAAAATAATTTCCTGACGATCTTTTACGTTGATAAAAGTAGCAATTTTATCTCGAGTTGCCTCATATGCTTCAGTTGCTTCCTCAGCTAAAGCATATACTGCTCTGTGAATGTTGGAATTATAATTTCGATAATAGTCAGTAATAGAATCAATTACTTGATTTGGTTTTTGTGTTGTAGATGCATTATCAAGATAGACAAGACGTTTGTTATCTCTAACAGTTCTCTTAAGAATTGGAAAATCTTTTCTCAAATTTTCAAAAGTTGATTGTGTGCTTTGCATATTTTAAACCTCTACGTAAACCTCGTTGTTGTCTATTTTAACATTATACACTTTGAGTGGTTTTTCAGCAGGAAGATTTTGTGGTTCTCCATCCTCCAAATTGAAAACAGAGAGATGTAATGGACATCTTACACCCTCTTCACTAAGAAATCCAGTAGAAAGATCTGCATTAGCATGAGTACAGATAAGATCCGTTGCATGTATTTTTCCTTTGAGATTAGCTAGAAGAATTTTCTTATCATCGTGTATTAATCCAAAAAGTTGACCTTCTTTAACCTGCTCTAAATTACAAGCTTTAATCCATTCTGACAGAAAAATCACCTATACTTGTAGTGTTGTTCGATTTCAGCGTCTTCGTTGTAGCGTGTCTCCTCAATTTCTACAAACTTGGCTAATTCCTCATCTGTATTGATAGACAGTTCTTTATTTTCCCATTTAGATTCAATCAGATATGCAATCCATGCCCGTACTTGGAAAGACATTTTTCGGGATAATGGTTCTAAGAATCCTTCAATAATTGTTCTTTCAGCTTCTGCATAGCTTAGACATCTGGTGTTAAGATAGAAGAGTTGTTCTTCATCTATTTGAGCAACAGATGCAGAGTGAGTAGCTTTAACATCATTAGTCAGAATCTGCAATCCAGGGATAGAGTCAGACTTTGCATCTTTATCAAGTAGAATAGAGCGACCTGACAAAAATGAATTTGATTTTGTTGCATTTTCTTCAATTCTAATCATCCCTTTGAAAAGAGATTTTGATTTGTTCCGAAGAATTGATTTTTCTACAACTCGGCCTTCTGTTGATGGACTCACATGAGTCACATTAGTTTGAATATCAAATGATTGTTCATTATTTCCAAAGATAACTTCAGAGTCATTACATGATGAACCTGATCCATTTAGAAAATACTCGATTTTGTATCTAGATAACAGTGCACCAAACAAACCAGAATACCAGTTAACCTTAGCATCTTGAGCCAAGTCAGTTCTTCTTGTGCAGAAGCTAACTGAGCTTTGATCCATCATTTGTAAGGTTGTAACATCCAATTGTGCATTTGGTGCGAGATGTGTATTTAGTAATTCAAGATATGCTTGTTGTTTTTCTGCTTTTGTGGAGTATAGTTCCTGAACAATTGTTGCTTTGCTGCTCTCATCTGCAAAAATAATATTTCTAGAGATAGTTGAGATGCCATCTTCGGATAAACAAGACAGAATATGAATTGGTTTTTCTAGCTCAAGATTTCGTGGAATATGAATGAAAACTCCGGAATTAAATGCAGCATTATTCAGTGCAGTAAATTTATCCTCATTAGAATTTGATGCTTCTAGTGCTTTTTTTACTAAATCAAAGTTGTTTTGAATTGCATCGTCTAAAGAAGAGATTACAAGTCCTTTTGATTTTAATTCATCAGAGACATTGATTCTGTAGGTATTGGTTCCAATTTGAATAATACATGTTTCATTTTCTAATTCTCCAATTCTTTTCTGAAGAAAACTAGGAACAGTGTCCGTAGTAGACATAGATAGTGAAACTTGTTGTGGATCCATTTTTTGTGCATCAGTGTATTTATTGTAAAGTGGAGATATTTCAATTGGTAATTTCTCATATATCGATAAGGAATTTTGTCTGTATTCTTTTAGCCAATTAGGTTCATTTCTTGATGAAGAAATCTTATCGATATGACTTATGTTAAGTTTTGAAAGAGTTTCTTGAGACATGATTAATCAAGGTGTAATTGGGAGTCTATCCCACAGAGTCATCCATTTCTAGTTTAATGAGTCTGTTTAATTCAACAGCATATTCCATTGGTAATTCTTTTGTAAATGGTTCCATGAATCCATTAACAATTAGTGTTAGTGATTCTTCTTCAGTAAATCCTCGGCTCATAAGATAGAAGATTTGTTCATCACCGATTTTTCCAACCGTTGCTTCATGAGTAATTGTTGCATCCTCCTGATTGATTTCCATGTATGGGTAGGTCTCAGTCTTGGATGTATCATCTAAGAGCAATGCGTCGCATCTTACAGTGGCTTTAACATTTGTAGCACCTTTTGCTACGCTAAGTAATCCTCTGTAAGTAGAACGACCATCTAGTCTGCTAACAGACTTGGATGTGATTTTAGAAGTTGTGTTTGGTGCTAGGTGAACCATTTTTGCGCCTGTATCTTGGTGTTGTCCTTTACCGGCAAAGGCAATTGATAGTGTTTCACCATATGCTCTTTCACCCAAAAGATAGATTCCAGGATATTTCATTGTTAATTTACTTCCAATGTTTCCATCAATCCATTCAACTGTTGCACCTTCATATGCATAAGCACGCTTTGTTACAAGATTGTAAACATCGCTACTCCAGTTTTGGATTGTTGTGTATCTTAGTTTTGCATCTTTGTGTGCAATTAGTTCTACAACAGCAACATGAAGTGATTCTGAAGAATAAACAGGAGCAGTACAACCTTCAATGTAATGTACTTCTGCACCCTCATCTACAATGATTAGTGTTCTTTCAAACTGACCAATGTTTTCTGCATTAATTCTAAAGTATGCTTGTAAAGGCATATCGACTTTGACACCAGGTGGGATGTAGATAAATGAGCCACCACTCCAAACTGCACTGTTTAGTGCTGCAAATTTGTTGTCCTCTGGAGGAATAACTTTAGCAAAATATTTCTTGAAAAGCTCTGGATGTTCTTTTAGAGCTGCATCAGTATCCAAAAATAGAACTCCTTGTTTTGCCAAGTCTTCTCTTAGACTGTGATATACAACTTCAGATTCGTATTGTGCACCAACACCTGCTAAGAATTTTTTTTCTGCTTCTGGAATTCCAAGTTTATCAAAAGTATTTTTGACACTTTCTGGAACATCATCCCAATTTTTTTCTACTTTCTCTGTTGCTCTCATGTAATAATAGATATTTTGGAAATCAATAGAACTAAGATCACCACCCCAAGTTGGCATTGGTTTTTGCATAAAAATTTCAAAAGAACGTAATCTAAAATCAAGCATCCATTGTGGTTCGTCTTTCAGTTTACTGATCTCAATTACAGTATTCTTAGAGAGGCCTTTCTTGCTGAGGTGAACATACATTTCTGTAGAGTCTTTAAAATCATATTTTGAATAATCCATGTCAAGATTTTCAGTTGCCATGCAGAAAATAACCCCGTTATATTATAAATACATGAGGAAAAGTAGGCAGAGCTAAATAGCTTTAGCTAAACATTAGAGTTTAGCTAAAGAAAAGGCCCAGCCAGAGAAATCACTGTTTATTACTGTATAATATACCAAATATGCATTGGCAGACATTACAACCATTAGAATTACCAAAGATACACATAAAGAAATTCTCAAAATTATGGGGCAGATTCAAGCAAGAACTGGTAAGATTCCTACACTTGATGATGCATTACAAGAAATGTTGAGTAATTACAAGAAGAAGGTAAAGAGATAATTTGATTCAGATAAAATAGAAATTGATTGGTTCAATTGTATCAGTGAGGCAGAAAAATGGAAGACTGAGTATCTACCTTGAATAGAAATTTAGACATAAACTTCTTTATCAATAATATTTGTATGACAATTTGTTTATGTAAAATAAAAGTAAACTCCAAAAGTTTGCCTATTTAGTGCATATTTGATACAAAAACTCACTTTTGAAGTTAGAGCATTATACCTTAATCATTTTCCTACTACAATTTGGATATGTTAAGTTTGTAATGTTGTCTCTCTAATTTTCCTCACAACATGACGAATATTGTCTCTTGTTGAAGAAAAAATATTTAATCATGTGAATGTGGGTTTGCAGTACTAGCTTCAATTTTTACAAATGTTCCTGCTGCTTTCTCGTGCCATACTTGGTTTCCTTGATCAACTAGAACAGCTTGAGGAGGACATACAGATACACATGCCATACACCAGATGCAATCATGTTCTCTGATTGGATCTGCTTTATCTGAGAAATCTTTTCGCTCCTCTTTTTCATCACTGCCTGTGCCATCAAAGGTCTCATTAATTGCATTAATTGCTGGAATGTTTTTTTCGGTTCTATACCACTGGAATACGCTTACTGGACATGCCTCAATACATGCACCATCGCCTATACATGAATCCCAATCAATTGCAACCATTGTACCGCTAACACCAAGTGGTACCATCTCTTCTCCATTTGCTTTGTAAGCAGCTAAGGTCTTTTCATCCTTTGATGCTTCAACTAGTCCTTGGGATGGCCAAACAAAATGAAAGTTTTCGCCATCTGAATGGCTTATCTTGCCAATTGGTTCTTTGTCATGACAAAAATCTTCAAGTATTGGCATAGTAATAATAGTTTAAATTATTATTTAAGAATTCCAAAAACAATTCCAAACGCACAAAAGTATTTTTGTCATTATCCCCATAGTATACTAATGAATCATCAACAGCTTATTGATACCATTATGGACAATGATAAGGACATCAGATTTGCGACCATATGCAACATGGTTGGCGATATTGAAGTTACAGGACAGAGTGAAGGTATTGAAAAATTTCTTACCACTGAATAAACAAAAGAAAATTTGGAAAGTGCAGCTCAAGCATGGTTACATGCTAGAAAAACCATATCTAAAAAAATTAAATCATTAATTGACAAATTCTCTATCCACGGTTTGCATGTCATCATCAAGTTTGTTCCTAAATACTATCAATCTTCGTATAGCCTCAAAGTTTGATATAACTGCTATTATGATTAGCATTATTGGAATTTGATTAGTTAAAGCACCAATTACTATAAGCAGTAATCTTACATCCCTGCCCATTCTAAACTTTGATCTTTTTGTCATATCTCCATTTTTAAAAATTGAATCATACTTGTCACTAGTATAGCTATTAAGGAAGCTTCCAATTAGTGCAGAAAATCCAATTATCCATATTGTGGTATCTCCTGTTATACTCCAGTAGCCATATGCTAGTCCCAAAATAATGGCAGCATCTACATATCTGTCTAAAACTGAATCAAGCCAACCACCATACTTTGTCTGTCTTAGCTTAAGACGTGCTACTTCCCCATCACATCCATCCACTATGGAATGAATGTGAATTAGTATCCCACCTAAAATTAGATAAAAATATTCTCCACTAAAGAAAAAAGATGCACCAACTAAACCAATAACTGTACTCAGAATTGAGATCTGGTTTGGCGTAATTCCTGTTTTTAACAATAACTTTGAGATTCTCAGTGATATTGGCCTGTTGAGTATTTGAGATACTGGTCCATCTGTATCTTTTTTGAGTTTGTTGCAAATTAGTAGTTCAGCATTTTTTCTATCTGTTTTATCGTCAACGTCAATCCAGAAATTTTCTCCAAGTGACATGTATCTCATCTTGTGTCGTTGTGCTAGAATTTTTATTCCACCAGAAAGACCCTCATCTCCTTTGGAGATGCTTTGTTCTAATACATCAAAAATTACAGGATTGCATATGAATATCCCAGTATCTATACAGTTGTAATCACTCAGATCCTTTCCAATTGAATCTATTCTATAACCTACAGTCTGAACCTTTGTAGCGTCATCTATGTTTAGATGATCTCCTGGATTTTTATCAACACAGAGAATGCATTCATCTTTTCCAATCTTTGTTTTTAATAGTTCGTTTAATATTCTGTGGTCATAGTTGTGATCAGCCATTAATAGTACAAATGATTCCTTAAAATGATCTCTAGCCTTTAGAACTGAAATAGCATTGCCTCTGATCCACGAGTCATTTTGAACGTACTGTATCCTTACACCATATTTTTTTCCATCAGAGAGTGCTTCTCTGATCTTCTCACCATTGTATCCTGTGACAATACAAAATTCTTTGATTCCTGATTTTTTTGCAGTAAGGATCACTCGCTCTATAAGACCCAGCCCAAGAAGGGTTACCAATGGTTTAGTATCTCCAATAGGTCTTAGTCTTGTCCCCTGACCTGCTGCAATAATTAACGCTTTCATTTTTATCACTATTTGTTTATTTCAGACATTATTTGATCTAGAGTTCCTTGATTTGCTGCACCAATGAATGATAATCTAGTCATTGTTCCAAAATCTAAATCTAACGGTTGTGAGTCTGCATCCACAATTAAACCGCCCGCTTCTTTGATTAGCAGATATCCTGCAGCCATATCTTGAACTCTAATTTTATCTCGTAAATCAATGAAAACGTCCATTGAACCTTTGGAAAGATATGCCATCTCAAGTGCATTTGCTCCAAAATGTCTTGTAGGGCCATGGTGCTCAAATATTGTTTGTAATTTTTTCAAAAGTTCTGGAGACGCACCTGATGTATTCACCCCCACAATTTTGTATGCTGTCTCTTTGTTTTGTACATGAATTTTAGTCTCATTCAAAAATGTACCTTTTCCTTTTGATGCCCAATACTGTTCTCCATTTGACAGATTGGTAACTACTGCATCTGTGATAGAACTTAGTTTGTCACCTGTGGCAAACGCTAAGGAGCAGCAAAAGAAGGGAATGCCACTAACTGCGTTAGCTGTTCCATCAATTGCATCCATGATGACATATCCTTTTGGGTTATCATTAATTTCGACACGTCCACATTCTTCACCTAAAACAACACAATTGAAATTAATTTGCTTTAGATAATCTAGAACTGTTTTTTCAGCAACAATGTCAATGTTTCGTGAAATATCCCCACCAGCACCTCTGCCAAAATCACCTGCAGCATCTTCTGTTCCAGCTAGATTTTTTACATTATCATATACTTGTTTTGAGACATTGCGTAAGACTTCAATTACTTCCATAGCCAAAATGAATTTTTTCGTAATTTAAATGAAAATAATTCCAGAAAAGCTATTTTTTGAAACACTTGCAATCACAGTCAAACATT
>Ga0208879_1002475_pt1 | contig 16201 bp, 15 predicted proteins | sample Knorr_S15_td_Bot_FD_185605 | JGI IMG/M metagenome (GOLD analysis project Ga0208879, IMG submission 185605) | Marine microbial communities from Southern Atlantic Ocean transect - Knorr_S15_td_Bottom_ad_5009_LV_A (SPAdes) (version 2) | ecosystem: Environmental > Aquatic > Marine > Oceanic | place... | reverse complement strand
CAGAAGGAGTGGCGCGCCCTAAGGCGCATTCGAGCAGTACGCAAAGTGCTAGTTCGACGCAGAGTTTTGGGACATCCTGTTCAGCGGGTCATTTCGAAGGGCGCACCCTTGGAATTGAGGGCGGCGAAGCGGGCGCGAGTGAGGGAGCGCTGGTACATCACAGACACAGAGATCCACCATTTGGCTCACCGGTTGGCCCTGTCAGCGGCGACCGATGTCGTGGTACCGGCCGATTGGAGAGAGGATTTGGACGGCGGATTTCTATCTGCCTGCAAGAAGCGCGGCACCCGGGTTTACCATTTGGAAGGACACTTGCCACACGCCTATCTTCAGCCACCTCATTCGACTCTTGTGGGCAGCGCCAGTAGGGGTGGAGCGGGCACGGGAGGTGGAATTCCACAGATTTTCCACAGGTCGTTAGCGGGCGGTGGAGCACACGACAAGGCCGAGTTGGTCTCGGCAGCGAGTCTAATTCCGGATTTGGGGATGAAAGTCACGACAATGACTGAAAACCAGCCCAATGGCGACCCTTGGGGATTTCCCGGCCAGCTCATGAAGTTCGACGGTGTTCTCTCCGAATCGGTCACAGTCGCCCACGAAGCGGTCTGTCTAGGCGTTCCAACCCTACTTGTCTCCAAGGCGCAGAGGGGTTTTCTGGACCCGTTCCTAGGCGGTGGACTCCTCTTCCGGGTGGAGTCCACGGTGAAGGGGCCAGCACTCAACAACGAGGTTGCGGCGTGGAGAGAGGCTGTTGTGGCTAGAATGCAGGGTGGAGCGATGCCCGTCGCTTGGAGTGATGTGAAGGAGCAACTTGAGTCACTCTGGGATTGAGCGGGAGTCACGCCAGAGGGATATAGTGGGTCAGGATCCTGAGCCGATGAAGTAAATCAACATGAAAATCATGATTATCACATCGAAGGCGATGAAAGCCTTCGTCCCCCGTGACATACCCCCTTCCGAGACATCCTCTTTCTCGTCCCGGCTGACCTCGATGCCGCCGGATCCTCGAATCACAACTTCACGAGTCTGTTTCTTCTCGGACATGTCCAGACTACCGCGTTTGTGGACTTTGAATGATTCCCCTGCAGACTCAATTCGACTGCAGCAGCCGAATCACCTGAGCGTGGTCTGCTCCCATCTCTCCAAGGTCGACTTCATCTAGCGCCACCCATTCGGCGTGGGCAGCATCATCACCGGCAACTGGAACAGATTCGGGTGCCACCTCGACGGCATAGAAGATGGTGACGACATGACCGCGCGGGTCACGCTCGGGCTCGCCTCGTACCGAGATGATTCCTGTGACTTTTCCTTCGACTCCACACTCCTCGGCCAACTCCCTAACCACTGCAGTTTCGGGGTCCTCGCCATAGTCGACAAATCCGCCGGGAAACGCCCAGCACCCCTTCCAAGGCTCTTCGCCTCGTCGAATCAGCAGCACCTCGAGGCCGTCCTCGCCAGTTCGCACGGCGACCGCATCGACCGTCAGCGCCGGATTCCGATAGCCGCCGCCATCTCGTTCGGCCACGCTCACAATACCGCCCCCAATGACTCACAATCCGTAGCGCCGCTTGCGTTTCTGGTAGGAGTCAATTGCCTCGTAGAGGTCGTTTCGGGAGAACGACGGCCAGTGCACGTCTGTGAAGTGCAGTTCGGAGTAGGCGATTTGCCACAATAGGAAGTTGGAGATGCGCTCTTCTCCCGAAGTCCGAATCACGAGGTCGGGGTCAGGCAGGTCGGCGGTGTAGAGGCGGTTTGAGATGGCGTCAGTGTCGATGGCGTCGAGAGATATCTTTCCTTGCGCATGGTCGTCGGCGAGTTCCCTCACGGCGTCAACGATCTCCTCTCGTCCGCCATATGCGAGGCAGACCGTGAACAGGAAGTTGGTGTATTCACCGGTTTTCTCCTCGGCGTCTTTGATGGCGTTCTGCACTCTTTCAGGAAGCAGCTCCAACCGTCCGACCGCTTGCACCTTGACTCCTCTGGCGTGGATTTGAGGGTCCGAACAAATCTCCTGAAACCCGGTGACGTAGAGGTCGTAGAGGGTGTCCAACTCGTCATCTTCTCGGCCGGTCATATTCTCTGTTGAGAGCGCATAGACCGTCAGATAGGGAATCTTCAGGTCGAGGATCCAATCCATCACCTCCTTCAACTTCTCCTTGCCGTGCTGGTGGCCTACCTCCCGTCCCAACTCCTGGGACCAGGCGAAGCGGCGATTGCCGTCCATGATGATGGAGACGTGCTGTGGCATCTCGCTGCGCTTGATTCGGTCTCGTAGCCTGTTAGTCCTAACTCGGTCCGTTCTGGAGATGAAGCTGTAGGCGTAGCGAGAATTTGCGAGGTATCGGGCCGGGCCGCGTATGATGCGCCACTTCAGCAGCCATCTCGCGGTGCCGTCGAGTGCTTGGCCGATGCGTCCCAATCAATCCCCTCATCCGCGGCAAACAGGCGCCGGCCAAAGTTTCCGACTGCGCCCTGCCGTTTGATGGCTCCCACGAACCGGTCGATGGGCTGAAGTGCGAATCGAACCCAGCCGACCTCATGGTCACCAGTGATGCGGAGTCGGTCGAGGAGCATCTGGTAGGACTACCCGATGACCGTCGGGAGATGTTGTCGGCGGTTCGCGATATGGTGAATGGGAGCATTCCTGAAGGATATCAGGAGCGAATGAACTGGGGCATGGTTGTCTGGGAGGTTCCATTGGAGGTAGAGCCGGACACCTACAACGGTGAGCCGCTGATGTTTGCTGGATTGGCCAGCCAGAAGAGACACATCTCACTCTACATGATGCCGGTCTACCAAGATCCGTCGAAGTCTGAGAGGTTGCTCGTCGCCTACGAGAAGATGGGTCGCAAGCCCAACATGGGCAAGTCGTGCATCCGCTTCACGAAGTTGGAGCATCTTCCGATGGATGTTCTCAGCGAATTGATTTCCGAGTGCGATATGGAGTTGTTCGTCGAGTCGTGCAACAGTGTCCGCAAGAAGTAGCGGGCAGTCAGTCGAAGATGAGGTCGGCAGTCGCCTCGACCTTGCTCCTCACGGACGGTGGGGCATTCACCACGATTACCTCACCGGCGTAGGGCCAGACCGCCAAGTCAGACTTCGAGTTTCCAGCATACCCGAAACCTCTCTCCCCAAATCGCTCAACCAACGCCGCAGCCTTGTTCCCGCCTGCCAGATTGGCTCCTAGGTCTGTGGCCATGACATCCTCGAAGAGGCCGAGGTGGTCGGCGATTTTCTCGGCGACCGCGCGTGTGGAGGCGGTGCAGAGAATGAGGCTCCGACCGTTGACGTGTTGCTCTCTGAGCCAGGTCATGAACTCCTCGTGGTAGGTCAGTTCGGAGGGCTCGAAATTGAGTTTTTGGGCGAGTTTGAACTTCCATTGCGGCCTTTTCCCGGTGATTTCCTTCAGCAAGACCCACGGAATCAGCCATGGACGCCTGAGCAAGACCCTCTTGATGGTCAGCGCAGACATGTCGGTGAGGATGATGGTGCCATCCAAATCGACGGCGAGCGGCAGGTCAGACATCTCTCTCCCAGCACCCTCTCGCACCTCGACCCCCTGTGAATGCTTCGGGCATGGGCCGGCTCCGCAGAAGCAAAGGACGCGAACCCTTGGGACGGACGAGGGAGCGACATGGGTCCGAGATTGTCCGTAGAGCAATTTTCCGATGCGGATTGGTTTCCCTCGGGGATTGCTCAGGCGATTGACCCGGCCGCTGAGCAGGCGCCGCTCGGCTTTGAGGCGTGGCGACTCCACACCATCCACGACAGCCACCTGATGGTTTGGCCGAGTGGCGACTTGGGTGAAATCTCTTGGTGGCAGCGGATGCTACCTGTCGGCGGCGGCGGAAAGCGGTGGGGTGAAGCACCCGATCTGACCTCTGCAACCGTTGAGAAGAGCGAAGGCTGGGGTGGGCCAACCTACGAAATTCGTGAGGGCTCGGGGCGGCGGCTAGTAGCCAAGATATTGCCGCTCGATGAGTGTGGCCACGGTCGCACACTTGCCGAGTTGAGCAGTGAACTCCTCGATTCGGCAACCGGCGGAATTCAATGGAAGGGGCGGGACCTCGTGCTCTTCTTTCGCAGCGAGTCGGGCAAGACCGCTGCCGAGTTGGCAGCAACCGAGCTCACTGCGGGTGACTTTTCGGGAGCGATGGCGATTTGCAGCGAGAGTGGTGGTCTTCTGGGCAGATTCCACCAAATCGCCTTGGATTGGCGTTCCCTTCCAAACGACCAGAGGCGGTGGAACGGGCGACTGAAGGAACTCGAACAGCGGGTGGTCAGCAACACGCTATGGCGCGCACCCCACTCATCAGACACGCGAGCGACAATCAGCCACCGAAACTTCGGACTAGAGAGTGTCAGAATCGACGAGCAGGGGGATTACCATCTCGCTGGCTGCTTCGACGGCGTTCCAAACGCCATCCTTCCCAGAACATGTGATTTTCCGGTTCTCCGTGATGTCGCTGCGGGATACCGTTCCATCGCCCGACTGACTGAGAGTCAAGAGCTCTCGCATATTGATGAGCAGCGGCTACGCAAGGCGTTCTTTGAGGGATGGCGGGAGGAGGCACCCGCCCGCGCTCGTTCCTCCAAGGCTCTTGACAGCCACAAGGGCGGGGTCCCCATCTGGGAGTATGAGCAGGTGCTCGAGGAGGCCGCATTTGCATTGGCATGGGGGAAGAAGGTGCCTCCGAGAACGGGGTGGTGGCTCGACCATGTCAGCCGAATCCAGACTTCGATGTACGCCTCGAGGACTCTCTCCGCAGGTTCTCTAGCCTGTGCGTTGGGGGCCCTCTTTGCGCCGTTCTCGACTCAGTGGGTAGCAGCTTTATCGGACAGGATAGCGTTGACTTTGGCCCTCGCCGGAGCCTCTCTTCTGCTACGCTGGCTCTACCGACAGCGAGCACCGCCGCCCTACTAGTCAAGGCGTGTGAATTTCCCGTCTTGGTAGTCGTATGAGCGTGGGATGCCGGTTGGAATCTCTAGGGAGAGGACCTCTTCTCGGGTGAGCCCTTCGATGTGCATGACGATTGAGCGTAGTGAGTTGCCGTGTGCTGCCACAAGAATCGTCTTTCCAGACCCCAAATCGGGGATAATCAACTCCTCAAGACAGGGAATCGTCCGCTCCGCGCAAGTCTCCAAACTCTCTCCTCCCGGGGGTGGGACATCGTACGACCTCCTCCAGATGTGTACCTGTTCGGCCCCGAACTTCGCTCTGGTCTCGTCCTTGTCGAGTCCCTGGAGGTCGCCATAGTTGCGCTCGTTGAGTCGCCAGTCCTTGACGGTCGGTGGGTTGTTTGACGCGGTGTTGAGGGCCATCGCAATCTCGGCGGTTCTTTGGGCACGAATCAGGTCGCTCGTGTAGACGATGTCGAAGGCGATATCAGCCAATTCATTGCCCGCCCGTCCGGCCTCCTGCTCGCCAATCTCGGAGAGGTCGACATCGGTCCAGCCGGTGAACCTGTTCGTCGCGTTCCACACAGACTGTCCATGCCGAAGCAGGACCATGAGGGCCATCTGGGTTCACTCCACGGCGCGCCTGACCCTTGGCTCGTAGAAGTTCAGACCGAGGTCGCCCGCGCTCTTGCTGACTTCAAGCAGGAACTTCTCCCGCTCCCGCTTCTCTTCCAAGCCACCGCTGACATCCCAGTAGAGGTTGACTGCAACTTCAATGGAATCCTTCGAGATGGCTGAGAGAATGGCATACGAATCGCCCGACTTCTGGGTCTTTGGGTTCTTGTTGATCATCTCCTCGATGCTGCGGCAGAACTTCTCGATGGCAGCCGAATCGCTGTCGAGGTCGAGGTAGAAGGTCGGTAGGTATCTGCGCCAGCGGCGCTTTCCGAAGTTTTCAATCTCCCTGTTCACCAATCGCGCGTTAGGTAGGGTCACCACCGTGTCGGCGCTGGTGCGAATTTGGGTTGTTCGAATACCGATTTCGAAGACCTCGCCTTCAGCAGAACCCACTTTGATCCAGTCGCCCATTTTGAACGGACGGTCAAGCAGAAGGGTGACTGCACCGAATATGTTGCCAATCGTGTCCTTCGCAGCAAAGGCGAGTGCCAGCCCACCGACACCTAGTCCCGCAACGATGGTCGCGAGGTTGAAGTCGAATGCCTGTGCGACTGCGAGAACACCGAAGATGAGTATGATGAAGCGCAGAATCGATTGCATGGCGGTGATGAGGGTCTTCTCAGTTCCATCGAGTGTGCCATCCTTGTCCCACCATAGGACGGCCATCTCGACAAGTTCGACCAGCCGCATCAGACCGAGTATTGCGCCTATCAGGAAGGTTGCCTCACCAAATGAGGTCAGCCAGTATTCGTAGCTCGCCGGAAGAACCACCACAGCGCCCTCTCGCGCGGTCTCCGCTCCGAGTTGTTCGACCAACTTCCACCAGACGAGTCCGGCTGCTGACGCCCCGAAGGGGGAGCGTGCACTGCTCTCGAACTCGTCGGCGTTATCCATCTGCGCTGTCCAGCGCCGCAACAACTTAGGAAGCAGGTACATCGCCAACTGCCGCGCAACCATGCCGACGATGAAGATGCCAAGAAGGGCAGCCCAAACCCCCGTTTGTACTCCAAAAACCGGGTTATCCCATCCGGGAACCAACTGAATGAACGCGTCCATCGAACCGGCCGAGCAGCCGTTGCTTGAAAAGCCAACGGGCGGCGGCGAACTGCTCAGAAGCAGCCTAGCGTAATGGCGTATGCTTCAAGTGGGGGTGAAGGTTGGACACCTCCGGTGTCCGTGATGCGCAGTGCCAAGGCGGTGATTCTAGCCCTCTTGATGGTCAACTCGATGCTGCTCATCGGGACTCTGGGAACGGCACAGGAGGAGCAGTCGGAGGAGTCTTCGCAGGAGGAGCCGGAGGGGGAGGAGCCCGAGGACCTGTGGTCTGAGGAGTACATCAACCAAATCTTTCCCTGGGGCGGCAACGACCGGGTTCAGTTCAACGAATACCATGACTACTTCACGATGAAGGCGCGCATGGAACAGCTGGCACTGGCCAACTCCGACATCATGGAGTTCCACGAGGGAATGCCCGGCGGAACCAACGCACGAGGCATCGAGATGGACTCCGTCTCATACGAGGGGACCTTCTATCGTCATGCGAGTCCGTGGGTGAAGTTCACCGGTGGACAGGATGGCGTCCAAGGTGGTGAGTGCAACGACTTCGTCGGTGACTGCGGGAACTACGCCGACCGCCCCGATGTGATGTTGGTCGGCAACCACCACGCCCGCGAATGGATGTCCTACACGGTCGCGATGCTCTTCATCGAGACTGTCGCCTACTACTATGGCATGCCCGGTGAGGACAATGATGGAGACGGGCTCATCGATGAGGACCCGTGGGGCGATGCTGACGGTGACGGCATCCTTGACGACGACGGTGACTGTCTTCGCCTCAACGCCTCCAATCAGGACTACAACGGTGATGGCATCCCTTGCGGCCCCGGCGACCTCGGAGTTGACGAGGACTTCTCAGAGCAGTGGATAACCGACCTCGTCGACAGCCGCGAAATCTACATCATTCCGATGCTCAACGTCGACGGCAACCGCTACGACCGCGAGGAGTACTGCGGCGAGACCGCTTGGGAGAACTGCCGAACAAGCGGCTGGAGGAAGAACCTGCGAGACAACACGGTAACAGGATTCACTCCGATTCCCGACACCGACGAATCGGTCGATGAGGGGTGCGACGGAGTCGACCTGAATCGCAACTACCAGTTCGAGTGGGGTGCGCCGCTGGGCGCGACGGGCCCGCTGTTCCCCGGCATGTGCTACGCCAGCGGCCCCAACAACGACGTCTACAACGGGCCGGTGGAGACCACCGACAACGATGGTGACGGCAGGATAAACGAGGACCATGTCGACGGCAAGGACGACGACGGTGATGGCAAAGTCGACGAGGACTGGATGGGTGGAAACTCGGAGCCAGAGACTCTCTTCATCCAAGACCTGACCGAGATGAACGACGACGACGGCAACGGCGCCTCGGACTTCAAGGCGACAATCACCTGGCACTCGTACTCCAACCTCGTGCTCTATCCGTGGGGACACTGCACCAACTGCGCCGCCACGGACGAGGCGGAGCTCATCTATCACGGTGCGAGGATGGCGGAGAGGACGAACTACGAGAACATGCAGTCGAGTGACCTCTATCCGACGACGGGAGACTTTTGCGACTGGCACTACGGAGTCCATCGCTCGTTCTGCTACACGATTGAGATCGGCGGCAACCAAGACGGATTCCACCCGCCTCCAGAGAACATCAAGCACCTCGCAGTGCTCAATCTCGGAATCCCGTTCTACGCCGTTGAGTTCGCCGACAATCCGGTCGAGAGAGCCCGAATCGGCATCGAAAACGCCGAGCGCGCCCAATGGGTCACCTCCCCGGAGAACCTATCCATTCCCGATGACGGCCCGATTCCGGTCGAGATGTGCGTGCACCCGGTCTTCCCATGGTCCGAGAATGTCAAATCCTCCTATGTCCGTTGGCGGATGGTCAAGCCGAGCCGGCTGCAGAGTGACTTTGGTCCAAAGGAGTGGAAGGCGGAGCCGTGGCAGAACACAGCATTCCTGCCGACTGAGGCGGACTGCAACCTGAGCGACGGAGGCAACGGCTCACTCATCGTCGCCTACCTGCCCGTGCCGGACGACACCAGCGGACAGCTGCACTACAAGGCGACGCTCGGCACGATGTCCGGCACGTATCCCTTCGAATATCCTGCTCAAGGCGCCTACTACACCACCTCGATTCCCTACCGCGCTCCCTTTGGGAGCGCCATCTTGGCGATGCTACTGTTTTTCATTGTAGTCGGTTCAGTGTGGGGCGGGCTTGGAATCTGTCTGAAAATCATGGCCGACAGCGGAAAGGAAGAGCCAGCCGTCGGCAAGCAAGAGGCACAGAACTGACGGAGGCACTTTTCCATGGAGAAGGGGAGTGAGAAGGGAAGTGACCAGTTCAGCGGTCGTGTCGGCCTCATCTTCGCAGCGATTGGCGCGGCGATTGGAACTGGCAACATCTGGCGCTTTCCTCGAATGGTCGGCGCCAACGGTGGAGGAACCTTCCTCATTCCATGGCTATTCTTCCTCTTCATCTGGTCGATTCCACTGGTGATTGCAGAGTTTGCCATCGGCAAGCGTGCGAGGACCGGGACCGTGGGAGCGTTTCGAATCTTCGCGGGGCGGAGGTTCGCCTGGATGGGCCTCTGGACGGCGTGGATATCAACTGCCATCGGATTCTACTATGCGGTGGTCGCCGGCTGGTGTGTCAAGTACTTCTCACTAGGTATCACGAACGGGCTGATGAATGTCGAGTCGGTAGACGTCTGGAACGCATTTCTGCAGGACCCGTATCAGGTGATATTGTTCCAGTTCATCGTGATTGGAATCACGGTACTGGCAATCTGGAAGGGGGCGAAGGCCATCGAGAAGGTGAATGTCTGGATGATGATTTCACTCTTCATCATGCTGGGCATCACTCTGATTCTAGCACTGACAATGGATTGGAGCGACCGTTCCCTCGACGGAGCCATCTTCATGTTCAGCGTCGACATGGAGATTCTCGCCAAGCCGGAGACTTGGATAAACGGCCTCTCCCAGTCGGCTTGGTCCTGTTCGGCAGGCATGGGAATGGCCATCACGTACGCCGTCTACATGCAGAAGGACGAGGACACGGTTTTGAACGCCGCAACGATGGGGCTGGCCAACAACAGCATCTCAATCATCGCTGGGCTGGCAGTCATCTCGGCAATCTTCGCGGTGAGTGACGACCCTCTCGCCGTGGTCACGGGTGGTAGTTCCGCCATCACCTTCCTCGCCCTCCCCGAGGTCTTCGCACAGGCACCCGGTGGGGCTGGTGGTCGTTGGCTGATGATGACCGCGTTCTTCCTCGGCCTCTCATTTGCGGCGCTCACATCGATGATCAGCACGGTCGAGTTGTGTGTGCGCAACTTCGTCGACCACGGCATCGAGCGCAACAAGGCTGTGGCCTTCACCGCCACCGCAATCTTCCTTCTCGGGATTCCTTCCACCCTCATCTGGATCAAGATGGATAGCGAGGGAGTGGCGTTCCCCGAATTCTTGGAGGTGCAGGATCACATCTGGGGATATGGGCTGATGTTCAGCGGGCTCTTCATCGCCTTCAGCATCTGGAAGTACGGCTACAACAAGTGGAAGGCGAGGGTCGATGAAGGAGACCTTGAGGGAGGCGTGAGGTCCTTCATCAGGCATGGGATGTCTGGCTTCCGAGACGATTTCATCAACACGGGCGACAACGACATCTGGGTGCCACGCGCTTGGGATTTCATCATGTACTTCGCCTTCCCGATTCTCTTCTGCGTGCTCATCTTCTCCTACTTCGGCGACCTAATCAGTTCGTTCGACCCGTGGTATCACGCCTTCAATCCGCTCAACCCTCACGGCGCTGGAATCATCATCATGTTCTGGGGTATTGTGGGTGTCTCCTTCGTGCTCCTCAATGACTACGTGCTGACCCAAAGGCCGGTCTACCTAGGTGAAGGGCACTGGATCAAAGGCATCTTTGACAGAGAGAACTGGGAGTTGCGCCCCTCGCCACTGTTCCGCAATGTGCCAGAGGGGGCAGATGCTCCGGTTGACATGCTGCCGGGAGGCGACGACCCGCTGGTCGTCGAAGTCGGTGAGGTTCCGCCCGGCTGGGAAGATGTCTACGGCAATGTGATGGATGCTGAAATATCCTGAGCCGGTGGTATTGAAGCCCTGCCCGTGCATGAGCAGGTCGAGGTGAGAGATTGACTTGGCCGTTGGACTGGCGCGAGGTGGCGGTTTTCGATGCCAATGCGGCAGCTCTTGGCGTCGAGGTTTCGGAACTGATGGCCGCGGCCGGCGAGGCGCTTGCCGAGCAGGCGGTTTCGATGGCTGCTGAAGGCGAGTACCTCATCCTGTGTGGACCTAGCAACAACGGCGGTGACGGATTTTCGATGGCTTTGGCGTTGGCCGAGTACGAGATTGAAGTTCGCCTCGTCACTAGTCACAAGGAGCAGAAGGGGGAGGCTGCCCAGTCGTTTCGGGCTCGCTGTGAAGCCGCGGGCACAAAGGTCGAGGTCTGGTCGAAGGATTCCGAGTTCGGCACTCCTGCATTGCTGGTTGACTGCCTGTTGGGGGCGGGTGCTGGAGGCAAGCCGAGAGGTCGGGTGGCCAAGATTCTCGAATGGGCTCGTAAGGCCAATCCCGACTTGGTTCTCGCCTGCGACATTCCGACCGGAATCGGTACCAAATTACTGCTACCAGCCGATGTCACAGTGACTTTTCACGCTGAGAAATCGGGCATGAGATACACCGAAGTAGGTCGGCTGGTGGTTGCCCCGCTTCCATTCCCAGAGGGCACCACGGACTGCGGTCCGGGAGACACGCTGCGTTATCCACCTCTCGATCCCACGGCCCACAAAGGGCAGCGAGGGCGCCTGCTCATCATCGGCGGCGGACCTTTCCACGGTGCCCCCATTCTCGCCGCCCGAGCAGCCGCGAGAGTCGGTTGTGACTTGGTGCACGTAGCAATGCCACGAAACGCCACAGACAGGGCCAACTGGCCCGACCACATCATCTCCGAGCGGCTCTTTGATGACAACTTTCTCGAAGAGCGTGGTTCGGAGGAAATCATGCGAATATTAGACAGGAACAAGTTCGATGCAGTCGTAATCGGCCCTGGACTGGGCAGGGCGAAGGAGACCGCCGAAGAGGTGCACAACTTCCTGAACCATTTCTCTGAAATCGGAATTCCTACCGTCGTCGACGCCGACGCCATCTATTCACTTCCCCCGGGTGAATGGCCGAAGGGGTTGGTCGGGGTGGCCACCCCCCACGCCCGTGAGATGAGAATGTGGCTCTGGGATGAATCACCAGCCTCAGCCCTCCTCGCGGGAACTGAACTCGACGAGGTGACTGGCCTCCCGAAGGGTGTGGGGCTTGAGAGTCGAGTCATTGTTAGAACCGGTTCAGTCGACGAACTGCACGGCCTTGAAGGCCGATTCTGCCGCGCTACGGGCGGTCATCCGAGAATGGCGACAGGAGGGACTGGTGACCTGCTCGCTGGAACCATCGGCAGCCTACTAGCTCAGGGAATGGCTCCGTGGCCCGCCGCCCGCCTTGCCTGCTACCTGATGCGCGCCGCGGGAGTAAGGACGGCGGTGGAATTCGGCCCCGGCCTTCTCGCTTCGGATGTCCCCCCTCACCTCGCCCGCGTCCTGTCCGCAGCAACGCTTGATTGAAGGCGGAATCGTCAGTGCGCCGGACATGCAGTTGTCCGAGGCCACCGGTTGGGCAGTTCTCGCTGCACTTGTGGCAATCCCACTTTGTTACTACTTCTGGAAGCGTTGGGACCGCCCAACCCGCGCCGCCAAGCGGGAACAGGGACGCCGCCTTGAAGAACGAGAGGTCCGCCTTATCTTCCTCAAGGAGGAGGTGAAGGCCCGTGAGGCGGAGAGAGGACAAGCTCTCGTTTCACTTGAGCAACGCAAGAAGCACGAGTCCATGCCGCCGAGCACGGAGACCCTCTCGATGGCTCTCTCCAGCATCGATGGCGAACCAATGGTCGAGGGAGGAGTCCCGGGCGTCAGCAGCGAGGTCGTTGCCGAGGCGCGCTCGGCTGCAGAAATCGCAGAGTTGGAATCGATACCCGACTCGATTGCAGTCCCTGACATCGAGCCTGATGAGTCGGTACCCGAGCTGGTGGAGGGTGTCGGACCGATTGCCCTGAAGATCACAATTGACCTACCCGAGGAAGTTAAGACAAAGCAGGCTGAAACGAAGGACATCGAAGAGGAGTTCGACTGGCCTGAGTGGGAGTGAACAGATTGGAGAAAAAACGCCGAATCACTCGTGAGAACGCCAAGAACCTAGCCCGAAAGACCGGTTCAGGTGCCAAGAGGCTGGTCGTGAAGACCGGCTCTGGGGCAAAGCGAGCCGCCTCAGATCGCGGCCGAAAAGTGAAGCAGAAGATGGATGACTACAACGAGCGGATGCTGGCAGTCGAGTGGACTTCCAAGAAGATGCTACATGATTATTTTCGGTTCAATGTGGTGGGGGTGTTCAACCAACTGTTCACCCTGACATTGTACGCCTCCTTCTATTGGGCAAACCTATGGCCAGAGCATCGTGCGGTTGCGGCTTGGGTCCTGTCTGTGTTCATCGGACAGATCGAGGCACACTACATGCACTATCGATTCACCTTCAAGTCGGCAAGTGACTACTGGACCAGTTTCAAGCGTACAATGACGATTTACACCACCATTCTAATCTTCTCCACCATCTCCGAGACCATCCTCGTCGAGAGGATGTTGATCTATCACTGGTATGCGTTCGGAATAAACACGGTTCTGTTCGGATACGTCAACTTCGCTTTTCTCAGGTGGCTAGCATTCCCTCCTGAGCAAGATAGATTCCTTCTCAAGAACATGGAAGAGGAATGAGGCCGCAAGTGCGCTGCTGTGCAGCGGGATTCAAGAGGCGCAGGCGCTCGGGCCGATTCATGTTCGAGCGAGCGCGTGGCACGCGCGACTTCGGTCCTGCGGAGATGGGTCGACGCGTCGCGTTTGAGCGATTGTGCGACGAAGTCGGCGCTCGGCGTGGATTTCAGCGGATTGCAACGCCGACCTTCGAGCGGCTGAATCTGTTCACTGCAAAGTCGGGAGCGAGCATCGTAGACCAGTTGTACACCTTCAAGGACAGGTCGGACAGAGACCTGACGCTTCGCCCCGAACTGACCGCCCCGGTGATGCGAATGGTCGCCGAGCAGGGTGGCCAGATGTCAAAACCGGCTCGCTGGTCATATTTCGGCTCCTGTTTCCGCTATGAGGAGAGCAAGGCGGGACGCTACCGGGAGTTTTGGCAGTACGGCTGCGAGGTCATCGGGGCTCCTGGAGCATTGACCGAGGCGGAGGTGGTCGCATTTGCCTGCGGTATCCTTGATTCGGCCGGGCTTGAGGACTATGAGTTGCGAGTCGGCAATGTCGGCGTTCTCAACGAGGTTCTGAGCGGATTGGGGTTGAGCGGTGATTCGCTCGGCAATGCGATGCGACTTCTCGACAAAGGGGACTTCGACGGTCTTGCGAATCTTGGAGTCGGTGCTGACGCGGTGGCGAGTTTGGCTTCGCTAGGCGCGCTCGATGGTGGTGCAGAGACGATTGATTCCGCCCGAGAAATCCTTGACGGTCTGGGGGTTTCCAGCGATTCACTCGACGAGTTGGCTGCAATGCTCAGCGCTCTTTCAGCACTTGGCGCAAATCCGCCTTCGTTGGTGGTCGACCTGACAGTGGCCCGGGGGTTGGACTACTACACGGGAATGGTCTTCGAGGTGAATGTCACTGAATTGGGCGGCGAGGGGCAGGTCTGTGGAGGGGGTTCCTACCGACTCCTACACCTCTTCGGGCTTCCCGACCTCGACCCGTGCTGTGGCTTTGGACTCGGCTTCGACCGAGTTCTGCTGGCACTTGAGAAGCAGGCTGAGGCGGCCGGTCGCACAGAGATTTTACCCGGCGAGAATGCCGGTGCTGGGACGCTTGCGGTGATTCCCTTCAAGGTCGAAATCGGCTCCGTTCTACCACTTGTCGCTCAGTTGCGAGAGGCTGGCGTCTCGGTGGCATTGGAACTTCGTGAACGCAACATCGGACGCTCGATGGCGTGGGCCAACGGGACTGGCGCATCCTTTGCACTGGTAGTCGGGCCGCGCGACTTGGAGTCGGGTGAGGTTAGCGTGAAGCGACTTTCAGACGGAGAACAGGTGAGTTGCGCTCTTGACGCAGCAGCGATTGCCGCGACGATTGCAACACTTGGTTAGTCGTCACGTCGGCTAGCCCAAGCGGCTGCCAGACCGAGTGCACCAGCACCGGCAATGATTCCGAAGCCCGGTGTCTCCTCGTCGTCCTCCGCCTTGTCTGGATCAAGGATTTCCTCAGCAGCGCTCTCGTTCATGATCGGGAAGGTCGCCGTGCCATTGAAGGTGGGGTCATCCTGGCCGGCGTAGTACATCCTGAACTCAGCATCACAATTTACCCCAGGGATTGGGCAGAATATCCCACCACTCGGATAGAGCACAATTCGAACTCTGATTCCAGGGTTGTCGGTGTTCTTGTCCCAGACGGTTAAGTTCTCATCGACAGGGAAGTTGACAACTACCTCATTTTCTCCATCCGAGAGGCTTGAATATTCTACCGTGGCCGCCGGCAGGCTTCCTCTCATCAGCGAGACATTCAGGTTCTCACAGTCGCCGTTGCAACTGCCTTGGCCGTTCTCCCAGTCTCCGGAGATGTCTATCATCAGGTGGATCCTGATGTCCTGTCCCTCCTCTAGTGCGAAGTCCTCCTTCAGTGGCGGGTCCATGCGACAGGTCCACTCAATCTCCATCTTTCCGCTGCTCTGGGTCTTTTCGGCATATCCGTCTGGTGCGCTGCCCCCATCCGTGCCGCCGAAGTGGCCCCAACAGGGTTCTCCGTTCTCCCTGCCCCAGAGGTTGAAGGTGTTGTTTTCGCTGGAGGGCTGTTCTGTGTCAGCCTGCATTACTCCGACCTCACCGACCTCTCCAATGGAGCCCGGCGCGGAGAGGAGCATCAGCAGCGTAAATAGCACTGCGACAACGGTTCGGGAGCCGGCCATCGGAAACAAGGTAGCATCCGCCTCATTTCACCATTGTGCCATTTCGTACAGCCCCACTCGCGTGCGGGCGCAGGCGGGCGGAGTGGCTGAAAGAACCCCCATGGAGGATGAAGATCAGTACGAACTGGGTGAAGTATGTGATGAGAGTCTTTTCAAAGGGGGTGCCGGCCGGCGCCGGATGGAGTTGGAGCTGTGAGGCAGGTCGGATGGCGAGAGTGGGCGGTGCTGCCCGACTTGGGAGTCCGTCGCCTGCGGGCGAAGTTCGACACAGGAGCGCGTGCCTGCGCACTGCATGCGCACAGAATCGAGTTCGTCCAAACAAATGAGGGAGAGCAAATCCGATTCAAGTTACAACCCAAGAGCAAGTGGCGGCAGGCACCCTTTGTTGGCTACCACAGAATCAAGGACACTGGTGGCAGGGTGACTGAGCGTCCGGCAATTCTCATCACCATCGAGGTAGGTGGGACCTCGTTCGAGGCTGAGGTGTGTCTTGTCGACCGTTCCGCCATGCGGCACCGACTGATCCTCGGCCGCCAGGTGATTGCCAAGCGGTTCCTCATCG
>Ga0208879_1002471_pt1 | contig 16228 bp, 11 predicted proteins | sample Knorr_S15_td_Bot_FD_185605 | JGI IMG/M metagenome (GOLD analysis project Ga0208879, IMG submission 185605) | Marine microbial communities from Southern Atlantic Ocean transect - Knorr_S15_td_Bottom_ad_5009_LV_A (SPAdes) (version 2) | ecosystem: Environmental > Aquatic > Marine > Oceanic | place... | reverse complement strand
ACAATGTTTGAGAACAGGATGTAGACGGCCAGGCCAGCCGGGAACTGCCAGGTGAACGCGCCGAACATGATCGGCATCATCCACAGCATCATCTGGTTGGTCTGTCGTTGCCGTGGGTCCGATGTCGGGTTCGTGGTCATCTTCTGCTGCAGGAACATCGACGCGCCCACCAGGACCGGCAGGGCGTAGTTCCACGGCACCGCCGCGGCAGAAACAAGGTCCACGAGTGAGATGCCGAGGAACTGGCTATCGAATGGGACCGATGAAATAGCGGGATTCCAGCCGTAGAACAGGCCCGACAGGTTTGCCATGCCCTCTGGCGTCGAAGGCATGGTGCGGAGAATCGCGCGGTAGAACCCGATCCAGATCGGCATCTGGACGATCATGGGGCCAAGACAGCCGATCGGGTTTACACCGGCGTTTTTGTAAAGCGCCATCGTTTCGGTCGACATGGCGCGCCGCTCATCGCCTTTTTTGCCCTTGTATTTTGCCTGTATCGCCTTCAGTTTTGGCTGGATGGTCTGCATCTTCTTCATCTGGCGGGTCTGACGTATTGTCAGGGGGATCATCGCCAGGCGGATGAGAATCGTGAATACGATGATGCTGAGTCCAAAATTGTTGAACAGAAGCTGATACAGCAGCGCGAGGCTGTTGATCATCGGGCGCATGATTCCTTCGAGCCAGAGAATGCCAAATATCTCCATTTAGTTGGCCTCCCTGCGTGCAGCCTTACGGCGCAATACCGGGGTGGTGATCAATCGCATCGATCACCGCCGTTCAGACCGACGCAGCCACGTTGATTCGTATCGTCAACGGTGAACCACTGGAGATCGCCGTTCAGTGCGTGGGCGTAGAGGTTGTCGCCGTAAATCAATGGCGTCGATTTGACCGGCTCGCCGGTAAGGAAAACGCCAAGCGGCTGCCCGTCGATGACTGAAACCACCCAGACGTTCTCTTCGCTTGACGGGACTGCGAGTGCCCGTTCGCGGGTATCGCCGCGTTTGCGGTCGAACAGGATTGGTGCAGAGACGATCTGGCCTTCAATCAAGGTCGACCATTTTTCCGCCCCCGTGGCTTCATCAAGTGCGTGAATTGAACCGTCCAGCCCTGAAACGAAAACCACGCCGTTCTCGATCAGCGGCTTGGCCCATACCCAGGTACCGACATCGATCTGCCATTCACCGCTTCCAGTGTTGACTTCTGAGGCGCTTGAGGACGCGGCGCGGGACAACGTGTTCAATTTGTAGACGCTTTTGCCCAGGTCGCCGAAGAAAATTGTGCCATCTTTGACCTGGATCGGACCTGCAACGGCGCTATCGGCTTTGAATTGCCACAGAATGCGTGAAGTTGGGTCGGAGTCGAACCGTTCATCATCGGCCGCGTCGATTGCGTAGACTGTGCCCGCCATGGTGGCGACGTAGGCAGTTGATCCTTCGACCGCAACACCGCTCCAGGCGTTGCCATCGAGGGCGATACGCCATTTGACCCGGGGTGATCCGGGTGCAGTATCTAAGGCGTATAGATATCCGTCCGCACCGTCTTTTTCCTCGCCCAGGGCACTGGTCCCGACAAGCAGGGTGTTTCCAACAACTGCAATCTGCCCGATGAGCTTGGTTTTTAATTCCAGACCGCGCAGCCCCCAGATCGAAGATCCGTCGGCCAGGCTCAGGCCGAAGATTTCGCCCTCGCAATTATCACCACGGCAGGTGTAGCCGGCACCGTAAACATTCTCGCCGACTACCACCGGGCTGCCGTAAATTGCGCCCAGCCCATCCTCACGTGGGTAGCGCCAGCTGAGGTCGAGATTCCCAGTTGACGGATCGAACCTGACCAGATTTCCGTCGCGGTTTCCTACGATCAGCATCTCGTCTTCCACTATCGGTGCCGACCAACCGCCCTGCGGTGTCAGGTCGTTGATGCAGGCGGCACTCGCAAACACCGCAAAGATGATCGCGAGTAGCACTGACAACCGTTTCCTGTTGCTTCGAATATGTCTCTCCGGCTTCAACTCACCAGTTCTGTTGTGAGCCGTACCGACTAATGACGATGGCGTAATGTCCTCCGGGCTTTTCTGGTCTGATTGCGGGCAAACGGTGAAATAAGCTGTCGGCCCGCGATCGAAATGGATTATTTAGAAGTACTTTCAGCTCTTTTTTCCATGGGTGGGAACAGGGTCGAAACCCCGCGACCGACCGGGATGACACCGGCCGATCCTTCGTATTGCGAGCCACGCTCCGGCTAACGCCCCATGAGCCCGGATGGCCTCTGCCGCAAATTCCGAGCATGTCGGGTCGTACCGGCACTGGCCGGGCAAGTAAGGCGATATCGCCAGTTTGTAGCCCCTGATGAGCAAAAGAAATATTTTGGACATCACTCACCCTCTCCCGAGTTGACCGTGCCTGACGGATGGAACTGAATTCCAAGACGCTTGAGCGACCGGCGCATTGTTTCATCGAGTGACGTGTACGAAACGTTCGATGCCGGCGGTTTCGCGGTGACGATTACGTCCCAGCCGTCGGCGATATTCATATCGGCAAAGGCATTGCGAATTCGTCGCTTGACCAAGTTTCGGGTGACCGCGTTACCGACCCGTTTGCTCACGGAGAGCCCGATTCTAGAATAGGTGAGGTCGTTCCGTAGCGCGGCTACATTCACGCAATCGCCAGATTTGCGGTTGCCGCGCGTAAGTACTCGGCGGAACTCCGCCGCGCGTCGAATTCGCTGTTTCGTGGGGATGGCCAATGGATACGACTTACTAAACGGCTAGCCGTATCCTGCCCTTGCCGCGGCGACGTGCCAGAACCGCACGACCGCCTTTGGTGCTCATCCGTGAACGAAAGCCGTGCACACGGGCGCGGCGTCGAGTTTTTGGTTGGTAGGTACGCTTTGGCATAGTTGGTGGTGGGAAGCCCTGGGGCGATTCGGTTGATCGGACAGTTCAGGCCGGTGCAATCCGGGAGAACGGTAGGCGTCAATTTTAAGTTCGAGACACTCAGAGTGTCAAACGATTTTTGAACTGTTTATTTGACGGTCTCAAAAAAAGCTAACTATCATTAGAGGATTGTCCTCCTGAATTTTAATGGTGGGAGACGGGTGATCCCAGATCTCGCGGAGTAAGGCACAACATGGCAACAACGTCTGAAGCACCCGATCAAATTCAGGAAAAGCAGGAAGCACTTTCACTCAATATAGCGTTTCAGACATACGTAAGACAGTTGCCACAGGACGTGAAGAGGGCTGCCCAGCCTGAAATCGCCAAGTTCGTCCGTTGGATCGGCGGTCAGCGGACTATCGACACGCTGATTCCTTCCGAAATTGGTGAATACAACGAAGTGTTCGGTGCCCGCACGGCCACCCGAGATGCCACCGAGCGACTGAGCGCGGTAAAGCTATTTCTGACCTTCTTGAAAAAGAAAGGGCACATAGAAATCAACCTGGCCCAGCATCTACGGCTTCGAAAGTCACGAACAGCGGCGTCGAAGGCGATTACGATGGCAAATCCTACTCGTAGCGTTCGCCTGACCCAGAGCGGCTACAACGAAATGACGAAGCAGTTGTCCCAGCTGCAAGAAGAGCGAATCAAGATCGTCGCGGATATTCAGAAGGCCGCTGCTGACGGCGATGTCCGAGAAAATGCTCCCCTTGAGGCCGCGCGCGAAGCCCAGGGAATGGCGATTGGGAAGATCCGGGAGATTGAGGCAACGCTCAAGGTCGCAATGATAATCGATGCCACGGAGCAGGACAGCGAACGAGTCCATGTCGGTTCCAAGGTTGAGCTCACCGAGCCAGATTCAGGCAAGATATGGAAGTACCAGGTTGTCGAACCCAATGAGGCAAACCCGCTCACCGGCAAGATTTCAATTGTGTCGCCGGTCGGTTCAGCCATCCTGGGCCATAAGCTTGGCGACGAAGTCGATGTAAAGACCCCGAAGGGTCAACAGGTCTACAAGATCGCCAAGACCTCCTAGCGGGAAACCTCCCCCGTGGGGTAGCCTTTCTCCGGCTCTAGAGATTTTACCGGTGGAGGTTTCAAGACTTTCAGTAATGAACCAGTTTTCGGTTTTTCGCGCCCCCAAAACCTGTGAATCTACGCCGGGCTACAGGCCAGACTTTGAGATCAGTTGCGCAATCAAGTTGTCCAGATAGAAAGGTAATCCCGCGTTGCTAGAAACTTTCAACCACTGGTTGATTTTTAACGCTGTCCTTGTAGGTCTCCTGATATTCGACCTGCTGATTCTGACGCGTAAAAGTCACATCGTCGGAATGAAAGAAGCAGCGTGGCTCACCGTATTCTGGACGCTCGTTGCCGGCGCGGTGGGCGTCTGGATTTTCGTCGCGGGTAACGAACAGCAGGGTGGTGAATACTTTGCAGGCTACGTGGCCGAGCGTGCGCTCAGCATCGACAACCTTTTCGTCTTCATCATCATCTTTGGATACTTCTCGCTGCCGAAATCGTACGAGGCCCGCGGGCTTTTGTTCGGCATTGTCGGAGCGCTGCTGGCACGGGCGGTTTTCATCGCCGCCGGAGTGGCCGTCATTTCAGCCTTCGCCTGGTTCCTGTATATCCTCGGTGCGTTCCTGATTTACACGGCATACAAGCTGGCGTTTGCGGGCAGCCAGGAAGTCGATCCCAGTAAAAACATTGCGGTCAGACTATTCCGCAAGTTAATGCCCGTAAGCGATGAGTTTGACGGGACGAAATTCTTCACCCGGATGAACGGTGTTCGGGCCGCTACCCCTTTCCTGCTTGTGATAATCGTGCTGGCGACCACGGACGTAGTATTCGCCATCGATTCGATACCGACCGTATTCGGAATCACTGACGACCCGTTCATCGTGTGGTCGTCGAACGCGATGGCGGTCCTGGGGATGCGGCCCCTGTATTTCCTGCTAGTCGGGATGGTTAAGCTGTTCCGCTATCTGCAGTTCGGGCTGGCCGCTATTCTTGGCTTCGTCGGACTGAAGATGATCGTAGAGACGGCATTTGAAGACTTCCACGTAATCGGCAAACTCGAAGATATCTATCTTTCGCTTGTCATAATTGTCGGCATCCTCGTCGGCAGCGTGCTCCTTTCGATAATCCTGCCCGATGACGACGACGATATCGATGAAAATCCAGTTCACGTCGTGGTAAGCACGGAAACGGAAAACTAGTGGTGGTTTCTACATCAACAAGGCCGGTCGATTCCGCTACAGGAGGTCTCGAATCCGACCTGCGCGCCGCGGTTGGCGGCGAGGTCCGTTTCGACTCAATCTCCAGGCACATGTATTCGACCGATGCGTCCATCTACCAGATCGAGCCGGTTGGAGTTGTGATCCCGCGCGACGCCGCCGACGTGCAGGCAGCGATCGAAATAGCCGGTAAAAACGGCGTTGCGGTGTTGCCGAGAGGCGGCGGGACCGGTCTTTCCGGTCAGACCGTGAACCATGCTGTCGTAATTGACTTTTCAAAATATATGCACGATGTCCTTGAGATCAACCGCGAAGAGAAATGGGTGCGGACGCAGCCCGGAATTACGATCGATGAACTGAACCGGCTACTGAAATCCACCGGTCTGTTTTTCACGCCTGACCCCAGTACTTCCAACCGTGCGAACATCGGCGGTGCAATGGGCAACAATTCGTGCGGTTCCCATTCGATCATCTATGGCAAAACAGTGGACCATGTTCTTGAGATGGACGTGACATTATCGGACGGATCTCAGACGGTCTTCGGTCCACGCGATGCGGCAGCCCTCCAGTCGCGGCTGTCCATGAGCGGGCTGGAAGGCAACATTTACCGCGGGGTGAAGGACATTTCGGCGCGGGCCGCGGGCGCGGCCGAGAAAAATTTTCCCAAAATCCTGAGGCGAGTCGGTGGCTATAACATCGATCGTACACAGGACCCGAATTCGCTGGACCTGACCCAAATGATGGTCGGTTCAGAGGGGACGCTGGCGGCCGTCACCGCAGCGAAGTTGAACCTTGTGGCGATTCCGAGGCACAGGGTGCTGGGAGTGGTCCACTTCAACAGCCTGAACGACGCGATGGAGGCGACGGTCGCAATTCTTGAGGAATCGCCGGCGGCCATCGAGCACACAGGTTCGATGATCCTGGAGCAGGCGCGCCTTTCGCTGGGTTTCTCAAGGTCGCTCGGGTTTTTGGAGGGCGAGCCGAGCGACATCCTGGTTGTGGAGTTCAGCGGCGACGATCCTGATGAGGTTAAGTCGCGGCTCGACCGGATGGTGAGAAACCTGGACCGCAGGCGGCTTGGTTACGCCACGACAAAGCTGTACACGCCTGCCCAGCAGGACGAGGTTACAAATTTTCGTCGCGCTAATCTCGGACTTCTGATGAACGTTCAGGGTGACGCCAAACCCCTGCCGTTTGTTGAAGACACCGCGGTATCTCCCGAAAAACTACCAGAATATGTGAAGCGGTTCGACGAGATCGTAAGAAGCCACGGGACGGTAGCCGGGTACTACGGTCATGCAAGCGTCGGCTGCATGCACATCCGCCCGATCATCAATGCCAGGACACGCGATGGCATCGAAAAAATGGAGGCGATTGCGAGGGATATCTCCGATCTCGTCCTTGAATTCGACGGAGCGTATTCAGGCGAACATGGTGATGGCATCGTGCGCGGTTTTTTTACCGAAAAAATGTTTGGCTCAGAGCTGACCCAGGCGTTCAGGGACGTGAAGGCGGTTTTTGATCCCAACGGCATCATGAACCCCGGCAAGATTTTCGACACTCCCGATATCAAGGACAACCTGCGATTCGGCGAGACGTACCGGGCGCATCCATTGAAGACGCGACTGGATTTCAGTGCGGAAAACGGGTTCGCCGGGGCAGTTGAGATGTGCAACGGTCTTGGCGCGTGCCGAAAGTTAAATTCCGGTGCAATGTGCCCGTCCTACATGGCGACTCGCGAGGAAGAGCATTCCACCCGCGGCAGGGCCAACGCGCTGCGGTTCGCGCTTTCAGGAAAGTTCCCGCTCGAAGCCCTCGAATCGAAGAGGATGATGCAGGTCCTCGACCTCTGTCTCGGGTGTAAATCCTGCAAGTCGGAATGCCCTTCCGAGGTCGATATGGCCAAGATCAAGTATGAGCACCTTTACCAGTACTACAAGAAACGGCGGGTACCGCTTGGTTCGCGTCTGGTCTCCAACATCCACCGCATGAACGCGCTGGCGGCCCCTCTGGCACCCATCGCAAATGCCATGACTCGTTCGTTCCCGGTGCGGTTTGTGCTCGAGAAAATTGCCGGGTTCGACAGGTCGCGGCCGATGCCAAAGGTGGTACGCCAGACATTCGAGAAATGGTTCGACGGCAGGAAATCGGCGGCCCGGCCTGCGAGCACACGCGGAAAAATCGTGCTGTTCCACGACACGTTCATGAATTTCAATCACCCGAGCATTGGCATTTCAGCCACCCGCCTGCTGGAAGCGCTCGGGTTCGAGGTGGTGGTGCTCAAGGACCGCAAGTGCTGCGGCAGACCGATGATCTCAAAGGGTTTGCTGGATGAGGCCGGCAAAAACGCCCGCCACAACGTCGACCTGTTGCATCCGTATGTCCGGAACAGGACAAAGATAGTCGGCTGTGAGGCGAGCTGTGTTTCGGCGATCACCGACGATTGGCCCGACCTGCTTGGCGGCGAAGAAAAGGCGAAGGAAGTTGCCGGGGCAGTTGTCACGATCGAACAGTTGCTTGTAAGTACCCGGGGCGATGACGGTCAGCAGATCGAGTGGTCGGATCTCAAAAAGCAGGTCAAGTTCTTCGGTCATTGCCACCAGCGAGCGCTCGAAGGCACCGCTGCCTCGGTAACGGCCCTCAACATCCCGCCCGGCTACACAGCGTCCGAAATTTCGGCTGGATGCTGCGGCATGGCGGGTTCGTTCGGTTACGAGAAAAACCACCTTGCTGTGGCGACTGCTGCTGGCGAAGACAGACTGTTTCCAGCGGTGCGAGATGCTTCGCCGGATGACGAGATTGCAACTTCCGGTGTTTCGTGCCGTGAGCAGATTGGCTTCAACACAGAGCGCGAGTCACGCCATATCGTTGAGATACTCGCCGACGCCCTTCCCGACTGAGTTCACTACGCGTAGATGAGCGGTTCAGCCTGCACCCTGGTCCGCGGTCATTGTCAAAATTGACCGATTAGTCGGCTGCCTGTTGCTCTGGGCCTTGCTGGTTTGGGAACGACACCGTGTAGGCAGCGGACGGCGTCAGGTAGACTGTCGCTACCTCCAGCTACCAGTCAATATTGCCGGACAGCAACAATGTCGTCGACGCAGCCTCTATAAGTTTATCCGGGACGCCATTTACGAATGGCACTCCGATGTCGACACTTGGACAGAGCTCGGATTGATTCGAATTTGGGACCTGCCAGTCGTCGAATTCGAACCAACCCAATTTCCAAATAACATTTGGTTCAGAGATTATCAGGCAGCCGTCATCTGTTTAATGTGCCATAGATTGATCGGCCACATTGTTCTGGCAGATCGTATGTACGACTCATCACTAATTCTCGACACTACTGGGAGGATCCAGTACAGAACCGAAGGGAATCAGTACTTACGTGGACACATGATCGCCCATTTCCACCTCGATGGTCGACCATGGCCGAACGAGCACACTGACAGCGTTTTTGGGTGGTGGAGTGTTATTCCTGGAGGAGACGTCTCAAAACGCTGGCAAGATGAGATCGACCACATCGCTGTTGTTAGCGTCAGCAATAATCTTGGCCTGATTCTGCCGGTAATTAAAGGCGGCTCTCCAACCGAGGATGAAGTTCGAGAATATTATCGTAACTTGCTCTAACAGGTACTAACGTTCCACGTGGCCAGCAACAAGGTTGAAAGCGTATTCAATGGCTGCCAACATGTTTGCGTGATCAGCGATTCCCTGCCAGGCGATGTCGAATGCCGTCCCGTGGTCGACTGACGTGCGAATGATTGGTAGGCCGTGTGTGATATTTACCCCCGACGTAAATCCGATTAATTTCATAGGGATATGACCCTGATCGTGATACATCGCAACGACGATGTCGTAGCCGCCTTCGTAGGCGATTCTGTAGGCTGAATCCGGGGAAACCGGACCGTCTGCGTTTATTCCTTCAGCCCGTAGAATCTCGATGGCAGGTGCGATCTCCTCCGCTTCTTCTACCCCGAAGAGACCTCCATCGCCCGAGTGGGGATTTACTCCGCAAACCGCTATCCGGGGTTCCGTGAACCCTAGCTGGTTTGCATGTTCGTTGGCGGCTCGAGCGCATTTCACAATTCGATCGGTTTTCACTCGCTTCAGAGCGTCGACAAGCGATAGGTGGGTAGTTAGATGTATCACTCGGAGTTTTGGCGACCCGAGAATCATGTACTGGGTGTCGACTCCGCACAGATGCGCCAGTAACCCGGTATGGCCGTCGAATTCGTGACCGGCCATCACCATTGCCAGCTTGTTCAGCGGAGCCGTAACGATTCCGTCAGCATCGCCAGCAAGGCAAAGTTCAGCAGCTTTGACCACATACTCGTAAGCGGCGTTTCCGGTGTATGCGGCAACCTCGCCAATCTGGACATTTTCGGGATCACAGTTGGCAATATCAAGCACGTAAATCGTCTTTGAATGGACTCTAGAGGCCTCGGCAGTCCCAGCAGAACGAGGTGAGTCCACTTTTTCCACCGACCAACCCGGTGCCCACTTCTTGGCTGCTAGCTCGATCACACGAACGTCGCCTACGACAACCAGTGTCACTCGCCCTCCGTTTTGGGATTCGTCGACCACCCCTTTGACCGTGACCTCTGGTCCGACACCGGCAGGATCGCCAAGAGTCACAAGAAGCACCGGTCTACCAGAAGATGTTGAAGAGGAGATGGAAGTCGTCATGCTTACTTATTAGGTGTAAAAGTTCAGAGGTTCGTTTCGAGATCGAAAGACTACACGCTGTGGCCGAATTCCAATATCGAAATGAGTTCCAGCAAAGCGTTTTTACCGCCGAATCCACCAGCACGGGTAATCAACAATTTATCCGATATCGAGCCATTCGCCGGAACCCCGCTAACCGTCCCCGGTTGGAGCTCACCCTGCAACTCCAGTGACTCGACGCCACAGGCGCTCAGGACACCGCTAGTGGTGTCGCCGCCTAGTACTACAAGCACGTCAGGTGGCGTTGCATCAGTAACCGTTCGAACGACCTGACCGAGATTGCGAACTATCATTTCAGCCATAGCCCGCAGATCGCCGTCAGCCAGAATCGCCGATGAATCCAGCTTGCCGATCTTGAGAACTACCACTCGCTCCCGTGCGGCGAGTCCAGCTATTCGTTCCATCGACGCCGATCCGAGACCCTGAATTATCTCGTCGATCGAAATTTCGATTTGGCCAAGATTGATCTGGTCGCCCAGACTTTTGATCTGTTCATCGACGACGGTACGCTGAGAAGCAGTCACGATCAGAGTGCGCCCAATGGGTGTTATCGCACGGGACTGCGAGTGACGACCGCTTCGAGAATCACCAAGTACATCAGCAAGCGCAACTGAAACGCCAGCCGAGCCAGCGACAAACGCAGTCGTTTTCGCTCCAACCAGACGCTCGGCTAAAACCTTCAGATCGTCGTCAGTCTGAGCATCCGCCGCAATGATCACCGGCAGCAGATCCGAAACGCTCCGGCCATCATCATTTCCGCGTAGATGCACATGCTCGCTAACGCCGGCGCGCTTGAGCGACCCGAGCACTATTTCCTCGACGTTGCTTGATAGCAACGGCGATAACTGGTCCTGCCCGATATCAGTTTCCGTAACAGGTGCGTCGTTCACCATCAGAATGCCGTTTTCGATGACACGGCCGTTCTGCGGATAAGCGGAACACATCACCGCGTGATCGACGGAAAGCTCGATAAGGGCAGTCGCAAGCTCGACGCCCGGATTGCCGCGAAGTGTCGAGTCGATCTTGTTCAGCATTACCTGGGGATGAAGCTCGGCAAGCGCTCCAATGGCACTCGCAGTTCGGGTGGCCACGTCGACAGGGTCCATGTGGCGAGTCCCAAGGTTTATAGAAACTACCTCGGCATCCGCAGCGTCTTGCGGCAATTCCCAGTTCGCAGAGACCACTGTTCGATAGCCGCGCGCAGCAAATGGAGCGGCAGCGTCGAGGGCGCCAGTTAGGTCATCGGCAAATATTCCGATGATAGGAACAGATTGGTCGTTCAAGTTATTGGTCGTGGACTCAGCGGTGCCTGTAAACGTTCGAACCGGTATGACCGAACTCTACAACAGCAACATGAACGACTAGCCCTGATCACTACCCAGAAACGGCGGTCGTCCGATCATCCCAGCACCGACCGTTTCGTTGGTCGATTCATCGATGAGGATGAAACTTCCCGTTCCTCGCACGTCGGCGTATTTATCAAATACCAGCGGCTCACTCGTTCGCAAGGTCACCTGTCCAATTTCGTTGAGACTAAGTTCGTCGCAAAAACCGACATTCGACAGTGAATTAATGTCGACCCTGCATTCGATTTCACTCACCATCGCCCTCGCCGTATGAGTGGCGTGCTTGATCCTGAGCATTAGCCCGGGCTTGAGTGTCGTACGTTCGCTCATCCAACAAATCGTCGCATCGAAGCTGTTGTCGGTTGTGGGGCGTTCTGAGGTGCCGCTGAGCATCGCGCCTCGAGATATATCAAGGTTGTCCGAGATGCGGATGGTCACGGCATCGCCTTCAGAGGCAGACGAAGCTTCGCCCTCTGGCGTGTCGATCGCCGTAACGGTTGTCGTGGCACCCGATGGCAACACAGCGATTTCCTGCCCAACCTCAACACGTCCACTGGCGATCGTACCGGCATATCCCCGGTAGTCGTGGTACTCGTTGCTCAGGGGGCGAATCACGTACTGAACCGGAAATCGCAGCGGTGCGTTTTCCGATTTGTCAGGAAGCACCAGATCCTCAAGGTGAGGTAGCAGCGGACCATCAATGTACCACGGCATTCGATCAGATTTCACAACCACGTTATCGCCTTGAAGGGCCGAAATCGGAATGAAGTGGTGCGAGTCGATCTCAAGCTCGGTTAAGAGTGCGTGGAGATCGTTCTGAATAGTCCTGAAGACATCTTCCTTGAAGTCGACCAGGTCCATTTTGTTGATACAAACAACGACGTGCTTGATGCCCAGTAGCGCGCTGATTACGGCGTGCCGTCTGGACTGTTCGACAACACCGTGTCGTGCGTCGACGATGATCAGCGCCACGTCAGCGGTCGATGCGCCGGTAACCATGTTCCGGGTGTACTGAACATGCCCTGGGGTATCGGCAAGGATGAACTTGCGCTTTGGAGTTGAAAAATATCGATACGCAACGTCGATCGTTATGCCTTGCTCTCGCTCAGCTTTCAGACCGTCGGTTAGCAACGCAAGGTTGAAGTACTCGGAGCTCTGCTTTCGGCTATGTCGCTCTGCAGAGTCCAGCACGTCGTCGTAGATTGCCTTGGAGTCGTATAGCAGCCGCCCGATCAGCGTGCTCTTGCCATCATCAACCGAACCCGCGGTGGCGATTCTCAGAAGTTCCATTTAGAAGTAGCCCTCACGCTTGCGGTCTTCCATTGCGGCATCCGCAGTGCGGTCGTCCGCCCTACTGGCACCTCTTTCAGATACACGGGCAACAGCGATTTCAGCAATGACCTGCTCAAGTGTGGTCGCATTGGACTTCTGACCCGCCGTGATCGTCATGTCACCAACTGTGCGGAATCGAACTGTTTCGGTGAATACTTTTTCGCCGTTTTCAGGTTTTAGAAATTCTGAGTAGGCCATCAGCATGCCGTCACGCTCGAATACCTGTCGTTCGTGGGCAAAGTAGATCGAGGGAAGCTCGATGCCCTCTTCAAGGATGTACTGCCAGATGTCGAGCTCGGTCCAGTTCGAAAGTGGGAACACTCGAATGTGCTGGCCAGTATTGGTGAATCCGTTGTAGAGATTCCAGAGCTCGGGACGCTGGTTTTTAGGATCCCACTGACCGAACTCATCCCTGAACGAGTACACCCGTTCCTTCGCCCGGGCACGCTCTTCGTCTCGGCGAGCACCGCCGAACACGGCGTCGAACTTGCCATCTCGTATCGTGTCGAGCAATACGGGCGTCTGCAGGCGGTTTCGGGAAGCCCCAGGCAGCGTGCTGGCCTGAACCCGGCCACTTTCCAGAGCGTCTGGCACCGATCCAATAACGAGCTCAATTCCAAGATTCGTCGCTGTACGGTCCCGATACTCGATCGCCTCGGGAAAATTATGCCCGGTATCGATGTGAACAATCGGGAACGGCAGTTTCGCAGGTCGCAGGGCTTTTACTGCAAGGTGCAACATTACGATCGAATCCTTACCGCCCGAGAACAGGAGGCCGGGTCGTTCGAACTCGGCTACTACTTCTCGAATGATGTGAATCGATTCCGCTTCGAGCGCCCGCAACTGACTTGATGTCAGTAGTTCGCTATTCGATTTCTCGGGGCTGTTCATAAATGTCTGGGATTCGTGAGAACTCTGGGATTGAGATTCTACAGTTGATTGGGTGATTAGATTTTCGCTTTGATTTTGTTCGTGCGCGACTGGTTCTAGATTTGATTCTGGTGACGACCAATCGATTTCAACCGGCATGAGTACGCAATTTGGCACACGATGAACACAGTCCCCAGACGAGAGGAAGTGTTTGGCTGGTTTGTCGAAAAGTCTTGGTTAGGCTCGGATCAACAGGCAGCTTTTGTGTTCGTACAACACAGGCAGGAAATGACGCGCGCACAGCCCGTAGTCGGGGGGCACATACATTTTCTGTAACAGACCATGGTTGAACTGACCTTTGGCTCGTTCGCCAACTCGTAAGCGAGCAGCTATTTAGAGCAACTTACTAATTCTGCACCTAGTTACAGTCATCAGCAACAGGTCTTGAACTGGAAATTGTTACAGCCGTGGGTCAACCGACGCATGTTCTCTTCGAACGCGCACCAGATCTATTGAGAAAAACCACCGATTCACAATTTAACCGATCCACCAGTTCCTGAGTACGTCCTACTCGGGGTCTACGCAAATCGTACTGTTTCTGCTAAGTCTCACCGCGACCGACGATGCCTTCAAAATCAAGTTCTTATTGTCTTCATAAACTCGGGTGGAAGGCACTAGGGAGACAATGGCACGCGACCCTTTGGTGACGAAGCTGATTTCCTGATCCGAATTTACAGTCATGTCACTCTTGTTTAGAGCCCAGTAAGTTGTTTTTGGATCGGACGCTGGCAGTTCCGATAGTGCAACTTGGTCGGCGAGCGCCTTGAGATGAGGAGGTAAGCAGTCCGGATCCAAATACGTGAAGTTAATTCTTATATCGTCACCTTCGGAAAAGTAATCGATCAACGGCGGAATCAGTCGCCCCACATTGGTATACAGCTCAGCTTCAGGGTCTTCCATCAGCGGCGACATTACCGAATGCAGTCCAGTCGGCGTCAGTCGATCTTCCGAAATGAAGATAAATTTTCCAGTGTGAAAAGAGATAAATATTAGGGAAATCGAGAAACACGCTGCCACCAAGCCCCATTTAGCCTTCGAGCTCGGTATGAGGCGATGTGGGTCTTTCCACAGTAAAACTATGATTAGACTCGCCAGAAAAGATGAAAATGCGAGATACGGCACATATGGCGGAAGCATAAAAAATACAATCCACTGTGCTGCGAGCATCGGCCCGATCAACTCCAGATTCTCATGTTTCCGCAGAAACGCCCGGCGTCGGTATGCCAGAGCGGTCGATAAAATCATCACAAAGATGAACGATATCGCCGGATAACCGCTATACAGCCCGAACTCGATTCCGTCTGCATTATTCCAGACTGCCAAGTTGTTCCAGATCAAGGTTTGAGCCAACAATATGTTGGGTGTCAGACTGCTCGTTCGACCAAGAATCTGTTGTTGGTACTCTGCAAGGTTGATCGCGTAGTAAACGGCAAGAACACCGAATGGAAGCCCAAATGCTAAAAACATTACTAGCCACTGGGATCGTTCCTCAAATCTAACTCGCCGGAATCTTCTAACTACATAAACGCCAAATACAGCCACAGCCAGCAGCGTGAATGCAGGGTGCATCGTTCCACAGACGGCCAATACGAATATCGGTAAGGCTCCCCGTAACTGGTTACTTCTCCGAAGAGAAATGAAAACAAGAAATAACACTGCACCGAACACTTCCGGGCGGACAGTCGGGGCAGATTGGAAGAAATAAGTGACGGAAAGTAAAGTAAGAAGAACCAGAAGACGAATTCCGTAATCGCCGGGGAGGATACGGCGCAATGCAATCCAACCCGAAACAGGTAACGAAAGAATTATCACAAAGTGATAGAACCGGAACCCTAATGGTCCAAAATCCATTCCGAGGATCATCGTCAATTTCAGTAGAGCCCCGTAAAAGTACGTGAACGCCGTTGGCAAAAAGAATGACGGAGAGAACTGATCGCCAATCCAGAATCCAGGGCTACCGGTGAGTGCCGTACCCATGGACGCGATGATGTAATAACCATCGTCTGTCGACGGAGCGAGGATTAAATAGCCGATTAGAAATGTCAGGAACCAGGCCGAAAACCCGGCCGCAACAAATATTTTCGAGTTCACTCTGAGGTTCCTGCCAAAAGCTAATCAGGGAGTATCACTACAGACTGCGTCACCCGGAAGTCGATAGAAATCTTATCGACTTCGTCCATATCGATTGGTGTAATTCATCACAACTCTCGGACTTCCCCAATGGTCTGAATAGCAAGTCTAGTGCAGATAATGAATCTATCCACACGTGGGGCTGCACCTATAATCGGTTTTAGATTAAAGATTCAACTTCACCGAACTAGAGTCGGAGTAGCGGCCGCACGGCCAACGACCATCGATCAGAGAAACCATATCGAATGCACCGTAACGGTCCAATACCACCGGCCGACTTTCCAGCACTCCGCGCCATGAGCCATCGGCTTGGCAGTGACTCGACCCTTGTTCAGGGATCGGGTGGCAATACGTCTGCTAAGGACGGTGATGTTCTGTGGGTGAAGGCATCTGGCACGTGGCTGACCAACGCGGAATCACAGGACATATTGGTTCCAGTCGATCTTCCCGCGGTTCAAGAGATTCTTGCCAATGGTGGCAGTGATTTCAACAACACCACTCTCGACGGGACGCTGCTGCCCTCCATCGAAACGTCCCTTCACTGTCAGTTATCTCACCACATCGTGGCGCACGTTCACTCGGAAAACGCC
>Ga0208879_1002470_pt1 | contig 16228 bp, 10 predicted proteins | sample Knorr_S15_td_Bot_FD_185605 | JGI IMG/M metagenome (GOLD analysis project Ga0208879, IMG submission 185605) | Marine microbial communities from Southern Atlantic Ocean transect - Knorr_S15_td_Bottom_ad_5009_LV_A (SPAdes) (version 2) | ecosystem: Environmental > Aquatic > Marine > Oceanic | place... | reverse complement strand
CCCTCCCCCGTTCATTTCGGGAGGCTCTTCCAATGGTTTGGAGGAGTGAGCGCTCGTTTCTCAGGAAGCCTTGCCGGTCTGCGTCGAAGATGGCGACGAGTGAGACTTCGGGGATGTCGAGTCCCTCTCGCAGAAGATTGATTCCGACGATGACATCGATGTGACCGATTCTCAGAGCCTTGATGATCTCCGATCGTTCTATGGTGTCGATTTCCGAATGAAGGTAGTGAGCCTTGACACCCATTTTCTGGAGATATTCCGAGACCTCCTCTGCGAACTTGATGGTGAGAACGGTGACGAGGACCCTTTCACCTAACTCCACACAGGCGTTGATTTCGTCGAGCAGGTCCTGCACCTGACCCTCGGTCGGTCGCACCTCGATGCTCGGGTCGAGAAGCCCAGTCGGCCTAATTTCCATTCTCACCACACCGTCAATCTCTTCCAAGGTCTTGAGTAGACTCGGGGACTTTTTAGGCTTCAACAGCTCTGGTTCGTGCACCCCTCCACCACCCGAGATGTGGAGTAGGTCTTGGGGGACTTCCTGCCCGGTAACCTCGGCAAGATGGCGCAACTCTCGTTCTCCCGGAGTCGCTGAGACATAGAGCATCTGGGGAACCAAACTCTGGAACTCATCTATTCGCAGAGGTCGGTTGTCCGCCGCTGAGGGAAGTCTGAATCCGTGGTCGATGAGGTTCACCTTGCGCGCCTTGTCACCCGCGTGCATTCCCTTCAGTTGGGGAAGGGTCGCATGGCTCTCATCCATGATGACGAGGAACTTTTCGGGGTTCCCGTGAAACTGGTTGGCCGAAGCCGCGAAGAAGTCGAGCAGACAGTAGGGACGCTCTCCGTGACTTCGTCCATCGAAGTGCATCGAGTAGTTCTCAATTGCCTTGCAATGACCCGTTTCCCGCAACATTTCAAGGTCGAAGGTAGTCCGGGTTTCCAATCGATGGGCCTCCAGTTCCTTGCCTTCTCTCTCAAGTGCATGGGTTCTCTCCTGAAGTTCAAACTCGATATCTTCCAGGGCCTTTAGGAAGCGCTCCGGACTGGTCATGAAGAACACCTTCGGGTGGACCCACGCCTCCTCCAGTTCGTCCATGACTTCCCACGAAACCGCCTCGCAGACTTGGATCTTGACAACTCCGTCAAAGTCGAAGATGATGCGCAGCGGGTCGTCGCGGCTCGGCATCCAGACATCGACGACTTCGCCACGGCAGCGGACCTCGCCGCGAGTTAGTTCTCCGGTGACGCGGCGGTATTGGAGTTCGACCAGTTGCTTGACGAGGTCGAGTGGTTCTATCGCTTGTCCGACATGGATTCGTGCGTGTTGCTTCAGGAAGGTTTCCGGTGGATTGAGACCGTAGATTGCCGAGACGGTGCCAACCGCAATCACATCGGGTCGAGAGACGAGAGAGGCTACAGTTGCGAATCGCTCCTGCTCGATTCGCTCGTTCATCTGAAGCTCCTTGTCGATGTAGAGGTCTCGTTTGGGCAGGTAGGCCTCCGGCTGGTAGTAGTCGTAGTGGCTGACGAAGTACTCGACCGCGTTCTCGGGGAAGTGGCTAGACATCTCCTGCCAGAGTTGGCGAGCGAGCGTCTTGTTGTGGCTGAGAATCAATGTCGGTCGGTTGAGATTCTCGATTAGGTGGGCCATGGCGAAGGTCTTGCCAGAGCCGGTGACACCGAGAAGGACAGCTCGGGCCTGTGAATTATTCAATTGAGAAGTGATTTCTTCAATTGCTTGTTGCTGGTCGCCTGCGGGTTCGTATTCCGCATGGAGTCGGAAGCACGCGACCTCTGGGTCGAGCCAGCCCTTCGCCGCTCCGGCGATCGCCTTTGAGAGGTCGAACGGATCGGCCATTTCATCTGCCATTTATTCACCTCTATTTTCGTCGTCCTTCAACTCATGGCATTGATGGAGTGACACTCGTCTCTCGATGAGCACCGCATCAGGGTCGGTAGAGCCCCCCGTTGACGTGTACCACTGAACCAGTCATGTAACCCGAGTCGGGGCCGAGCAGGAACGAGATTACCCCCGCCACCTCCTCGGGAGAACCGAGCCTTCCCATCGGAATGTCATCCTCTCGCGCCCTCCGTTTCTCAGGGCTGTCACCCGCGACCAGGTCTGTGTCGATGGTTCCCGGAGCCACGACATTGACCCGTTGGCCACGCTCGGCTACATCTAGCGACAGTGAGCGGGCCCAGGCGTGGAGAGCTCCTTTCGAGGCGGAGTAATCTGCTCCCGTAGGGGTCCCTTTCAGTCCCATCTGACTGCCTATCACTACGATTCGAGCGTCGTCAGTGAGGTGCGGGTTGAGTGCTTCCCAAACAAGGAATGAACCGGTGAAGTTGACGCTCATCGTACGGGCCAGCTGCTCGGCCGTGAGTGTGGAAGCGCGGCTTCTCTCGTACACGGCGTGATTGAGTACGAGTGCGTCCACACCCTCCTTGACCCATGGATGATCAGCGAGTACCATCACCTCTGCTGGATTTCCGCAGTCCACCTTCGCAGCGACGCAGTCGCAGCCCATCTCACGAATCTCGGCGATGACTTTCTCCGCCGACTGCGAGTCGGTGTTGTAGGTGATGATGAGTCGATAACCCTCGGCAGCAAGCCGCCTTGTCGTCGCCGCTCCGATACCGCGCCCCCCACCTGTGATCACTGCCAGTCCACTCATCAGAATCCCTCAGTCTACATCCCATTATTAGGAAAGTTCTCCTGCAAATGCCGTCAAGAGCACCCACCCGGTCACCATCGTTATCCGGAAGAGAGTGGTTTGGAAATCAACCAACCGCTCCCGAACGATAATCACGCTTATGTTCAGTATGGCCATCAGCCCTGCTGAAGCGAGAAACCAGATTTCGTCCATTGGATTGGAGATGGCGAAGCAGGCGAACCATACGAGCGTGAGTTGGACCGAGGTCCGGGTCGTAGCATCCTCGCTGAACTTCGCTGGAAAGGATTGGATGCCGTTCGCGCGGTCACTTTCGACGTCCATTCGAGCGTAGTTGATGTCGAATGCTGCAATCCAGAATGTGATTCCGAGCGAGATGAAGAAAATCTCGGGATACCAGAGAAGTTCTGTGATTGCTGCCCAGCCATGAGTGTCCGCCGCCACTCCCAGCCACGCCCCCGCGGGTGCGAGGGCGAGGCAGAGGCCCAGCCAGAAGTGGCACAGCCAAGTCAGGCGCTTCGTGTAAGGATAGATGACGAACACGAGTACGGGGAGCCATGCCATCATCAAGGCCACTTCATTCAGCATCCAAGCACCGCCAAGGAGCATTGCCAGAAATACCGCGGAGAGTGTCCAAGCGGTCTGCATCGACATCGTGCCAGCAGGCAGGTGTCGATTCGCGGTGCGCGGGTTCTTTGCGTCGATGTCACGATCGATGATGCGGTTCAGTGCCATGGCCAAGCCTCTGGCCCCAACTGCCGCAACGAGAATCCAGAGTAGGTCCAACTGCTCAGAGCCAAACTCCCGGTGGGCAAGCCAGAATCCGATGAGGACGAAGGGAAGGGAGAACAGCGTGTGCTCGACCTTGACGAACTGAAGAATTTCCTTCACGCCCACGCTACCACCCCGTGACATTCGGTGCCCAAGTGCGCTGTTCGTAACCGTCCCTTCCAGCTTGGTTTTGGATTCTGGTGACGATAGCTGGGTCGTGGATGGTGATTGCCGGCCAACTCCGAATCGGAAGCAGCGGGTCGAGGGCGGAAATTGGCTGACGAGCCGCGGCAATCGCATCTCTGCCCGGATGAGGAACCGGAGCGGTCGCATCCCAGGCGACCCGGCTTCTGTCTGTGTCAAAGTGGAGATCACGACCGACATCGAAGCGGACGAACAGTTGCCAGAGCAGCCGCTTGTTGACCCCCGCGGAGTGCAACTTGACATCGTCGTCGGTGATGAACAACCATCTCAAGTTATCGGAACCCTCTAATTGCCAAATTGAATTCATCAATTGGAATACTCGTTGTCGCTGAGCCCTACTCGCCTCGACTTGAATCGCCCAGGTGGTCGGGTCCTGAATCGCCATCATTCCCACCCGCGGGTCTGGCCTGTCATCGATCTTCGTCGTCACGACCAACATCGAAGGTCGCAGCAATAGCGTGTCGGTGACCTCGGCGAGTCCCCTTACCTTGGCGACAAAATCGACCTCGACTCCCGGCGCCTCAACCTCCCCCCGCCGCCAATCCGGCGCCGCTTGTGCGGTGGTTCCCTTGGGAAGTCCGGAGCCCCCCTTTCTGGGGTCGGCGTCTGGGAGGGTGGTGGCGTCGATTAGCAACTTGTCGTGGATGTTCTCCCAGGGTGCGGCGCTCTCAAGGGTGTCGGCCACCATGCCCGGAAGCACGATGAGGTCGTGTGCCGGGTCCACCCTCTGGTGAACGGTGTCGAGAAACGCGTGCAGGTCCTTGACCGGATGGTTCGCATCCACCGCGACCGAGACTTTGGTGAACATCAGTTGGCCAGCCCCGAAAAGCCCGAGGCAGGTCTTGCGCGCCTGTCGAGGGTAGCGTTGTTTCGTGGCCACGATTGCTAGGTTGTGGAAGCCGGTCTGGAGTGGTATGTACATGTCGACGACGTCACGGTGTTGGAAGTTGAGCACGGGCAGGAAGGCGTCAGCGATCGCCTCGCCGATGTAGCCATCCTCCATCGGTGGCAGTCCGACAATCGTCATTGGAACGACAGGCTCCTCCCTGTGGGTAATCGCCGTAACATGCAGAACCGGGTACTCGCCCTCCAAGCTGTAGATTCCGAAATGGTCCCCGAACGGCCCCTCAGTCCTCGTCTCACCGGGAATCGCGTAACCCTCAATGACGACGTCAGCCTCGGCTGGAACCCATAGATCCTGTGTCTTCGCCTTAACGATGGGTAATCGGCTGTTAGACAGAAAGGAGGCGAACATGTACTCGGAGAGATTGTCGGGCAGTGGGGAGATGGCGCTGAATATCAGCTCTGGTGGACCACCCAGACAAATCGCAACAGGAATTCGGATATCATCTCCTTCACCGCTCGCATTTCCCTCGTGATGGTGGTGGGCATCAGCGTGGTCAGCGCCATGCTTGTGCATCTGCCAGTGGAGTCCACACTCGGTCGGTCCGTACACTTGGGCTCGGTACATTCCGAGGTTCTGCTCCCCCGTCGTCGCATCCTTGGTGACCACCAATGGCAGGGTCATCGTATGCCCTGCGTCGAGTGGCCAAGTTCTGGGAATCGGCAGTTTCGTCAGGTCGGGATTCTCAACGACCACATCTTGGCAGGCCGCCTTCTTGACACGCTTCGGAGCCATCCTCAGAGCCTGCTTGGCAAGTGGGATTCCCTTCCAAGGCCTGCCGGCCATTGCCGCCACATCCGGCTTCATCAGGCCAACCAGTCGTTTGCCTATTTCCGAATACTCGTCGACACCGAGGGCCATCTTCACCCGTTCGGGCGTTCCAAACAAATTCATCGCTAGCGGCATCTCAGAGATGCTGCCGTCAGGCAATCTCGGCTGTTCGAACAGCAACGCCCTGCCACCCATCTTGACGACGCGGTCGGCAATGCAACCCGCCTCCAACTCAATGTCGACCGGCCGCGAAATTCGCAACAACTCTCCCGACTCTTCGAGTGAGTCCAGAAATTGCCTGAGATTGCTCCAACCCACGAGCCGCACAAGAGGTTCTCCTATGAAATTGCGAGGTCGACGCCCTATGGGCGTTACCGACTCATTGATGAGGCGCATTCCTCCCCTCATGGAATCATGGGCGAAGAGGTCACCCGCTGCGACGTGCTCGTGATTGGTGCTGGCCCGGGCGGCGGTGCCGCTGCCATTCACGCCGCCCGCCGCGGCCTATCGACGATTGTAATCGAGGACCACCCTGAAATCGGAACTCCAGTCCACTGCGGCGAGTGCATCTCAGAACTCGCGGTCGCCAACTTGGAGTTGGACCTCCCCCAAGATGTCATTTCGCTGAAGGTCCACGGTATTCGAGTCCTCTTTCCAGACGGAACGGCCAAGAAGTTGACCGAACCCGGATTCGTGCTGGAGAAACACCTCTTTGAGCAGTGGTTGGCGAGTGAGGCGGAGGAGGCGGGTGCCACTGTTCACCTGTCGCACAAATTGCAAGCCATGGAACGGATGGAGGAGGAGGGTAGGTTCGTCGGTTGGCGTTGCATCGGAAAGGGCGAGCAGTTCCCCATCGAAGCGAAGGTCGTCATCGACGCGTCAGGAGTTGCCGGAGTCTGCTCCCGTCTGCTGAAGCTCAACCCTCGTCCCGAAGTCATCGCAGGGATGCAATACGAGTTGCACGAGGTTCCGACAGACGGTTACCTAGACTTCTACATCTGGCCGAAATACGCCAAGAAGGGCTACCTATGGATGATTCCAAAGTGCGATGGCAGAGCAAATGTCGGGCTCGTCACGGAAGACAAGAAGGGAGCGGTTCGCGACCTCGACCAATTCATTGAGGATACCGAGTTCAAAGAGTTGAAGATGACAAATCCTCCATGGCGAGAAGATGGTAAGTCAGTCCGTGGATTCGGTGGCACGATTCCCATTTCGGGTCCCCATGAGGTCACTCACGCGGATGGTCTGATGCTGGTGGGCGATGCGGCAGGCTTCACCTCTCCACTCTTCGAGGGTGGCTCCCATCTGGCACTCAAGTCGGCGGTCTATGCGGCAGAGACTGCAGAGGCGGCGATAGCGGAAGGCGATGTTTCGGCAGATCGATTGGCGGCCTATCCAGCACTTTGGAAGGCGGAGTTCCCTCCCTATCACAAGATTCTGCGCGGCAAGACGGCGCTCTACAACCTGTCCGACGAAGACCTCTCGGTGATGGGCCGCTGCTTCCCTGAGGAGATGAACGAGATGGGGGTCTCTGGCAAGGCGAAGGTCATCTTCAGACTGATGGTCAGGCGCCCGAGTCTCTACTTCAAGCGGGTCGTCCCGGCGATGCTCGCTTTTGGTTACAGTCGGGCCAAGCACTACGGCTGGTAGGTTGAATCGTTCACGAGGTCACCTCAGATGGAATGGTTACTAGGGCTCGCTCTCGCCGCCTCCCTCGCCGGAATGTTCACTCCCTGGAAAGAGCTCTCCGATGACCTTGCCCGGTGGCTTCCTAGGTTGTTGGCGGCACTTCAAATGGCACCGTTCGTAGCACTGACGTATCTCTTCATGAGCGACGACATCGGCTACGAGTTGGTAAGGCTCAACGGTGGCGGCGAGATGCCGCTCGGCTATCGAATCAGCGCGGTCTGGGCGGGCCGTGAAGGCCCACTTCTGTTGTGGGCCGCCCTGTTGGCACTCTGCGGGGCGGTGTTTGGGCCCAGCGGTAGGGGGGAGACATCAGTTCTGTTCCGGCGTCTCTCGCACGGCGCCGTGTTGGCGATTCTCAGCATCACCTTCGTGATGGAGCCCTTCCGCCCCGCGACGGCTGGCTGGAGGAGCCAGTTGAATCCGCTTCTACAGACGGATTTGATGGTCATCCACCCACCGCTTCTCTTCCTCTTCTACTCACTGTGCATCATGGTCACCCTACACGCGCTGGCAGCGATCCTCAGTCCTGAGGAGGATGCCCATAAACTCCTGCGCGAACGGGCGACTCCGGTCGCTCGAGTGGGCTTTGCCGTCGGAACCCTCGGCATCGGTCTGGGCGGACTCTGGGCCTACACTGTGCTCGATTGGGGGGGCTATTGGGCTTGGGACCCCGTCGAGACTGCCTCCCTACTTCCATGGCTCTGTCTGGTTCTTTTCCTCCACCTGAGAATCACCCCCGGCCGCCTCCCCTCTCGCTGGACGGTCGCCCTCGGTGTTCTGCCCGGCTGGTTCGCAGTTCACGCGACGATGGTCACCCGCGCCAACGGGGTATGGGCTTCGGTTCACGCCTTCGTTGGTGATGGGACGAGCAGCGAGAGGCCACAATCAGCTATTGTTCGGCTGATGGAGTTGAGGGGGACTGACATCGCGGGAACCGAAGTGACGACTTATCTGGTCATTCTGACGGTAACGCTCGCCATTTTGGCATCGTGGCTGATGATTCGACTCAGTGGCCTCGAAATCGACCGACGCAGGTGGCGAATCTCGGCGCTCATATCGCTTGGTTTCATTCTCGCGGTTCCCATCACCCGCTTCATTTTCGTCAACATCTTCGGAGACGAGGTTAGCCCTGTCGAGTCGGCTCCATTGTGGGCATTCGTCGCACTTTGCACATTGCCGATTCTCACCTTCCTGTTCCCTCCTCAAGTTGGATTGGCCAAGTTGCTCGACAGCCCGGGAAGGGCGTTATCCTTGATTGGAGTGTTCGTCATGTTTCCCCATTTTGATGACCCGAGCGTGGCTCTCATAGTGGCACTTCTGATGCTTCTGAAGGTGAGTGACCGGAGTAGCGAAGGGACCGTCTGGACCTTCCTTGGAGTGGCCACTCTGCTGTGCGCGTTGTACGCCTTCCTAATCGATGTCCAGAGCGCTGCGCTCGGTCTGCTTCTTTTCCTCTGGCCGATGCTCGTCAAGCAGGTGGATGAGAGTCAGACTCTCACCGATGCAGCGCGCGGATTACTGCTGCGTAGGAGCCAATTGCGCTTTGCACGGTACACCCCCTTGGTGGTTGGAGGTGTGTTCCTGTTGCTGACTTGGATGCTCATGTTGGCAAGCGTTGACGGTACTTCACTCGGGGCTCATGAGACTCTCGGTGCACCGATGATTCTCGCTCTCTCGGCAGCGATGGCCACCTACGGCTGGAAGGACACCGTCGCACCTGCGAGAGTACCCCCGCTGCTGCTCTTCCTACTGGTTCTCGGATTGGTGCTCGGGGCAGGTCTGAACCTCGCACTGCCCGGCGATGCGGACGACCAGTTAAGCGAATTTGTAACGCGCGGGACAATTGTCTGGCTGCTGTTGCCGATGTTGATGGTGGCGATTCCATCGATTGCTCGTCTGGCTGGGAAGAACAGCTTGCGGGTTCGGGACAGGTGGTCCATCGCCGGGGCGAGGAGCGCTCTTGCTCACACCGCTCATTTTGGCATCCTTCTGTTGCTCGTCGGACACCTGTTCACGACCACTCTCATCGACCGAACCTCACCGAACCATCAGGTCGTACTGCCGCTCGGAGAGGCGATTTCGCACGGCGGCCTTGAGTTGACCTTCACCGAATGGGTGCTGATGGATGGAGGTTCACCGGAATTCGAGGAGCGCTTCAAGGTCGGTGACGGATTTCTTGGCGCTAGTATTGAGGTAAGGGATGCAGGGAGTGGCGAACTGATCGACGTGGTCGAGCCGGGCATGTTGCGCTTCGATGGTTGGGGCTCCTTCCCTCGCAGCGAAGTTGACCGCACCACCCGACTGACCGGCGATGTCATCTTCATCTTCGATTGGTCGCAGACCCAGGAGTTGGGAAACGAATCGATGCTCGGCGGACCAGACTCCCTTGACAGAGTCAGATTGACCGTCTACGAATTGCAGGGAAGCCACCTCGTCTGGCTTGGTTGGAGCATCATCGTGCTCGCTGGATTGGGGAATGCCCTACTCTCCTTCCGTACCCCGAAAACGGACGCTGAATAACACCGTCTCACTGATAAAGGGGGAGCCGGTCGCCGGCTCGCCCCATAGGGGCGGAGTGATGCATTATGGATACTGGAACTATCGTGTATGTCGACTACGACCTGTTCAACGCAGACAACGACGAACTCATCGAGACCACTCGAGAAGAGACCGCGAAGAAGCACGACCAGCATGAAGAGAACCGGACTTACGAGCCGCTCTGCGTCACCGTCGGCGAAGGCAATCTTATCGAGGGCTTCGAAGAGAGCCTAGCGGAGGCCGAGGCTGAGAAGGACTACGAGGTCGACATCCCTCCAGAGAAGGCTTACGGAGAGAGGGACACGAACGCCGTCGAGATGCTCGGACCTCAGCAGTTGGCCCGGCAAGTTCGCGACCCTGACAACCTAGAGGTTGGGGGGCCTGTCGAAATCGGTGGTCGAAAGGGGACTCTAGTGATGTTCCGCGCTGGCCGCGCCCGAATCGACTTCAACCACGCACTCGCTGGCAAGACCCTCCGCTACAACTACCGCATCACCAAGGTCGTCGAGGATAGGATTGAGCAGGTTGAGACCCTACTCAAGATGCTCACCGGCTCAGACGACTTCGAGGTCGAGTTCGACGGTGATGACGTCACCATCACAATTCCCGAGTACCTCGGCTACGACCAGTCGTGGGGCATGGCAAAGTTCCAGCTTCTCCGTTCCCTGCGCGACAGTGTGGGTGTCCAGACCATCACCTTCCGCGATGTTCACCCCGTACGCGAGGTCGGCGAACTTGAGGACGACGGGCACGACCATGAGGGCCATGACCACGACGGCCACGAGCACGGCGAAGAAGAGTGAAACTCATTCGTGAGTCTTTACTCGGGCCGCCTATGAGCGGCGACGACGATGCGGCTGACGCGGTGGATGCGCCCTCCGATGCGCTACTGGACGACAAGTTCGACCAAATCGAGTTGTACGCATTCGCAGTCATCGGAATCGGCTTGGCCCTGCCGGGAATCGCTTATTTCCTCGGAATGTTGGCCGATTCGTGGTATCTCTGGGACTTGATTGACGCCAACATCTTCCAGCCGATAATCGGAGAGGGCGGTGGAGATTCAAATTACAATGTGGTTGACACAATCGCCTACAGTGTACTCTTGATCGGCTTCATCATCAGCCTAGGCGCGCTGCTGAGGAAGTGGGGTATTCCATGTGAAGACCGTACTCTCTTCTCCCTGCTCCCATGGGTGGTTTGGGCTGTGCTGGTGGAGGTCAGCGAGGATGCCGGACTATTTTCGGCGGACATCGATTCATTCTTCGTCTCACCCATCATCCACTTCCAGACTGCCTTTTGGATTGTCTTGGTGGGGCTCTTGGTACCCGTTTTCGTCTCTGGGGTCCGACCCCGCAGTCCCGAGAACACTCCTGCAAGGGGGATGAAAATCGGTTGGTCTAGGTTGAGTGATGAAGAGAAGGCACGCTTCACACCTCGAATGATGATGTTCTTGGTAGTGCTTTTCCATGAGATTCTATTCTATCCTCATTCTGACCTGTATACCGTCATCGTGGTGTTCGGTGTACCGTTGTTGGTCTGGTTCCTCCTAGAATCGAATTATTCTCCTGTCAGGCAGAAGTTGAGCGATTGGAGTCCTTTGGAGAAGAGCCTCCTGTTCGCTGGAATGGGTGCTTGCCTGTTGAATCTGATAGGACTAGTCCAGTTCGCAACGGTTCAGTCGACCGCAGGTGAGTTGGAACTTTGGCCGGCCCTCTTGGTTCTCGGCGCGCCGATGTTGTTCGTTGGAATGGCGCGCAACCACGGCGCAGAGGCGTTTCAGAATCTTTCCTCGGAGGGAGTTACTCCCGGTGTACTTGGGAAGGGCGTGTCCCTGGCGCAGTGGGAGGCATTCGAGGGCGACGAACACGAAGCGAGAGAGGCACTGTTCCGGCGTGCAGCGTTTGCGACGCCTGTGGTTCTGTTGGCCTTTTACGGGCAACTCGTCGACGGAATGGCCTCTTGGATCGGAGTCGACATATTCGGCTATTCGGAGAAGCATGTTCTCTCAACGCTCATCATGCGCTTTGCCGGTGGTGATGAGGGTGGCAGCGGTGGCGGCTGGGGCTTCTTCGCGGTGAAGGCTCTGCTCGCTCTCGTCGTCGTCCTCTTCTTCGCAGAATGGCGATTTGAACACCGTTATCGTCACCTCCGGATGCTGATAATCCTCGGGCTTCTCACCGTCGGGCTCGCTCCTGGTCTCCGGGACCTCGGTCGCCTGATGCTTGGAGTCTGAAGCAATTCAACCGCCCCTGTGACTCCTTGCTGGGTTTTCTCACACGCTTGATGCTACGGCGTTTTGGCAACTGCTTGGGCCGCACCGTTCAAGCACCTGTTCGAAATCGACCCTATGGGTCGACATGGACAGACTTCCGACTTCCATCCGCCGCGCTGACGATTCGTTCGTTAATCGGGAGGCTAGCAACAAGGCACTCATAGAGGCTCTTCGGGGTCGTATTGCCATCGTGAAAGAGGGTGGTGGTGGAAAGTATGTCGAGCAGCACATGAAGCGTGGAAAGGCTCTGGCGCGAGAGCGAATTGCTGAGATTTGTGACCCTGGAACACCGTTCCTCGAGCTGAGCACACTCGCCGCGAACGGTCTCTACGACGGCAAGGCGCACAGCGCGGGTCTGGTCACCGGAATCGGAGTGGTGCACGGGCGAGAGTGCATGTTTGTCGCAAACGACGCCACAATCAAGGGCGGCTCCTACTATCCGATTACCGTCAAGAAGCACATTCGGGCACAGAGAATTGCCGAAGAGAACCACCTTCCCTGTATCTATCTGGTCGACTCCGGCGGGGCCTTCCTCCCCATGCAGGACGAGGTCTTCCCAGACAGGGAGCACTTCGGGCGCATCTTCCGCAACCAAGCGGTGATGAGTGGCAAGGGAATTCCGCAGATATCGGCGGTTCTCGGTTCCTGTACCGCGGGAGGCGCATACGTTCCGGCGATGAGTGATGAATCGATCATCGTGAAGGGCAACGGAACCATCTTCCTCGCGGGTCCGCCGTTGGTGAAGGCGGCTACAGGTGAGGAGGTAAGCGCTGAGGATTTGGGTGGCGCCGATCTCCACACCTCAAAGTCGGGTGTGGCCGACCACTTCGCTGAGGATGAGGGCGAAGCGCTGCACCTCGTTCGAAATGTGATGGAGAACATCGGGCCGGCCTACAAAGTCGCACTGGATGTCAAGCCGCCAGAGGCGCCGTTCCACGACGTCGACGAACTGCTCGGCATCATCCCCAATGACAATCGCACTCCGGTGGATGTCCACGAAATCATCGGGCGCATCGTAGACGCATCACGATTTCACGAGTTCAAACCACGCTACGGGACTACGCTGGTCTGCGGGTTTGCTAACATTCACGGCTACCCAGTGGGAATCGTTGCCAACAATGGAATACTGTTCTCGGAGTCAGCGCTGAAGGCGACTCACTTCATCGAACTCTGTGGCCAGCGGGGAGTTCCGCTCGTCTTCCTGCAGAACATCACCGGATTCATGGTGGGACAAGAATACGAGGCGGGTGGAATCGCCAAGGATGGTGCCAAGATGGTGAACGCAGTCGCCTGCGCTCCTGTACCGAAGTTCACTGTCATTATCGGAGGCTCCCACGGAGCTGGAAACTACGGAATGTGCGGCAGGGCCTACGACCCACGCTTCCTCTTCATGTGGCCCAATGCGAGAATCTCAGTCATGGGTGGACCCCAGGCTGCCCGGGTTCTCTCGACGGTCAAGAATGATCAGCGAGGCCGGGAGGGCGAGATGCCGATGGAAGGCGAGGAGTTGGCCGAGTTCGAACAACCGATCCTCGACAAGTACGAGGAGGAGGGCTCTCCCTACTATTCCACAGCGAGGTTGTGGGATGACGGAATCATCGACCCTAGGGATACGCGCGACATGCTCGGGCTCTGCATCTCCGCTTCGCTGAATGCGCCTTTCCCAGACTCCGAATACGGCGTATTCAGAATGTGAAGGAGCAATTGAAATGTCCGATTTTTCAATTGCAGACTCAATGCCGGAGACGACACTGTGCGAACTGAGAGTGGAGGGTGCTGTGGGGCATCTCACACTTCGGCGGGAGCAGGTCTTCAATGCGCTCGACCCGCAACTCATCGATGAGGTTTGCGAGTTGCTTGATTGGAGCAGCGAGAGGTCGGCGGCCGAGCGGGGCGAGTTGGAGGACTTGGCAGGCGAGCGGTTCCTTCGAGTCATCGTCTTCAGGGGTGCTGGGAAGCACTTCTGTGCGGGTGCGGACATCGGCTGGATGCAGCAGTCGGGTTCACAGTCAGACGAGGAGAATCGAGAGGATGCGAAGCGCCTCGACCGTCTGTTCAACACTCTTTGGAGCCACCCTTGCTTCACCATCGGAGCGGTTCAGGGCGTCGCTCTTGGCGGTGGTGCCGGGCTTGTCGCATGTCTCGATCATGTGATTGCTGAACCGAGAACCCGAATCGCCCTGTCAGAAGGGAAACTTGGAATTCTGCCAGCCGTCATAGGCCCCTATGTCTACAGAAAAATCGGCAGCGCCCAAACCCGCCGGCTAGCGATGTTGGCGAAGCGGATTGATGTTGACGAGGCGATTCGCTTGGGTTTGGTCGAACAGCAGGTGGGCTCGCCCGAATTCTTCGATGATGTGATCGAGGGCATCATCGCAGAAGTGATGTCCACTGGTCCAGCAGCTGTCGCGGAAGCGAAGCAACTTGTTCTCACATTCGACAGGTGGACTGGAACTGACGAAGAGTTGCGAGAATGGACACTAGACAAGACCTCCCAGATGCGTGGTAGCGAAGAAGGTCAGGAGGGTCTCTCCTCGTTCATCGAGAGGAGTTCTCCTGCTTGGCAGAGCGAGGATTGAGTGGCCGGTATGACAGGACAGACCAGGAAGAACGAGGATTAGTGGTCGACATGGCGACACTCGACTGGATGACCGAGGCGCCCTTCAAATTCTCCAAGGTCTTGATTGCAAACCGGGGTGAAATCGCCTGCCGAATTATCCGCGCCTGTCGAGAGATGAGCCTCGCATCGGTAGCCATCTACAGTGACGCCGACAATGACCCGCTGCATGTGGAGATGGCTGACGAGTCCATTCACCTGCCCGGTGATGATCTCGCCTCAACCTACCTTTCCGGCTCGGCCATCATCAACGCCTGCCGCGCCGTCGGAGCGGACGCAATCCATCCTGGATACGGTTTTCTCTCTGAGCGAGCAGACTTCGCGGAGTTGGTCGAGGCGAGCGGCATCATCTGGATTGGACCTTCGGCGAAGGCGATCGATTCGATGGGTGACAAGGTGAGAGCGAGGAGGCTCATGGCTGAGGCAGATGTGCCGCTCGTTCCCGGTGCCGAGTTAGACGATTCAGGAGATTTGTCAGAGGTGATGGCCCAACTCCATGCAAGGGCGGCTGAGGTCGGCTTCCCCTTGCTTCTGAAGGCTTCTGCTGGTGGTGGAGGCAAAGGGATGAGGGCAGTCGACGGAGCGGGCGAATTGGATTCGGCCTACTTATCGGCACAGCGCGAGGCGCAGTCGTCCTTTGGTGACGGCACGGTCTATTTGGAGCGCCGACTGATATCTCCGCGCCACATCGAAATCCAAGTTCTCTGTGACACCCACGGCAACGGAGTCCATCTGTTGGAGAGGGAATGCAGTATCCAGCGACGGCACCAAAAGGTCGTCGAGGAGGCACCAAGTCCCCACATTTCAGAGTCCCTGAGAAACGAGATGGGGGCAGCAGCCCTTGCCGCGGCACAGTCGGTTCACTATGTCGGGGCAGGCACAGTCGAGTTCCTCGTCGTAGAAGGCGGGTTCTTCTTCCTAGAGATGAACACCCGACTGCAGGTTGAGCACCCGGTGACGGAGATGGTAACGGGCGTCGACCTAGTTCAGGAACAGTTTCGGATTGGTTGTGGCCTTCCACTCACACTCAATCAGGAAGATATCACCCCGCGTGGTCACGCCATCGAAGTACGAATCTATGCGGAAGATGCCGCAAACAATTTCCTCCCGGCAACCGGCCCTCTTTCGCTTTGGAGACCCCCGGTTGGACCTGGTATCAGACTCGACAGCGGAGTTCGTGAAGGCGATGAGGTGTCCATCGACTTCGACCCGATGCTCGCCAAACTCGTTGTTCACGGCTCTGACAGGGCTCGGGCGATTGAGCGGATGCGGGGGGCGCTGACAGATTTCGTGATTCTGGGAACGACCACCAATGTCGAGTTCCTCCACGATGTAATCTCTCACCCATCCTTCGTCGAGGGGGATACGACCACCGACTTCATCGAACAGCACTGGCCATCTGGATGGTCGGCACAGGCAGAAGATTCTGTAGCAGTTATTGCCGCTGCATCAGGTGAGAAATGGGGCCTCTACTTAGAGGAGGTCGGGGAATCCTCGGGCGATTTGGTCGACCCGTACAACCCGTTCATGACATTGAGTCGAAACTTTCCATGAGGTGAAATGAGTGAAGCAATTTGTCAACGAACGGGATGGCGCGGTGTGGATCGCCGCGGTGGTCGACGATGATGGCTCACTCCGCCCCTTCACTCTTCGTTGCGCTGGTGACGATGTTCCGGTTGGCGACCTACAGATTACCCAGACGCAATCCGCTGATGAGTTGTTGCTTGAAAGAGGCGGACTGAGTGAACGGATTCTGCTCACCAAGGTCGGCGACGTCTGGTGGGTGC
>Ga0208879_1002468_pt1 | contig 16234 bp, 15 predicted proteins | sample Knorr_S15_td_Bot_FD_185605 | JGI IMG/M metagenome (GOLD analysis project Ga0208879, IMG submission 185605) | Marine microbial communities from Southern Atlantic Ocean transect - Knorr_S15_td_Bottom_ad_5009_LV_A (SPAdes) (version 2) | ecosystem: Environmental > Aquatic > Marine > Oceanic | place... | reverse complement strand
TTTGCATTGTTGTGTGCATGGTCTTTACTTGTTGAGCGGGATATTTATTCCCTTGATCATCCGTACTTGGCACCGCCTCTACGGTCATAGCATCAGCTACAACGTCCTGCGTAACATAGCCAACTGGCGCAAGTAAAGCACTTATGATAAACCATGTTTCAACTTTTAGAATAGATGCCATGGTCTCTGTATGGATAATGAGGCCATACATAATAATTACGCTTAGCGCGATAATCCCAGCTCCAACAAAAACGAGATAATTTTTTCTCGACCAAATTAAATCAACAAGATGTCCTAAAGGCATTTTTAACGCCCAGGGAATTCCTGCCCAAAATCCTAGTCCTGCCAGAAATGCCGCCGATAAATTAAGATAATCTTTTATAAAAAAAACACCAACAATTCCGGTTAATCCCGAAATCCCAGCTGCAACATAAATCATAAGCGGAGGAAGGTAAGACCAGCGAAACTGTCTGCCCAAATCAACTAGGGTGTTATCAATAAACTGACTAATGCTTTTTGTTAAAGACATAAAAAAATTTATCAACTAGCTTTTATTTGTCGTTCGCGGTCAATATGAGAGGTCATTTGATCCACAAGATAATCTGAATATGTAAAAATTTCTCTTGTCAGGAATGTTTTAGTTACAAATTTCTCAGGGTTCGTTTTGTCTTCAACAACAATGGTTTCTTTCTCTGGGTTAGAATCTTCCAAATAAATTAAAATTATCCAGTCATCGTCTGTTTCATCGTCGTAACGAATAAAGCAACTCGAATCTTCATAACGTCTATCAATTACGCGTAAGATTGATTTATGCTTAGGAATGTATCTTTTGTTCAACTGAAAAACTAAAGAGTTAGCTGAACGATAAAAAGACTCAAGAACAAGTTCAATTTTCTGCCTATGTTCTTCGTAAGCCTTTTGTTTTTGAAGCAAATCTTCTTTTGAATCAGATTCCAAAACTTCTAGTCCTAGGGATTGTACTCTTTCACGAATTTTTTGTTCCCTAATTAACCGATATTTTTCTTTAATTTTTTCGAGACGTTCCAATACTGGACGATAATCTTCACGTTCCTCTTGCAAAGCGACTCTTTCCAAGTGTTTTATTTGTTTGAACTCTCTTTCCCTCAATAATTTAATTTTTTTATCTAATTTAATTTCTTCTAAGAAACGACGTCGTTTGTCGGCCTGTTCTCGTCTTAAAATTGCCTGTTCTTCCCTGATAAACCTTTTTAAATCATGGGAACGCATCCTGGCAATTCTTACTTCATCCTGAAACTCATACTCTTTCATTTGCTTTCTTAATCTCTCCTCTTCTTTAATTTGTCGTTCTTTTTTTTTTCTTTCAAAGTTAATTTGTTTTAATATTTTTATTTTTCGTTTCTCTTTAAAATCTTCATAAATTTTAAAGAATGGTTGAAGAATAAAATTTATCACTTTTTGAAAGTTTAGTTTTTGAAGTTGTGCTAATTGCTTATTAATTCTAAGACTTTTTGTCTTCTTTGTAATTTTAATACGCTTAACTTTTTTTCTTATCTTAAGCTTTTTTCTTTTTCTTGATTTACGAGATTTTTTCTTGATTTTTCTTGATTTTTTTATAATCTTAATATGCTTAATTTTTTTTCTTAACTTGTGTTTTTTTCTTTTTTTTAGTTTACGTGATCTTTTCCTAGTTTTTTTTTTATTTTTCTTCTTCATGAGAAATGATTCTACCTAATATATATAACAATTAGTTATTGCTATATATATAATCTCTTCTATTGCTTGGAAGTGCACTAAAATTTTTTATTATTTGTAATTGGAACACAACGAGTTCACGAAATTTAAAAGCTGCCGAACAACTAGCAAGATAAAATTCCCACATTCGTACAAACTCTTTGTTGTACAAAAATTTTACCTTTTCTTTATTTTTTAGAAATCTTTCTAACCAAATTTTCAAAGTCTTATCATAGTGTTTAATTATAAATTCTATGTCTCCTAAAATTAAACCGTTTGATTCTATTGGTTTTATTAATTCTGATAAAGAGGGTACAACTCCTCCTTTAAAAATATGTTTTTGAATAAAAGGCTGAACGGGACCTGGTGGATTAATAGAGCCTATCGTATGGCATAACGCTATACCATTATCAGTCATTAATTTATTCAACGTTTTGAAAAAAGTTTTATGAAATTTTCGACCCAGATGTTCCATAAATCCCACCGTTACTACTCTATCAAACTGATCTTTCACTTGACGATAATCACAAAGTTCAAAACTTACTTGATTGTCCAGTTTTAATTCTTTTGCTTTTCTTTTGCAGTACTCGATTTGGTTTTTGCTTAAAGATATTCCTGTAACTTCGCATTGACTTTGTCTTGCTATTTCGTAAACCATTCCTCCCCAGCCACAACCGATATCCAAGACGCGCTGACCAGACTTAATATCTAATTTACGAATTATATGATTTAATTTATTTTGTTGAGCATCTTCTAAACTTTCGTCATCTTTTTTAAAATATGCACATGAATACTGACGATGTTTTTTATCTAGAAATAAATCGTAAAGACTTTCTCCTTTTGCTCCTCCGATATCATAATGCGATTGCGCATTGAATTTAGACCTGCCTGGTAAATTGTAATTAGTAATAAATCTCCAAGCATGCAAGATTTTTTTAACAATATATCCAGAAATATTAATTTCTCCATGACCAATATTTTCAAAAGCCATATTCAAGAAATCAAGTAACGAACCATTCTCAAACTCGATCTCACCTCGCATATATGCTTCAGGAAAATTTAAATCTGGATTTAATACTAATTTCCAATTCAATTCTTTTTTTAACAATTTTAGTGTTAATGGATTGTTTAAATTCGGCGTACCACAAATGTACTTCTGTCCTTCGGAATCAATTAAAACAATTCCGTTCTTTTTATTAAATATTTTAGATAATAATCTTGCAAATAACATAATTTAAGCCGCAATATTAAAATTTAATTTTCCAAGTTCACTAAATAGTTTAATTTTGTCTTTTTCATTAAGCAATCTTAATGGTGGAAGGATGTTTTTGTAAATAGGATTTTTTTGAGCATGAAGAGTGTGCAGACCTTCGATTAGATTAAAAGAATCGAAAACAGAACGTACTTTTATAAGTTGTTCATTGTGCTCTGAATCTTTTCCTTTTTTAAAATCTTCAAATACTTTCTTAGCTAAATTCAGTTGAAAATGACTGTTCACCGTTGCGCTTATCAAGCCAGCGCATCCTCTCTTTAAAGAGGGTAATAATTTTTTTTCCGAACCAAGGTACACTTTAAAATTTTTTATTTGTATTTTTTCAAACAAATTATCATTCCCACTATCTTTTAATCCTAAAAATGTGTCAGGATAGTCTTTGACTAACCTTTCCACCATCTCAACTGTAAAATCCATTTGACTTAGTTTGGAAAAATTATAAATAATCAGTTCACATTCATTGACACGATTTAATAATTCAGAAAAATACGCATAAACTGCCTCTTCTTTATTTTTTATACTTGACCACCCGTACGCACTTGGCATAACTAAAAATCTTTTCAAATTTTTACTTTTTGCATAATTAATCAGTTTTGCTGTATCCAATAAACTATTAGTGCCTGGACCAATCATTATTTGTTTATTTTGCGAACTTTTGCTTGCCTGGTTAATCAAGTTCATCTTACATTGATGACTGAGATTCTGGCTCATTCCTGTTGACCCTCCTAAAATAACGCCAGTTGCGCCGAGCGAAATTAGTTTTTCTGCATGTAAAAGAGTTTGCTCAGAATTTAGACTGAGGTTGTCATTTAAAACCGACATTGATGCTACATAAATACCATCTTGTATAGCCATAATTTAAACTCTTATTTTTATAATAAAGTTATTATAAATTATAAGAAATGAAAGTTCTAGTTATTCAACAAAGACCGGGAATTGGAGATCTTGTTATATTTTTATCATTTATTAGAAAAATCGTATCAAAATTTAATTCTCCAGTATCAATATTAGTAAAAACAAATTCTAAAGCAGACGAAATTTTAAAAAATGATAAAGATATTGATCAAATTATTTATCTAGATCAAAACGCAAATAAAAAAGGGTCTCATGATGGTTTAGGATTTTTTCGTTTAGTTGGAAAGATCAGAAAACACAGATTCGATAAGGTTTTTATTTTTAATAGTAGTTTAAGATACCGCTTGCTAGCAAAATTTGCTGGTATTAATGAAATACATCAATATCCTCTAGGTCTTAAGAAAGACAATGTTATAACGTCGGCGAAAGAGTTAACTGAAAAAGTCTTAGGTGAAAAAGTTTCTACGCAACCTTTAATCGATATTGATCAAAATCTAGTTGATGCAGCAAAAACTAAATACAATATTTCTAAAGAACAAAAAAATATCATTTTAGGAATAAGTGCTAGTGGTGAAGATAAGAGATGGTTTATTGATAGATTTATTTTAACCTGTGAAAAATTAAATAAACTAAAACCTTGTAAATTTTATTTAGCAGCTGGAAAAAATGATAAGCCCCTAATCGATAAAATTATAAGCTCACCTATTGGAAAAAATTGTATATCGTTTGAAAATTTATCAATTAGTGAGATATTACCAATAATCAAAAACTGCGATTTCTATTTAGGAAACGACACAGGTTTTTTGCATTTATCATGTGCGTTAGGACTTCAGTGTATTGCAATTTTTTTTAACTCCCCCGTTTTGTCGTATGGAACCTATGCAACGAATATTACTTGCATAATTCCAAAAGGTGAGACCATGAAGACAGTTATTCATGATTTAAAATTAGGGAGAGAGAGAATAAGTGTTGAGAATGTCTACAATAAAGCTAAAGAATTATTAAATTAATTTTTAAAATCTTCTTTCAGTATTTTATCACGGGCTTCCGAGGTTATCTGAGCTAATCTTGTGGCATCAAAATCTTTATTTTTGTCTGGATGAAGTTTTTCCATAATTTTTGAAAAATTTTTATTTAACTCAGTTTTTGTGCATCCTCGCTTAAGACCCAGAATACTATAGGCCTCTTCAATAGTCAGATTACTTGAAGAGGTAGTATTTGCGCCTGATCTAAATGAATATCTTCCCTGTTGCCTAAGAATATAGATTAATCGAAATAGCTGGAGAGCTTTCAATATAGAAATTCCAGATTTAAGTTTAATTATAGGCAATATTAAAAAAAATAGTGGAATCGCAAACAAAAATCTTCCTGCAAGAATCAATATTAATCCTAAAATTACAGAAAAAAAGATTATTATATACCGAATACCTTTCGATATTTTTTTTGGATCTGACTTTCCTAGATAGGACAAGACAATAACCACAACAATAAAAATAATTATTCCTAAAAAAACTAAATTCATGTATTAATTCTTTCTCGATGAATATACCAAAATTAAGACAACAAATAACAATCAAAAAATGTCACGGGATTTCATGGGAAGATAATTATGCCTGGATTCATCAAAATGACATTCTGGAAGTTCTCAAAGATCCCAATAAACTAAATCCTGAGGTTAGAAAATACTTAGAAGAAAATAACAAATATACTGAGTACCATTTAAAGGACACTAAAGAATTACAAAAAAAACTATTTGCTGAAATAAAAGGTAGAATAAAACTCGACGATGAAAGTTTATCTTTTACTGACAAAAAGTATATTTATTGGACGAAAACAACAAAAGAGACAAATTACTCGATAAAGCTTAGAAAAAAAATAGGTACTAGTAAAATTGAAGAATACTGGAATGGTGAAACTGAGAGAAAAAAATTAAATGTAGATTATTTCGGTGTTGGTGATTTAGAAGTATCTAATAACGATGAGATGCTTGCCTATTCTTTAGATCTTAAAGGATCTGAATATTTCACAATATATGTTCGTAAAATTTTAGATAATAAAATTATTTCGGAAGAGATTAAAGAAACATCAGGAAGCATAACTTGGTCGAAGGATGATAAGTTTATTTTCTACTCTAGACTGGATAAATTCCACAGACCAAGACAAATTTATCGCCATAAAATTGGAACACCAATTAAAAACGACCAACTTATTTATGATGAAAAAGATAAAGGGTTTACTTGTGGAATTGGAGTTAGTTCTGACGAAAAATATTATTTTATCTCCACGTCGGATCATACAACATCTGAAATCTATTTTTTCACTATATCTGAGGAAAGTCCAAAACCTAAATTATTTAAAAAGAGGCAAAAGGAAATAATATATTCATTGGACTCTTGGAAGGGAAATTTTTATATACACACCAATCAAGATGCTGAAGACTTTAAAATATGTAAATGTAAACATGAAAATATAAATGAATGGAAAGAATATATACCTGCAACAAACGGCGTTTTGATAGGAGGATTCACCTTACTAAACGATTGGATGGTGCGTTCCGAAGTTAGAGACGCTCTATCAAAACTTTATGTTAGAAATTTAAGCACAAATAAAGAAGAAGAATTAATTATCACTGACGAAAAAGTAATAACCCCTGGTGCATCGTTAATGCAAAAAAATAGAAACACGAACAAATTATATGTTGCTTATCATTCTCCTAAAACTCCTGGCAAATCATATATTTATGATATCGTTACTAAGGAAAAAAAACTTGTTAAGGAAGAAGAAGTGCCATCTGGTCATAATCCAAATGACTATCTTGTAGAAAGATTAAGTTGTGACTCTCATGATGGCAAAAAAATTCCCTTAACGATTACTCGTCATAAAAAAACAAAATTAGATGGAAGTGCAAATCTTCTTCTTTATGCTTACGGAAGTTATGGTGCTTCTATGGGACCAGGATTTTCTTCCAGCAGACTTAGTTTAATTAACCGTAATATAATCTGGGTGACTGCTCACATAAGAGGTGGCATGGAAAGAGGAATGAATTGGTGGAAAGGAGGAAAAATGCTAAACAAAAAAAATACATTCAAAGACTACGTTTCAACTGCTAAATTTCTGATTGAAAAAAAATACACCGATAAAGGAAAAATTATTGGTATGGGTGGATCGGCTGGAGGATTACTCATGGGCGTCGTGGCTAATGAAGCTCCTGAACTCTTTCTTGGAATGATTATGACCGTGCCCTTCGTAGATACTCTTACCACTAATTTAAATCACTCATTACCATTAACGGTTGCAGAATTTAATGAGTTTGGAAATGCAAAAGAAAATAAAGAACACTTCGATTATATTCGTTCTTATTCACCTTATGAAAATATAAAAAAAATGGATTATCCTCATCTCTTCATAACCACAAGCTTAAGCGATAATCGAGTTTTTTATGATGAACCCACAAAGCTTACGGCAAAATTAAGAGACTATAAAATGGACAATAATTTACTACTTTTAAAAACCGAAATGAATGCTGGTCATGGAGGCAAAACGGGTAGAGATTCTGCTATTGAAGAAATTGCTTTGGATTATGCTTTTGCTTTAAAGATATCAAATAAATTAAACACCTAATCTTTAAATTTAAAAAATCATTACTATATAAGAATTGTAAGTCGCCTAATGGGATTTACATAAATTAACCTTGCTAAACAAAGGAGGTAAATATGACAAGTAAGGATCTATCGATCTTTAACTCTCTAAGACCTTTTAGCATTGGCTTTGACGACATGTTTGATCAGTTTGAGTCTATGCTTGATAATGGTGGATTAGTTCAAAGTAACTACCCCCCATACAACATCAGAAAGTCTGGTAAAGACAAATACGCTATCGAATTAGCAGTTGCTGGCTTTAGTAAAGATGATGTTGAAGTTGAGTTTGAAGATAATCTTTTAACAGTTAAAACCAAAAAAGTTGATAAAACTGTTGAAAAGGATGGTAACGAAATAATTCATAAAGGTATATCTCAAAGATCATTCTCAAGATCTTTCACAATTGCTGATGACGTAAAAGTGAATGGAGCTGAGCTTAAAGATGGTCTCTTGACGATCAACTGTGAAAAAATCGTACCAGAACAAAAGAAAAAGAAACTTATTCCGATTAAATAAATTGGAACCTTATTTGCGGAGACTTTGTCTCCGCAAGTATTTAGAAACATCCCTTGCTGGTAAAACCTACAATCATTTCATTTTGATCAATTTCAAACTTTCTCTCACAAGTAATATTGTACTTTTTTTTGGTATAGATAAAAAATTTAGAGCCTTTATTATCGTATGTAATTGCATCCGGCTTCCCCATAACTATTTTTAATTCGGATTCGGGTTGTTGAAGAAACTTACTTAATTTTTCATTTTCTTTTTTTATTGCTTTCTGCGATTTATTGTCAACAGTTTGACAGTTACTAAGTAAAAAAAGAGAGCAAAAAAAAAGTATAAAAATAATTCTCATGATTACAACTAAACATAGAATAACATATTATTTATAAACATATATAAACCTTCAGGTTGTATCTTATGTATATTATGCACACTAAATAATACTTATTTTGTTGTGACTTTTTATGAAATGTTTATTAAGGTTAGCTCATTAATTTAGGAGGAAAAGATGAAAGAACTTGGAAGTTCATATTTTGAGTATAGAAAACATAAAACGGATTTTAATACAGAAGTGACAGCCGGCGTTACAACGTTTTTAACGATGGCTTACATCATGTTCCTTAATCCATTTATTTTATCTGGAGAGTTTGCTGGCACTGATGCAGGATTTTTTGATTTCGGCAGTGTATTCACAGCAACTATTGTGGCGACTGCTATTGCATGTTTCATAATGGCATTTTATGGAAAAACTTGGCCAATAGGTTTGGCGCCAGGAATGGGAGTAAATGCTTTTGTAGCTTATACAATAGTGGCAGGTAACGGTTACACGCCTGCAGAGGCATTGGGTGCTGTACTTGTTGCTGGAATACTCTTTTTAATAGTTTCACTAACACCAGCGAGGGCTTGGATAATAAACTCTATTCCAAAAAGTTTAAAACTTGGAATCGGTGCGGGTATAGGCCTTTTCTTGGCAATTATTGGATTAGAGATAATGGGAGTAATTGCAGATCATCCAGTGACTTTTGTTACACTTGGTAATTTAAAACATCCACTGTTATTATTAGGTGCTCTAGCATTTGTGGTAATGGTTGTACTAGAAAAAAAGAAAGTCAAGGGTAATATCATTATTGCTATTCTTGGCTTTAGTGTTCTTGCGTGGCTACCAATATGGGGTTGGACCGGTTCAACAATTGAAGGCGGAACATCATTAGCAAAATTTAATGGAGTATTTGATTTTCCACCATATCCAGGCTACTTGTTTAAATTTGAAATAGGAAAAGTTTTAGCAGTAAGTGGATTATCGACGTTATTTACGTTGTTCTTTATAGATTTCTTCGATACTGCAGGAACTCTTACTTCAGTTGCAAATATTTCTGGAAAAATTGACAGCAGAGGAAAAATCCAAGACATAGACAAAGCTATGCTTTCGGACAGCGTTGGAACTGTTGCTGGTGCCTTAGTTGGAACTTCAACAGTAACAAGCTACGTGGAATCTGGAGCGGGTGTGAAAGCTGGAGGACGAACAGGAATGACTGCTCTAGTGATTGGAGTACTATTCTTGTTGTGTTTAGGATTTGCACCGCTTGCAACTAGTTTGCCGAAAGAAATTGATGGAGCAGCACTTGTATATGTTGCGGTTCTTTTCGTAAGAAATATTGTAGACATAGAGTGGGACGATATAGCTGAGGCAGCGCCTGCGGTTTTGGCGATGATAGCTATGCCGTTTACCTATTCTATAGCCAATGGAATAGCCATAGCGTTTATTACATACGCTTTAATTAAAATTCTAAGCGGAAAAACTAAAGGGGTATCACCTGCAATTTGGCTGGTTGCCGTTTTAAGTGTTATAAGCTTTACAGTATAGATCTTTAATAAACTATAATAAAAAGGGCCGGATTAATTCTGGCCCTTTTTTTATTTGTTGTGTTTCTTTTTTATATCTTCAATTTTGATTTCTTCGTAATGCTCGAATGGTTGCACTATCCAAGGGTTATCTTTAAGTCTTACGGCACAAAAATCTGGCTCAAAAGTTGACTTCTTTTTTTTCCATAGAGTTGCCGTTTTTATATCTTCAATTTTACCTTTTATTGGCTCGTATTTTCTTAACCAATCCACGCTTTTATTTAAAGTGATTCCTGTATCTGAAAGATCATCACATAACAGTATTTTTCCACCCATATTTTTTGCAATTGAGCTCATTTCTCTTGAAAATACTATGTTTCCTTGTTCATCTTCAACACCCTTGCCGCTGTAGGACTCAACTGCAAGATACGCACACTTTAGTTTAAAAACTCTACTTAAAAGATCAATCATCGGAGCTCCGCCTCGCATTATACCAATCAGTAAAGTCGGTTTATAACCGCTTTCGTCAATACTAATAGCCAGTTTTTCTACTGTCCTATTATATTCTTCCCAGGAAACGATTAATTTTTCCGACATTTGAATTCTGCTATCATAATTAAAAAAAACTTAATTAAAAAGGAGAAAATTTATGCCGAAAGGATATTGGTTAGCAACTTATAAAAAAATAGAAAGTAAAGACAATCTTGGAAACTATGCTGCAAAAGCAACTGAGACGATAAAAAGTTACGGTGGAAATCCACTTGTTAGAGGAGGAAAATATAAATGTCTTGAAGGGAATGATTTTCCAAGAACTGTAATTTGGGAATTTCCAACCCATGAAACAGCAGAAAAATGCTATAATTCGAAAGAATACCAGGAAGCTTGGAGTTTGGCCAAAAGTTCAACGGAGAGAAATTTACAAATTGTAGAAGGTGTTTAAATTTTTTTTTTTGCTCTTAGGTTAAAATAGTGACGAATAAGTCCTAAAATAATAGCTAAGAACGATAATATAATCCAATTGTACTGACTTATCCAAATAAATGAAGCGTGCCCACTCAACATAACAAAAAGAACCAAAAAAGTGATGAGATTATTATGTACGCTACGCGTTTTAGCACTAATTGATAAATTTAAATCAAACTTTTCTTTATTTAGAGCTGAAGAAGTAATATTTTTACCATTCGGTATAATAACGAAAAATACATTAAAAAACATTATACAACCTAAAATAACGCCAACAGACAAAAATGCAAATCTTGATCCAAAAATCTTTGTTAAGCAAAATGAAATAACAGCTCCAATAATGAGTAGCACTACTATAAAAATTATTTTCTTATTTATCAATTTAGACTTACAGATAAGATCGTAAATTAACCAAGATCCTATTATAGAGAAAATTGAAATTCCTATTCCCATCAAAGGTGTAATATTTTCATTTACTCTCTTATCAATCATTAAAATTTTTGAATTAGCGTAATAAATAATTATCAATAATAGCATTCCAGTAATAAACGTTAGATAGCTTTGCCATTTAAATATAATTAAATTTTTAGAAAGTTTTTCAGGTGCAGCATTAAGTCTTTCTACGCGATAAAACCAACCGCTATGTTGCAAGATTCCATCTGCGTCCACTCCTTTACTTGTCGTATTTTTTTCTAATTTATTATCTAAATAATTAAATAAAAAACTATTTCCAATCCAAAGGATAGCGAACAAAACGTGACTCCAACGTAATAAAACTTCAATCCATTTAAAAGTATAAGGTAATAATTCCATTTAATATTTTACTTTATCTGCTTTTTTATCCCATAATTCGAAAGCTTTTAAAGCTTCCTCTCTCATCATTTGAGCCATTGGAATTTTTCTTATTTTAACATTTTTTAGAAGTTCTGAATAAATTAATGAGTCATCAAAATCAATTTTTTTAGCATCATCTCTAGTATTAGCATAATATACTTTGTCGATATGGGCCCAATAAATTGCAGACAAACACATAGGGCATGGTTCACAAGTTGAATACAATTCACAACCACTAAGGTTGAAGTTATTTAAACTTTTACAGGCTTTGCGAATAGCTACAATTTCTCCATGGGCTGTGGGATCATTAGTTGAAGTAACTTTGTTAAAGCCCTCTGCAATGATTTTTTCATCTTTAACAATAACGCTTCCAAAAGGACCTCCGCCTGTATTTACACTTTCGATTGAAAGTTCTATGGCACGTGTCATAAATTTATTTTTCATAATTCTCAGCCTAAATTCTTAATGCTCATAAGAATTTTTTCAGGGGTAGCTGGTGCACTAATAATTGGTGTTATATTGTAGTTATGCACCGAAGCAATAGCGTCCTTAATTGCAAAAAATACTGACATTGCATTCATTAATGGTGGCTCTCCGGTTGTCTTAGATTTATTTACAACTTCCTCTACATTTTTTCCGCGTTTATAAATTTCTACATTAAATTTTTCAGGCATATCACTTACGGCTGGAATCTTGTAAGTAGAAGGAGAATGAGTACTAAGTTGCCCATTTGATTCCCATTTTACTTCTTCCATGGTTAACCAGCCTGCTCCTTGAACAAATCCCCCTTCTATCTGACCAAGTTCAATTGCGGGATTAATAGCTCTGCCAGCATCGTGTAAAATATCAACGCGTAAAATTTTATTTTCGCCAGTCATAGTATCAATCATCACTTCCGAAACTGCTGCACCGTAACAAAAATAAAGGAATGGTCTTCCCAAAAAGGTATTCTTATCAAAATGTATTTTTGGAGTTGCGTAAAAACCTGAAGAGGACAATGGAACTCTATTAAGATAAGCTTCTTTAATCAGCGAATTAAATCTAAATGATTTACCTTTAAATTTAACTAAACCATTCTCATAAATAGCTTCTCCGTTCTTCACTTTATATTTTCGTTTCACAAATGAAGCTAAATTTTGTTTTATTTTGTATATAGCGTTGAGTGCAGCTGCACCATTAAGATCAGTGGTAGAACTAGCAGCAGATGCTGATGTATTAGGAACTTTATCAGTGCGTGTAGCTGAAACTTTAATTTTATTGAAAGGTAATCCCAATTCGTTCGCGGCTAATTGTGCAATTTTTGTGTAAGTACCTTGTCCCATTTCAATTGCACCGGTATTTACGTGAACACTTCCATCATTACAATAAATATGTACTAGAGCTCCTGCCTGATTAAGATGCCAAGTTGTAAAGCTAATACCAAATTTCACTGGAGTTATAGCAATTCCTTTTTTTAAATACTTATTTTTTAAATTAAATTTTTTTATATTTAGTTGCCGACTTTTATAATTTGAAGATTTTATTAAGCTGTCAAAGATTTCATGGATAACATTATCTTCAATTTTCATACCATAATGAGTAATATTTTTTTTTTCTTTTTGATAAAAATTTCTTCTTCTTATTTCTGAAGAATCTTTTTTTAGTGATCTTGCTATATTATCGATAATGTTTTCTATAACCATCATCCCTTGGTTTCCACCAAAACCTCTGAAGGCCGTTGATGAAGATGTGTTTGTTTTACAAAGATAATTTTCGACAGACACATTTGATAAATAGTAGGCATTATCAATGTGCAACAAAGCTCTAGAATTAATTGCACCAGACAGATCTGGTGAAATTCCACATCTTGCTGCAAGTTTTATTTTTAAACCTTCGATAACTCCAAGCTCGTCGTAACCAACTTCATATTCTGAATAAAAATCATGCCTTTTTCCAGTAATAATTATATCATCATCCCTATCCATTCTAAGTTTTACAGGAAGTTTAGTTTTTTTTGTTAAAAGTGTGCAAATAGCAGCAAAGATAAAGGACTGAGTTTCTTTTCCCCCAAATCCACCACCAATTCTTCTAACGACCACTGTAATGGTATTACTTTTTTGATTTAACATTTTTGCTATAATTTGTTGGGTTTCACTAGGATGTTGCGTGCTAGAGTACACTTTAAAATCATTGTCTTCTTGAGGTATTACAAATGCAACTTGTCCTTCGAGAGCAAAATGTTCTTGGCTACCCGTGGTAAATTCACCTTTCAAACTATTAGTTGCTTTACGAATTTTTGTTACAGGATCTCCTTTTTTAATAGTTTGTCCTTTTAGAACAAATAATTTTTTCTTTAACGCATCTTTAATTTCAACAATTGGTTTTAGGGTTTTGTAACTAATTTTTGCTTGTAAGACGGCTTTTCTTGCAAGTTCAGTTGATTTGGCTGCAACGGCAAATAATGGTTGACCAAAATATTCAACTTTTTTTGTCGGAAAAATTGGATCACCGTCATAAACAGGCCCCACATCATTTCTGCCTGGAATATCTTGGCTAGTAACAACTGCAACAACACCTTCACTTTTTATCACTTTTTTAAGATCGATTTTTTTAATAATTGCATGAGATTTTTTTGCCCATCCAATAGCCCCATATAAAGTTCCCTCTGGTTCAGAAATATCATCTGTGTAATGAGCATAGCCACTCACATGTTTTGCTCCACTTTCATGTGGTCTTTTTTCTTGAATAAAAATTTCTTTAATCATTTTAATTATTTACCCTTATTAATTTTTTTTGTGTAATTTCTAAAAAACACTTATGAAGCAAATTTTTAGCCACCTCCATACGATATTTTCCGCTAGCTCTCATATCGCTAATAGGTTTAAAATCTTTTTCTAAAGCTTCTTGAGCTTTATTAATAATTTGTTCTGTTATTAAGGAATGTAAGAGTATTTTTTCACAATATTTTGCTCTTTTAGGAATTGATGCCATGCCTCCGTATGCAATTCTTATATTTTTGATCTTTTTATTTATCACTTCAAGATTAAATGAAGCACAAACAGATGAAATATCATCATCAAATCTTTTTGAAATCTTATAGGCCTTAAAAATATTTTTTGGAAATAAGGGAATTCTTATTGAATCAATAAATTGACCTTTTTTTAATTTAGTTTTACGATAATCAATAAAAAAATCGTTTAAAGGTACTATCTTTGTTTTCTTTATACTCTTTAAAACCACCTTTGCATCAAGTGACAATAGTAGAGGCAGAGTGTCGCCTATAGGTGATGCTGTGGCGATATTACCCGCGACTGTTGCCACATTTCTTATTTGTACCGATCCATAACGTTTTAAAATATTGGTAAAATCAGGATAGTATTTTTCTATATAAGATTCTAATTCAATTAAAGAGGTTGTTGCACCTACTTCAATATAGTTGTTGTTATTTCTTATATAATTTAATTCATTAATTGAATTCATATATATTACAGAATTGATATCTTTTCTTTCTTTAGTAACAACTAAAGATAAATCTGTACCACCACTGAGTAGATGTGAATTAATATTTTTTTTAAGAATCTTTTTTAATTCTTGAACGTATCTCGGAGCAAAATATCTCTTATCTTTTTTGTAAATAACAATACTTTCATCTTTAATTTTCTTTAATAAGGTAATTGTATTTTGCTTGTTTTTAGTAAAGTGATCAATTTTATTTTTACTATTTAAACTGTTTGCAGCTTTAATTATAGGTTTGTACCCAGTGCATCGACAAAGGTTTCCTGCAATAGAATCTTTGATTATATTATCTTTAAATTTAGAATGATTTTTAAACATTGCAAATAACGACATAACAAAACCTGGTGTACAAAACCCACATTGTGAACCGTGATAATTGACCATAGCTTCTTGTACTGGATGCAATGAGCCGTTTTTGGAAACTAAATCTTCAACAAGTATAAGTTGCTTTCCTTGCAGTGTGGGTAAAAACATAATGCAAGAATTTACAGCGCTATAATTTATTTTATTATTTTTTAACTCTCCTAGTACAACTGTACACGCGCCACAACCACCTTCTGCACAACCTTCCTTGGTGCCAGTTTTTTTTAGATTTGTTCTTATGTAATTGAGTAAAATTTCATTAGGATCTGGATTTTCAACTTCTACAATTTGATCTTCATGAACAAACTTAATGATATTAGAGCTCATCAATTCCCTCGATAGGTCGAATAACTCCAAGGGCTGACAAGTAAAGGTACATGATAATGTTCTTTGGGATTTGATATTCCGAACCTAATTACAACTTCATTTAAAAAAGGTGTTTTTGGTAAATCAGTCATCTTTTTAAAATAATCTCCAACAAAGAATACAAGTTCATACTGACCTTCTTTAAAATCAGTTCCATCGACCAAAGGTTTATCTGATCGGCCATTATTATTTAATATGATAGAGTTAAGTTTTGTCCTGTTTCCTGAAACAAAGTAAACATCTACTTTAACTCCTTTCGCGGGTTTTCCAGAAAAAGTATCCAGGCAATGTGTGGTTAATTTTGTCATAAGATATTATATAAACTAAATAAGTATGATCAATAAAATTAATAAATTGTCTAAAAGTGAATTTATTAAAGTTTTCACTA
>Ga0208879_1002466_pt1 | contig 16245 bp, 11 predicted proteins | sample Knorr_S15_td_Bot_FD_185605 | JGI IMG/M metagenome (GOLD analysis project Ga0208879, IMG submission 185605) | Marine microbial communities from Southern Atlantic Ocean transect - Knorr_S15_td_Bottom_ad_5009_LV_A (SPAdes) (version 2) | ecosystem: Environmental > Aquatic > Marine > Oceanic | place... | reverse complement strand
GGCATGCGGACAGTGACCTTTTCGACAACTATAGCGAATATGTTGCCGACACGGATCCAACCAGCGGCACCTCCTATTTTGCAGTGTCCAGCACGCCGACGAATGCGCCCGGCGTTGTGATTACCCTGGAAACAAAACTGGACCGCATTTATGCGATCGAGGCCTCGGACAGCATTGATCCCGCCGTTTGGAGTGAGATCAGCAGCCAAATTCCGGGCACGGGAAGCGCCGTCGATCTCTATGACCCGGCCTCCCAGCCCCAGCGCTTTTACCGCGGCCGCGTTGAGCTCCCCTGAGCCCAAGCTTCAGCCTGTTCTGGATGAAAGGAAACGTTCCCCTGAAACGGGATAATAAATCCAAAAAGAAAGCCCCAGGCATTCGCCTAGGGCTTTGTGCGGATTGATGAAATATTTCCTGAAAGAAGTAGTGATAGGAAATCACTTTTCCGGCGATTTGGGTACGCCCTCGAATAAGTCGTTCTGAAGCGCACTTTCATAGTGAAAAGGTGTAGTGAAAGATAGAGGTTTCGTCAAGATGGGCTTCCGATCCATCCGGGGTATGCTCCAGATGGATCGGAACGGCATGAAGATGGTGCCGAACACGGTGCCCGCCACGCCCTGCCCCGACAGCACTTCCAGCCGCCAGACCACCAGAAGGCTGGCCAGCAGGAACAGCGCGATGCAGGCGAAGGGTGCGAACGCACCGAGCGATGAAATGGCATTGCTGATAAATTCCATGATTGGTTTTTATCAAGAAATGCCATGCACGAATATCTAAATTATGAAGAGGCGTCCTACTGGATTCCGACGTTTACACGAATGAACCCTTGGGAGGTGGCTTCTATTGGTTCCAGCAACTCGATGGTTACCTGTTCATAGCTGCCCGTGGGGGCAACCGACTGGGAATAATGAAGCCCTTCAGACAGGGGAACCCAAGAGACTAAATCACTGGAAAATTCATAGTTATATGTCAGTGATGTATTCGGTGTGCGACGATAGTTAATTTCAATATCGGCACTCTCCACGGCAATCACCGGAAAAACCCCGCTATCTGCTGCGGCTGGACCCTCGGGATCGAGACCATAAGCGAACTCGGTCATATTGTTATATCCATCCCCATCGAAGTCGGCCAGTGCTTCGGTGTTGGGAGGGATCGCGCCGCTCCCCCATTGGTCGATCTGCCATTGTGCATAGGATTTCGTTGATGCACCGGCATGGTTATTGATGATTACCCGGGTTCCGTTGGCCGGTGCCCAGAGGTCGATATTCGACGGCAAACTGAAGACATCGCCTTCCTGTAAACTGCCCACACTGTCCGCATTGTCCACTTTTATGGTGTAGAGCTCCATATAGGACGGATAGACATGCACCCAGTCAAAGCTATTGAACGTACCTGCATCCCGTGTCCAGTTCTTGAGGTCGTTCGAAGCTCTCAGCGGAGCCCCCCAGCAGCCTTCGCCCGAATAGACCGTTCCGTTGGCGTCGTCGCGGATGAAGCCTTCATCGCTACCGGCTCCAGTGAACGGTCTGATGGGCCATGTTCTCTTGACGGTATGCGAGTCGGATTCTAATACAAGATCCATGCCGTGGTCGAAAAAGGGCTGGGCCCACGCATTGTATTCGTTGTTTCCTTCGGATTTTGATGAGGTGTGAGGACGCATCGGTTTGTGGTAGCCAGCGGCCAAATGGGTGTGGGATGCAGCGTTCGCAGTCAGGTCATTGGTGAGCCAAGAGGTCTGTGCATTCCATTTTGCCGCATCGTTATCCATTTCGGAATTGAGCACATAGAACCGCATCAGGCTGCCGCCGATCGAGAAGGAATAGTAGTTCTCTGCTGTCGTATCGAAGAGTTCGAAAAAGGGCGGATTGTCGGAAGCATTCTCGCCTTCATGGTTGCCGCGATGGGGAATGAGCGGAAAGATGCGGCCATCGCTGCTGATGGTTTCCTGCCAATGTGTGAACCAGTTGTTCCATTCCGAAGCATTGCTGGAGTTGATCATATCTCCTGTAAAGTATACGAACAGCGGGCGGAGCTTGGCCACCATCCGGTTGGCCCGGCGGCGGGGGGTGTGGTTCGAGCGTGAATCGCCTCCGCCAATGAATGTGAATGGCTTGGGTGCGTCGGGTGCAGTAAGGAACCAGAAGCGGGGGCTGACCCCGGCATCGTCCTTGATGACGAAGTAATAGGCGGTATCGGGCTGCAAGCCGGTGAGCCGGGCAAAGCAGGTGTTGATTGTTCCTCCTATGGTGAAGTTGCCCACCTTGTCCACGGTTTTCTGGTTGGGATAATTGGTCTGGCTGCGTCCAAAATCAGTGGTGCCGTAGTATACCGTTCCATTTGCCCCGGAGATCTGTTTCCAGGCAATCGTGGCCGTGCTGCCGGGATCATTATCCCACGTCACGCGGTAATGTTCGGTGTTGGAGGGGGTCGGTGGCGGGGTGCCGTCCGGATCATTGACTTGTATGATTAGCTGCGCCGTGTCGGTACCATTCGAGTTGTCTGAAACCAACACCGTAAATTGATTGGGTCCCTGGTCATCCAATCCAGGGATTCCATCCAACGTGCCGTTGGTGGCGACGGTCAGCCATGCGGGGCCATCTACCTTGGCGTATTCCAGCGGATCGCCGTTGGGATCGGTGGCTTCCGGGTATATGCTGTCCCCGTAGGCCAAGGTTGCGCGGGCGGTTAAGCCGGTTATCGTGTCCGTATGAAATTCGGGCGCATCAGGATTAAGAACCCCGTTGAATGCAATATTATCGAATCCATAGCCATCCCCATTGTCATCCGACAAAATATCGATCAGAAGTTGAACGGAATAATCGGTGTCATTAAAAGAATGGGTCAGGGTCTGGTTACCCGCCGTACCCTTTGCTTGCGGTCGCGTATCGAGCAAAGTGACTGTGGTTCCACCATTGACCAGCAAACGAACCACAACATCGTCATCGCCCGTGTTCGATCCAATATCATGGATATCCATGCCAAACATCTTGTCCTTGAACCCGGTCAGATCAACGGGATCAAAGTGCAACCGTCCGGTTCGGGGATTACTGAAATCAAGTGCCGAACCCGAGTAGGTCGAACTGTAGTGCATGATATGGAAGTGCCCGCCCGCCACGCCCGCAGCGACATCTGTACCCGGGGTTGGGGTGCCTGTAGTGGATGTCAATCCGTCGTGGGTGAATCCAAGATCGGTTCCGCCCGTCGAAGCATGGATCACCGGCGCTCCACCAGTTCGTCTGAAGTACAACGCCCCCGACTCCGCCCCGGAGGCGAAGATAGCGGCATCAAAATCCTGACCCTTTAGAACGACCGCTGATGACGGTAATGGAAAAACAAGGCCCAACAACACGCACAAGAAGAAGAAAGGTTTCATGGTACGAAACGCTACCGTTCCTGAACATGTATTAATGAGCTGGCCGCTCCTCTCCCTAGCCGTTCCGGTAAATAGCTGCATATTCTCTCGCCTTCTTTGAAGGCAACTACTTACTAGGCCACCTTATCTGTACTTATTTATTCTTACTTTATCCGCAGGGTGCGGTTTAAAGAGGGCGGTACGACCCCTTCAACTTCAGCAAAATCTCCATGGAGATTTTCTGCATTTCCTGAACACGCTCTTCGCTATTGGCTTCGTTGTCGCAACGGAACTCCGGCGCGTTGCCAGACGGACGCATATGCAACACTTCCTGCGATTCAAACGTCAGCCGAAGCCCGTCAGTATAATCGCAACCAGCTGGTTAATCCAAGCTAGAGTGTCTACTTCTTCCTGGGTTTGATCGAGAACTCCTCTTCAGAAAGAACGCCATCGGCGTTTGTGTCCTTCTTCTTGAATTGTTTTTCTGCGGCCTTTTCGTATCCTACCTTGCCGCTTTTGGCAAAACGCATTTGAACGAGCGTGGCATACTCCTTCGGGCTCACTTTGCCGTCCGTGTCGGCATCCGTTGTTGCGAAATCGTGTTTTGCGGCGAGTGCGACGGTTGCCAGTGCGACCATGCTGGTTAGAAGAATTGATCGATTCATTGTATTGCCCCTGCTGTTTTGATTTTGATGCGTTACAAAAACCGTCCTGCATCGTTGCCGGCCGGAAATATAAAGATCGATGAAATTAGGGATTAACTTCAGGATCTGTTGGTAACGTATTTCCAGACATTCATTCAGCCCAGAGAGGGGGATCTAAACAGCAAGAAGGAGTCTTTTATGGCGCCCCATGCTTCGAAATCGAGAAAAGAGAGCCGCTGTGATTAGAGTGGAGTTGTCCAACTGAATAGATCATGGACGTTCTATGGGGGCTGGATAAAATAAACGAGACAAGCTGGTCTCCACGATAAGGCGCGTTACGATGAATCAAATTTGGTTAAAGGAGTACAAATGAAGCGACGGTTTATTATTTTAGCAATGGCGGCAGTGACCGGAGTTGCTCTCGCCTCATCAAGGTTGATAGAGCCGCCCCGGATGAACATTGTGTTAGTGATGGCGGACGATGTGAGCCCGGACCTCTTTTCGTGCTATGCCCCGTTGACGCCGCACGGCATGGATTTGGCGGCCCATACGCCGAACATCGACAAGCTGGCGGAGCAGGGTGTGGCCTTCAAGACCGCCTATGCCTCGGCCATGTGCGGCCCGTCGCGCGCGCAGATCATGACCGGGAAATATGGGGCCACCACCGGCGCCCTGCAAAACGGTATGTGGCTGAACAACTGCCGCGATACCATCTACAAGGATCACCTCGCCTTCGGGAAAATGATGTCTGAAGCCGGCTATGCCACGGCCATCGCCGGCAAATGGCACGCTGGTTCGCAAATGCCCTATGAACCGGAAGTCGGCTTCCAGGAATATTGCCTGTGGAAAGGGGCGAAGAAAGTGCTGCATGCCACCGGGCAGGAACTGAAAAAGGAAGACTGCCTGTGGGAAGATCCCAAAACGACTTCGCGCTACTGGAAGCCGTGCCTCGTGCGCAATGGCGAGCTGGTGAAGGTGAAGGACGATGATTTTGGCCCCGACCTCTGCTGTGACTTCATCTGCGACTTTATGGAACGCCAGACCAAGGCGGGCAAGCCGTTCTTCGCGTATTGGCCCACCGTGTCTCCGCATGGGACACGGACGGGTTATCCAACCAATCCACTGCGAGGAACGCCGGGCGATCTCGGTTCTAGCAGGGATCTGGACAGGAAGGAGCGCTTTAAGTCGCTCAACGAACATCTCGACACCACCATTGGGCGCATCCAGGCCAAGGTGAAGGAGCTGGGCATCGAGAAAAATACCATTATTATCTTTTGTTCGGATAACGGAACGGCGGTCACCGCCAAAACGCGCGGCGTAGAACGCGGCTGCCACGTCGTCTTCATGGCGGCGGGCGCGGGAATCAAAAAACGCGGCCTGACCGACGAACTGATGGACTTTACCGACATCGCGCCGACGTTGGCCGACTATGCCGGCGTCAAGCCGCAGCAGGACGTGCCGTTCGATGGCATCAGCCTGAAACCGTTCCTGACGGGAAAAACCGGCCGCACCAAGCCGCTGATCCATGGATTCATCTCCACCTCGCAGCTGGTGCGCTCCAAGTCTCATTTGCTGGAGGTCTACAATCCCATGCTCGGCATGTCGGACGGGCGTTTTTACTACACCGGCAAGAATCGCTTCTGGACGGGCTATCAACGGGCCGACACCAATCCCGATCATGCCGCGGTCAAAAAGCAGTTTTTCCAGTTTCTGGAAAAACATCCGGTGGTGCTGGCCGATGACCCATTCTGGCAGTCCAAGCCGGGTAAAAAGTTCCACAAGGCCTATACCCTCCCCTGGTCGGTGGAAAAACATCTTCACAATCACAAGGACTACACGTGTTACGACGAGGAGTAGACGAGGGTTGGTTCGGCCCCGATTCAAAAAGAACGTTCCGGTGACGTTCTATGAATAGAGTGCTGTTGCCGAATAGATGGGAAATATGCTCGTGTCCAACCATGGAATCAGAAAGCGTTTGGTATAGGAGTTAACTCAGATTAATAGGTCGGTAGTTATGAAGAGAATGAGGGTATTGATTATTTTTTCCTGCTTGTGTGCGGGCCTGTGTGAAGGGCGTGCAAACTACGAACCCACCTGGGAATCGCTGGCGGAGGCACCGGTGCCGGAATGGTGGGATCAGGGAAAATTCGGTATTTTCATTCATTGGGGGCCGTACAGTGTCGCCGGCTACAAGGACCGGCACCGCGGCTATGCCGAGGCCATTACCGCCGATCTTTACAAGCGGCCGGAGCGCTACGCCGAATTCATGACCGATACATTTGGTGCGACGATGCCGGAGTTTGGCTACAAGGATATGGTTCCGCTGTTCAAGGCCGAAAACTGGGATCCGGCCGCGTGGGCCAAGCTGTTTAAGGAGGCCGGCGCCACCTATGTGATTCCGACGGGCGAACACCATGACGGCTTTGTGCTGTGGGATTCCGAGTTGACGCCGTGGACGGCGACGAAAAAGGGGCCGATGCGCGATCTGATCGGCGACCTTGCAAAAGCGGTACGGGCGGAAGGGCTTAAATACGGCATCTCGTATCACCGTGAACGCCATCCCGACCGCTTTACCCGTAAAACCGGCCTGATCGATGAAGAAATCCAGCGCATGCCGGAAGCGGCTTCGCTCTACGGGCCGTTTGAATACGACGATGCATTTATTGCCGACTACGTTGCGCGCTGGAAAGAGGTGGAACGCAAATACCAGCCCGATTTTCTATGGATCGACGATGTGCCATTTTTGCGCGAGGACAATCCGCAGGTGGCCCGGTTCGAGAAGGCCTTTCAGGGCATGATCGCCGACTATCTCAATACGGCCCAGCAGTGGGGCAAGGAAGTCTACTTCAACAATAAGGGCAAAACACTGAACTGGCCGATCGGCGTTGGATGCCAGGAGGCCGATAATCTGCAGATGGAAACCATTGGGCCGCGCTGGCAGAATCCGGCTACGATGGGCACCTCCTATGCCTACATGGCCAACGAGGAACAGAACGAGCTCTATAAAACCCCGGCCGAACTGGTGCGCCTGTTGTGCGACGTTGTCAGCAAAAACGGCAACCTGCTGCTGAATATTGGGCCCAAGGCCGACGGCACCATTCCCGAAGGCATGCAGACCCGCCTGCTCGCCATGGGCGAATGGCTGAAGGTCAACGGCGAGGCCATCTATGGGTCCACCCCTTGGAAAATCTATGGCGAACATGACGGCGAGCTGATCGAAGAGGAAGCGGGCGTCGTCTACACCAGCCACAGCATGTACATCCACGAACGCGAGTTTCGCTTCACGGCCAAGCCGGGCGCGGTCTACATGATCGCCTTCCAACCCGTGGAAGAACCGGTGTTGATCAAATCGTTCAAGGACTTCGATCAGACGATCCAGTCGGTTTCGCTGCTGGGCTCGGATCGTTCCGTGGATTGGGAACTGGCCGATGGGGGATTGTGGTTGAATGTTGATGCGCCCTTCAACCTGGCCGCCGTGTACAAAGTTGAATACGGGCACTAAATTTTAGAATAACAGGAGTGGATGGATGAAGCGTATATTGATGGTTGTATTGCTGACGGTTGCCTGGTGCCAAGGGGTGCCGGCTGAGAAAAATGTTCAGGAAAAGGCGCTCGAGGAATGGAGCGCCATGAAGTTTGGTCTGTTTATCCACTGGGGTATCTATTCGCTCCCGGCGGGCGTCTGGGACGGCCAACAGATTGAAAAGCTGGGCGAGCAGATCCAGCGCCATGCCAAGATCCCGCACGATGAATATGCGGCGCTGGCCGGGCAGTTTAACCCCGTCAACTTCGATGCCGATGCCATGGTCGGAATGGCAAAAAAAGCGGGCATGCGCTACATCGTGTTGACCGCCAAGCATCATGACGGTTTCTGCATGTTTGAGTCGGCGCACACCGATTTCGACATCATCGATGCCACGCCGTACAAGAAGGATATTCTCAAGCAACTGGCCGACGCCTGCAAGAAGCATGGCCTGAAGCTGGGCGTCTACTATTCCACGCCCGACTGGCGTTTCAACGGTCCGCACCCCGAGGTCAATCCGCACGACGGCAAGATTTCCGTGTTCAGCAAGGTGTCCAAGGCCAACGAGGACTATCAGGTGGCGCAGCTCAAGGAAATCATGACGAACTATGGCGACATCGTGGAGCTGTTCTTCGATATGGGCGAGCCGACCCCGGCGCAGAGCGAGCGCTTTGCCGATACCGTGCATGGCCTCCAGCCGGGCTGCATGATCAATGGCCGCGTCATGAACAACCAGGGCGACTTCATCACCATGCCCGACAACCACATGCCCGACATACCGCTCACCGATCTGCCGTGGGAATCGCCGGGCACCTTCTACCATACGTGGGGCTACAAATCGTGGGTCAAGGGCGATCCGCTCGAACAACAGGTGCCGAACCAGATCCAGAAGCTGGTCACCATTGCGGCGCGCGGGGGCAACTTTTTGCTGAACATTGGGCCCATGTCCGACGGTTCCGTGGTGCAATACGAACAGGATGTGCTCGCGGGCATTGCCGAATGGACGGCGAAGAATGGCGAGTCGGTTTTTGGCACGGGCGTCACGCCGTTTGCCAAGCTCCCGTGGGGCGAATGCACCACCGGCGATGAAAAGCTCTACCTGCATGTTTTCAACTGGCCGGAGGATGGCAAGATTGAAGTGCCGGGACTGCAAAACCCGGTGGTCGCGGTCTACCCGCTAAGCAATCCAACCAAGAGCCTGCGCTATTCCAATGGAATCATTTCGCTCACGGGCGTTACGCCCGATCCGAACGACACGGTGATCGTGCTGGAATACGAGGAAGAGCTGAGCGTGGAGCCGGTTCGTACGCTGCCGAAGAAAAGCGGCACGCTCGTGCTTGCGGGCGATGACGCGATCCATCACGGGAAATATGGCCGCGAAAGTTACCGCTCGATCCTGCCCGATTATTATCGCACGTGGGAGGTCGGCGCGCTCGACGCCGGCACCTACGACGTATCGCTCGTCTATAAACTGAAGGCCGCGAAAAAGGACTTTAAGCTCGAAGTGGCCGACGGTTCGCTCGACTTCTCCCTGAAGGGCAGGGCTGGCAAGGAGGAGTCGTTCATCATGGACGGCAACGAAGAAATTTCCAGCCTGGTTAAAGATGCGGGCGGAAAATGGCAAAAGGTCACCGTCGGCACGATCGAGGTTCCCGAATCCGGCCCGTTCACGCTCACCCTGCGTCAAGGGCGGGAGTTTGAGTTCAAGGCGACGCTCGTTGAATTCAAAAAGCAGGATTCCACCTACCGCTCCATGAAGCTCGACGTCAAGGCGCTCGTGCTCAGCAAGAAATAATAAAATACGTAAATAAGGCATTCATGGGGGGTGTTCTGTTGGTTGGAACACCCTCTTTTTTGTGCGCCCTCATGGCTTAATGGAAATGGGAGAAGACAATGGCTAAATTTATGAAATGGGTAGGCGTGCTTTGTTGTGCCGTGTCGGTGCAGGCGGCGGAGTTTTATGTGGCAACGAATGGGGATGATGCGAATCCCGGAACCTTGGAACAGCCGCTTGCAACCTTGCAGGCGGCGGTCGGAAAGCTCCAGCCGGGAGACGCGTGCCTGGTGCGTGGAGGAACCTATGCCCATTCTTTGGAAATTGTGGGACTCAAGGGGACGGCCGAGGCACCGATTATTTTTCGGGCGTATGGGGATGAAACGGTGGTACTCGATGGTACGGTACGGATTGAATCTTCCTGGACCGCCTGGACAAACGGTATTTTTAAAACGGCGGTGGAGCGGGATATGTGGCAGCTGTTCGCGGGGCGGGACCTGCTGGATCTGGCGCGCTGGCCGGATGCCTCGGTGAATGACGGTTCGGTTTGGGATGTTCATCGTTCGATGCGCTCGACCGACCGCAATTGGGACAACAAGCTGGGACGCTCGGAGAGCATTACCCAGCCGGGCATCATTTTTGACCAGAACCCCGCCGACAGCCATGACGGTGTCAATACACAGACGCTGGCGGAAACCGGCAAGGATTTTACGGGCGCCATTGCGGTGCGGTGCAGGTGGGGGATGTTTGGACGTTTCAAGTTGAATGATGAAATGGGTCAAAATGAGGATCGGTTGCGGTGTTAAATGGTTGTATAGATCTTGTGAACGCGCGCACGAATCGATGCGGCTTCCGCTGAGTGGCGACTATGGATGACGGGCCAACCCATTTAAATAAAGAGACTCCGGAACGGATTCCCGGGCTGGAGAACCTGTACGATATCGAGAAGCTGGCTCCGGAAGAGGGGGAGGAAGAATATCTGTTCCCGATCGCCAGTTCGCTGAAGGGCGGCTTGGATCATTACGGGCCGGAAACCTTTTTCAAGGCCGGCGGGGAAAAACGGATCTTCAAGGTGCGCGATCTGCGTACGGACCGCGTGGTTGCGCTGGCCCGGCCGGTCGAGGACGCGACCGCCGAGCAAAAGGAGGACTTTCTCCGCGAAGCCCGGCTCACGGCCTGTCTGCAGCACCCCAACATTATCTCGGTCTATGACATTGGGTGCGATGCGGAGGGCGAAGCCTTCTTTACCATGGAATTCATCCATGGCGATACCTTGCGGGAGATTGTTGAGAAACTGAAGGCGGGGAACCCGGTCTACGAGCAGCGGTTTCCGCTATTTCGCTTGCTGGAACTTTTCGTGATCGTCTGCGATGCGGTGGACTATGCCCACTCCCGCAATGTGGTTCATCTGGATTTGAAGCCGGCCAATATTTTCATCGGGCCGTTTGGCGAAGTGCTCGTATGCGACTGGGGCTTGGCAAAAATCATCCATTCCGATGAGCCGGTGACGCAGCGCAGTGCCGACATTCCTCTGGAGGAACTGCCCGACGGGGATATTCTCAACGATTTAACGCAGCGGGGAACCATCAAAGGCACCCCCGGCTTCATGGCACCGGAACAGGTCGGGGACCATCAGCCGGTCACGAATGAAACCGATATCTATTCGCTCGGTGCGCTGTTGTATTTTATCCTGACGCACCGCCCGTGCGTGACCGGCGATTCCATGAGCGAAGTGGCCGAACAGATGCTCAAGGGCCATATTGTTCCGCCCTCCAAGGTTCGCAATGGCAACCGCATTCCCTCTGGGCTGGAGGCGGTGGTGATGAAGGCCTTGGAGCGGGATCCGCTCGAGCGCTATGGATCGGCGGGCACGTTCCGGGATGAGCTGGAACGCTATTTGCTCGGGTTTGCCACCGAGGCCCAGCGGGCGGGGTGGATGGAGAAGCTCCGGTTGCTGTTCAAACGCCGCCGGATCGCGGTCAATGTGGCCGTTTTTTCCCTGCTGCTGCTGGCCTTGATTGCCGGCTTGGCCTTTGCGCGGGTGGTGGGGGAAAAGCGGCAGGCCGAAACGGCGCGCATCGAGGCACAGGAAAATCTGCGCCTCTACATGCAGGAAACCGAACATTCCCGCATACTCAGCGACAGTATTCGCGACACCGCCATGGATTTGATCAATGCCGAGGATTTTCTGCATGCCGCCGGCAAAATCAAATCGATCAGTAGCCACCTGAAAAGGGAAAGCGATCCCGCCAAAATCCACGCATTGACCCAGTATCTGGCCCTGCTGCATTTCGTGGTGCAGGACTTTAACCAAGCGAGTGAATACTTCAGCCGAATCGAAGTGCAGCAGCGCTACGCGGACTGTGAGCAGTTGGCGAAAAAATTTGCTGACATCAAACCCGACGACACGGCGTGGCTGGAATCCGACGAGATGTGCAATCTGCTGTTTGAAGTCAAGCGGCACATTCGCCCGATCAACTATTATCTGGCCTATTACTATTTAAAGAATGCCCGCAAGCGGCCGTCCGATGAGTTCCTGCCGGTGGTCGAAACCATGCTGGATATCCTGAACTATCGCTCGTTCAGGGAAGTCGGGACGGATACCCTTCAGGTCACCCAGGATGAGCGCGGCTGGCATCTTTCACTCTCCGGCGCGCCATACGCCATCTTCCGCTTACCGCTTGCCGTGCCGCTCTATGAGTCCAATGTGCTGAAACCCCTGCACCTCTATTCCCTGGATGTGAGCTATTCCAGCTTCTATGATATTGAGCGGCTGCATGGCATCACCCTCAAAGAACTGAATATGGCCGGCATCCGCACCCTTCCGCCGCACAAGTACTATATGTTTGACCGGCTCCGGGTGAAACGGGTCTTCCATACCTTGGAGCATTCCGATGCGTATCTCGCGGAACGGGCTCCGGGCGTTGAATTCATCCGGGTGGGACCGCCGGACGGTGGGACGCGCTAGAAAATATTTCTTTCCGCCCTGCGGTGTGATCCGGATGAAAAGCCATTCGGGCCATGGGAACAGGCGGTCTCAAAAAAAGGGCATACTTTTTTATCAAAAAAGAATCCGGGAGCGGGGTTACATGTATGTGGAGTCATTTAACGAGTAACCTCGAGGAGTAATTGAAATGAAGAAATTGTTTTTTGTAATGGCCTGTTCGCTGGCGATGGGTGTTTCGGCTGAAATCAGGCCGGGGCAGGTTAAAGCCTATGCGCGAGCGGATGCGGATCATAACGGCAAAGTGGATTCCGCGGAGTTTACGCAGGTGGTAAAGGACCGCTTCGAAAGTCAGGGAAAGGCCGGCTGGGAAGAGGCGGCTGCCAAGCAGTTTAAAAAAAAGGACAAAGATGAAGACGCTTCTTTGACGCTGGAAGAGTTTTGGAGCCGTACCGGCAAATAGCCCTACCAACCCAATCCGGGAAGGCGGGGAATTTGAACCACGGATGAACACAGATAAACACGGATGAATTGATGATCAAATCGCTAAAAAATCCGGGGCCATCTGTGTTTATCTGTGGTTCTTTCTCTAGGCGTTATACTTGCTCCGTCAGCCGGTCCTGCATGACTGAGCCGCCGTTGAAATACGCTTAACTGAGTGCCTTTCCGGTGTAGCACGTGGTTCTTTGCAACGCAAAGACCGCGTATTTCCTGCGATTCGCGCGCTCTTCGCCAGCGAAGAGGCCCGCACCACATCAGCATTTAGGTGTATCAACCGTCTGAGCGGAACACATGGGGCTTCCGTTTTTTTAACTGGGGGCCGCTATTCCAATTCTTCCTTGAGCTGCTCCAGTTCGGTCTTGAAGCGGGATTTCACGCGGGATTTCAACGTGTTGACCGTGCTCAGCTGCATCTCTTTTTGGCTCGCAATCTCATGGACCGAGAGGCCTTGCAGGCTCAATTTAAAGACGTCGATGGCGTTTTTGGAAAAGAGGGGCTCAATATGCTGCAACGCCAAATGGGTGAGGTAGATGCGCCATTCCTTCTCCGCAATTTGTTCAATATCCGGCAGCCGGATCGCATGGAGATAGCTGATCGTCGAATCGGCGATGGCCTTTTCTTCGCGTTCAATGCGGCGCGTTCTGGAACGGATAAAGTTCAGCACGGTATTCTTCGTGACGGTGCTTAGGTAGTTGCGGAAGCGCAACTGCTGGATGTTCAGTTCCGGCAGGCGCTTCCAGAGCTTGATCATGATTTCCTGATGCAGCTCGTCGGCATCGTTTTCAGAAACATTCATCTTGATCAAGATGCTGTAGATATAGCGGGAATAGATGCCGATCAGTTCCTTCCACGCCTCTTCGTCATGCTGATCCTGCACGCGCTGGATCAAGGTTTTGCGGGTGGCATAGGAATCCTCTATTCGGGTGGAATTATTCGAATCCATGATGATCAACCTAGCTCAAGACAGGATTGGTTCAAGTTTTAACCTTTTTTTTTGTCGAGCCGCCAAAAGGGGTTGGTTAATCGAGTTAACGGTTTTCAGCTGGCTCAGCCCTCGGCAAGCAGCCTAGCCCGCCTTCGAGGCGCATATGGATGCGCGGTGGCGGAATGGCTTTCGCATTTTTTTTATATTTTTCATCAAACCCCCCTTTTGGGCGGAGTTAAATGGTTGTGGATTTAAATTATAGATCCACCGAAAACTAGCGTCTGATTAGTTAACAGTAAGAGAAGAGGGAAACGTGAATATGAAGAGATGGTTAGCAATTTTAATCGGTGTGGCGATCAGCGGAAGCGCGATGGCCGCAAACTGGGACTGGGATGGCGGCGGTGGTGCCGACACTAGCTGGACGACGGTCGAGAACTGGAAAAACGATACTATTTATAGCGCGGGCGACCTGCCAATTTTTAGGCCCGGAGATTTTGCCACCGTACCGGCGGGAGTGAGTTTCAGTGGAGATTCAAAACCCTTGCGCATCGGGCAAGATGGTGTGGGCAGCACGGAAGTGCAGATTCTGGGCGGTGATTTGACGATTAAGTACAATTCCTTTATTGGCTTTCGCGGTATCGACTGTCTTGGAATCCTGACGGTCAGTAATGGCACGTTCACGATTGCCCCGCGCACCTCCGATGGAACGCCTATGGACTTAACCATGTCCGACCAAAACTCCAGCGGTACATTGAACATGTATGGTGGAGAGGTTAATGTTTCCAGAACCCTGAGACTTAGAGCAGGGGCGGGAACATCCACCATCGGGCTGTTTGACGGCAAACTCACTACCGGCGGCGTGAATGCATATCCCGGCGCCAATGTCTCCATCAGCATTGAAAGAGGCTTGTGGGAAATCGGCGGCGCGGCCCTTTCAAACGTTAACGTCATGGTTGCCGCCGGACAGATTTCCGGCGACGGCAGCAATGGCGGCGCGGATGTTTCGGCCTATAACTTTGTAACCAACGCTTCGTTGGGTGATCTCAACTGGAGCCTGTCGATTATCACGAACAGTCCTACTGAGGTTGTCACCAACACCGTTGTTTACACGGTAGGCGTTGCCAGCTCGGCCAACTTGATCCTGGATCCTGCCGCGCAACTGGCGCTGACGTTGGACGCCCCGGCCACCACGACCAGTGGTACCGTGGATGCTTCCTTTACCTATGGTGTGGCTTCCAACAGTGTGGAAATCACGGCGGTGTCTTTCACCGGCGCGAATGCGGCTTCGTTCAGCAGCACAGATACCTTCCCGCTCTCGCTGGCGGATGAGACCTCCACCCAGTCCCTCGGCATCCAGTTCGATAACAGCGTGGCTGGCCTGGCGCATCAGGAAACGGCTACGGCCACCCTCAGTATCACCTGGAATGAAGGCGGCGCAGACAAGACCAAAACGTTGCCGGTTCAAGCTTCCTACAACAATGCTCCGGCCACGTTGAGCCTGAATCCTGCGGACATCCTGCAGTTTGTCACGACGACTGCGGCGGCTGAAACCAAGCAGCTCGCGCTGTCTTATGTCGCAGCTACGGTGAATCCGTCCGACGTGGTTATTGCCTCGCTGTCATACACCAACAAGACCCATCCGGCCTTCACGAACTTGACTTCGCTGCCGCTGACGTTGACGTCGGGCGACGCGTTGGACATTAAGTTTGATGCGGTTATCGGCGGACTGAACGCGGGTGAAACTGCCAAAGCCAACCTGGTTCTCAAGTGGTACGAGCAGGGAAAAACCACCACCAACACGACCACGATTCCGTTGATCGGAAGCTATGTGGCTCCGGCGACCGGAACCATTGAGTCGTATGGTTCCACCATGCCGAGCGGAAGCGAGATTGTCTTCAATAGCGGAGCCAACAAGGGGGCTGCTGTGCCGGCCAAGCGTAAGTTCCTTGCGCTCGACCCAACCGCATATACGAAGCTTTACCAGGAAATCAAGGGAACCGAGCCCAAGCTGGCTGGTGTTACCACGTTTGATGGCTTGGTCCTGCAAATGCGCAATGCAGCCAATTTCACCGGACTGACGTCGGGTGTAAACCAGCTGCAGATGTGGTTCGGCAAGGTGAATGCACTCGGCGAGGTGGTTGCGACGCTCCAGGAGGATACCTTCGACTGCTCGGATCTGGTGTTTACCCAACACGGGTTCTATCAGTTCAAGCTGAGCTCCGCGGTCAACTTTGCTCCGGCCAACCTCGGTGCTGGCGAAGCATACGGCTTCGAAATCTGGTGGACGGCGGAAGACGCGGCCAACAAGATGGAATTCTGGCGCGGCAATGGGGTCAGCTATGTCGAGGGGGCTGCAAGCCACTCCACCGGCAATATTTCCCAGGACTTCCCGATCACGATGCCGAACCTCGTTGGGAGCTCGACAGCCATTAAGGACATGGTCTTTGCCCTGGCCAGCGGCCTGTCGCTCGTCAATTCGGTCAGCGATGTATCGTTGGTCGGCCTGGATGGCTCCGGCAACCTGGTTGCCAGCTTCATCGGCGAAGCGGGCGGCACCTATGCCGTGCAGCGCACCGATGACC